>Ga0265327_10003571_pt1 | contig 14714 bp, 9 predicted proteins | sample 41621metaG_FD_202089 | JGI IMG/M metagenome (GOLD analysis project Ga0265327, IMG submission 202089) | Rhizosphere microbial communities from Carex aquatilis grown in University of Washington, Seatle, WA, United States - 4-16-21 metaG | ecosystem: Host-associated > Plants > Roots > Rhizosphere >... | reverse complement strand
TAAAGCCGATTGGGGCGCATTGTAACCGCGACTTAATAAACCTAAAATAATTCCTGTTAACCCATCACCGGTTCCGCCCTTTGCTAATCCCGCATTTCCACTGGAATTAAAAAAAACGTTTCCATCCGGCATCGCAATGGCGGTATGTGCTCCTTTTAAAATTAAAATGCAGTTATACTTTAATGAAAAATGTTTTGCCCCTTTTACGCGTTCAAAATCATCTGCGTGTTTTTCAGTGAGACGTTCAAATTCTTTTGGATGGGGTGTCAGAATTGTTCCAGGCTGTAAGAAATTTAACCAGGTTCTATTTTCCGAAAGAATATTTAAACCATCGGCATCAATTATTAATTTTCCTGTGTAATACTGCAGGATCTTTTTTAAAGTGATTTGAGTGTCTTCATGCAGTCCAACGCCCGGTCCGAAACCAATGGCGTCATATTTTTCAAGAGTTTCAATTTCTGAAATATGTTCTGCGTTAGGATCCTCGTTACTCATGGCTTCCGGCAAATGGTTCAATAAAGCAGCCAAGGTTTCCTTGTTCGAATGAAGCGTCAATAAACCGGCACCGCTTCGTAAACAAGCTTTTGCGCTGACAATGGCCGCACCACTTTTGCCTTTGCTTCCCGCTAATAAAAGTGCGTGACCGAAACTTCCCTTGTGGGAAAATTTAGATCTTGGTTTTAAAAGAGATGAAATTTCTTCTTTGGTAATGTAATGAAAGGTGGAGGACTGGGCTGCTATTCCTTTTTCGTGCAGACCAATATCCAATATCTCAAATTCAGGAACATAATTTTTATTCTCTGCAAACAAAAAAGAAATTTTTGGAAATTGAAAAGTCAGCGTTAGCGTAGAACGAATGATCGTTTTATTTTCGGTAGAACTTTTATCTGCATACAAACCACTTGGCACATCAATGCTGATGATTCTGTGAAAAGTAGTGTTCAGGAAATTGATAACTTCTTCTAAAAGTCCTTCGACTGGCTTATTGATGCCGGTTCCTAATAAAGCATCAACGATCAGTGCATCTGTATTAGCAGTTTTTTCTTTCAACTCGTCCAAAGAATGAATTTCAGAAATGCGTTCCGGATATTTTTCTTTTAGTACATTAAAATTTTGTTTCGCGTCTTCACTGAATTTTTCGGTGTATTCTATTAACAAAGCATGTGCGGTAAATCCCTGATCGTTTAATAAACGGGTAATCGCGAGTCCATCCCCGCCATTATTTCCTTTCCCGCAAAGCACAAAAATAGTGTCGTTGATTCCTGCGAGCTTTACGATGCGCTTAACACAAGCTCGGGCAGCACGTTCCATAAGGTTTAAAGAAGAGATGGGTTCGTGTTCTATCGTGTAGCTGTCTAGTTCTCTTATTTGTTCGGCGCTGAAGATCTTCATGAGACTTTGTAAATTATGATTTTGTGATCATTGAAGCTTGCTTCAATTTCTATGTTTTTCTTTTAGTGTTCAGTATTTCTATGATTCCTATGTCCCTATGCGTTTCAATATTGATGGTGTATTCGCTCATCCGCAATTATCACAGTCTTTCCCAGCATCCCCTTTCTTTTTTTTAGCAACAAAAAATTTGAAGCCTAAATAAACAAGTGCAGCTGTTAATAAAACATATATGATAATTTGTTGGATCATTATTTAAGGATTGGCAGAATAATCGAGGAAGCAGCATTCGCTTGGTGGAAAATCTTAATTTCTGATTTTATAAAATCTTTATCGCTGCATTTATAAATATCGGTAAACTGCTGGGGATTCCTGTCGAATATGGGGAACCAGCTGCTCTGGATCTGGATCATTAATTTGTGTCCTTTCAAAAAAGTATGCGACAGGTCAGGCAGAGTGAATTTTACGGTTTCCATTTTATCCACATCAAAAGGTTCCGGTTTTTCAAAGCTATTTCTGTATTTGCCACGCATGATTTCTCCACGCACCAACATCTGGTAACCCGCCATCTCTATTTCATTTTTTATGCCTTTGCAACAGACCGTTGAATCATAAGAAAAATTATCCGGAAAAACATCAATGATCTTCACTACAAAATCTGCATCCGAAGTAGTCAACAGTACTTTAAGATCTGCAATTACAGGACCTGCCAGGGTTAGATCGTTAGAAAGAACTTCCGTTTCAAAAACTAAAACATCTGGACGTCTTGCTGCGAAACGCTGATCATCGATCATGTACTCGCGGGTACGTTTTATGTGAATGCCATCCGCATAAGGCACAGGTTTGGAAGGATCACTGATGTATTTAGAAAACGAATTTGTTTGAGTTGGTTTTGAAAAAGAAAGTGTATGATTTTCGTTCAAATAAATTTCCTTGTATTCTACATTTTTTGGAGGCCAACTGTCAAAACTGTGCCATTTGTTTTCTCCCGTAAAAAAGAGGGTGGCCTCCGCAATCGATTTTTCATCACCTTTTCCTCTTAAATAATAATTAAAAAAAGGAAATTCGAGATTCTCCTGGTAATACACGGAAGTTTTACTTTCAAACCTTACGTTGCCAAAAGAACTTCCGTCAGAACGATGCCAACCCCCATGAAACCATGGGCCCATAACCAGTTTGTTATTTGTGGAAGGAGATTGTTTCTCGATGGCTTTGTATAAATTATATGCGCCATAACAATCTTCCGCATCAAAATTTCCACCTACAATGAGCGTGGCGGGTTTAATGTTTTTTACAGCGCGCCGGGCATCTCTTGCTTTCCAGAATTCATCGTAGTTGGGATGGTTGATGAAGTCGTTCCAGAATTTTATGCTATCACCCATTAATTTTGTGAGATTACTTAGGGCTCCTTGTTTCAGGAAAAAATTGTAATTGTCTTTTTCAGGAAAATCAAATCCTTTAGAATGCTTTGTGGTGGGCTTTGGACGTGGTTTGCCGAAGCCGGAATAAAATGCAAAAGCATCTGCTTCCGCAAAAGCGCCGTTGTGGTGAAAATCGTCACCTAAAAACCATTCTGTTACAGGTGCCTGCGGACTCACTGCTTTTAAAGCCGGATGTCCGCTAAGAGCGGCCATAGTACTATAAAAACCGGGATAAGAAATGCCGGAGACTCCCACATTTCCATTGTTATCTGGAACATTTTTAATCAACCAATCGATCGCGTCATAGGTGTCACTCGCTTCATCTATGTCGTTTTTTGTTTTTTTATTTTCTATGAAAGGTCTAACATCTACAAAATTACCTTCGCTCATATAACAACCGCGCACATCCTGCAACACAACAATGTAATTTTCTTTTACGTACCTTGAATAATGACTGATCAAATAAGGGGAATACCTGTTGGCTCCGTATGGTGTGAGCGAGTAAGGCGTGCGAACCATTAATATGGCATGTTTTTCTGCGTTATCTTTTGGTGTGTAAATACTGGTGAAGAGTTTGATACCATCACGCATGGAGATTTGCACTTCCTGCTTGCTGTAGTTTTTTGCAAGCCAGTTGGTGTCGATAACCTGTGCTTTTATAAGAAATAGATTGCAAAAAAACAGACCTAAAAATAGTTTACGCATAAATAGAAGATTTAACCAGTATTCGTGGTAAAAGTAAGTGTTTTTTGATTAACAATTCACGGTTTAAAACATTGCGTTTTCTTACCAAAAATGCGCTTTCATTCACTCTATATTTAAAGGATAATGGCCACAGAAAAAAAGAACAAATTCAGAGCAGGCGATACCGCCGAAACGCTTGTAGAGATCGACGAACAATCGGTTGAACGTAACGATATTGTGGACGTTGATAAAAAAACCGTTGAACGCAAAAATAAACCGAAATCTGCTCCCAAACCGGCTGAAGCTAAACCAGCGGTGGCTGCGGTTCCGGTTGCCAAGAAACAAAAAGTCAGTTTTGCAAAAAGAGTGGAACAGGTTCTTGCTTTTTATAACGACGAAAGAACACAAAAAATTTTCGGACTTTTATTAATTCTTTTTTCTGCTTACCTGTCTATTGCATTTGTTTCCTATTTCACGAGTTGGGATGTGGACCAGGATAAGGTTTTGGGAAGTCGGGCCGATTTGTTTCTTCCTGAAACGAAAGTAAAAAACTGGTTGGGAAAATTTGGAGCACTTGTTTCTCATTTTTTCATGTACAAAGGATTTGGCGCTGCTTCATTTATCCTGGTGCCTGTATTGTGTATGTTCGGTTTGCAGAAAGTAGTGCAACGTAAATTAATAAATGTGGGTTCGTTTAACGCCAAATGGTTATTTTTTATGGTGTGGAGCTCTTTGGTATTGGCTTATATTTTTTCTGACCGTTTATTTTTTATTGGGGGAGGTTTCGGTTATTTTATGAATGCGAAGATTGCCAATTACGTTGGTAATATGGGACTCATAGCCCTTATCGTTTTTTCCATGCTTACCTTTTTGGTGCTGAGTATTAATTTATCTTTTAAACTTCCTTCTAAAGTTGCTATTGAAGAAGATGAAGAGATCCAGGAGGAAATTACTTCCAGTTTCACCTCAACGCCGGTAAAGGATTTTAATTCTTCGTTCAATGAATTGAGAGAATCTAAATTAACTCCTGAAGAAGAGGCAGAGTTGTTGAATTTCGAGGTAATTACTAAAAATGCAGCCGCAGAGCCTGTTACAGAGCCAATAAAAATAAATGAAGACATTGGTTTTGAAATCATTAAAACAGAAGAAGAATTTATTAAGCCAATTGAGGAAACGGTTTTAGCGGAAAATCAAATGGATTTAACAGCTACCGCCGGAATCATTGAAGTTACGGAGCCTAAAGGCGAACCTGAACTGGAGATCGCAAACCCGGTGGGTGAACCTGAAGTAATTGAAGACGAAAATCGTGCTGCAAAATTGGTGGAGCAGTTCGGAGAGTATGATCCCACGCTTGATCTGGGCTCTTATCAATTTCCGAGTTTTGAATTACTGAATGATTATGGCAACATTCACAGTAAAGTAAACCAGGAAGAACTGATAGCAAATAAAAACAGGATCTTAAGCACTTTAAAAAATTACGGCATAGAAATCGATAAAATTATGGCAACGGTTGGTCCAACTGTTACCTTATATGAAATTGTTCCTGCTGCTGGTGTGCGCATTAGTAAGATAAAAAACCTGGAAGATGATATCGCATTAAGTCTTGCTGCTCTTGGTATCCGGATCATTGCGCCAATTCCCGGCAAAGGAACAATTGGGATTGAAGTACCGAATCAGAATCCCGAAATGGTTCCGATGAAAAACATTTTGGCATCGGAAAAATTTAATAATTCCCAGTTTGAATTACCCATCGCTTTAGGAAAAACCATCAGCAACGAAATTTTTATTGCCGATCTTGCGAAGATGCCTCACCTCTTGATGGCCGGAGCTACAGGGCAAGGGAAGTCTGTTGGATTAAATGCGGTACTTGTTTCATTACTTTATAAAAAACATCCTTCGCAGGTAAAATTTGTTCTGGTAGACCCTAAAAAAGTGGAACTTACTTTATTTAATAAAATCGAGAGACATTTTTTAGCGAAACTCCCTAACTCTGAAGACGCTATTATTACTGACAATACAAAGGTGATTCATACGTTGAATTCAATGTGTATTGAAATGGATAACCGTTATGCTTTATTGCAGGATGCGCAGGTACGTAATATTAAAGAATACAATACCAAGTTTGTCAATCGTAAATTAAATCCGAATGATGGACATAAATTTCTGCCTTATATTGTTTTAGTGGTGGATGAATTTGCCGACTTAATTATGACGGCCGGTAAAGAAGTGGAAACACCGATTGCCCGTCTTGCCCAGTTAGCAAGGGCCATAGGTATTCACTTGATTATAGCAACCCAGCGTCCTTCGGTAAATATTATTACCGGAACTATTAAAGCAAACTTCCCGGCACGGATTGCATTTAGAGTAACGAGTAAGATTGATAGCCGTACTATTTTAGATTCGGGTGGGGCGGATCAGTTGATAGGCCGCGGAGATATGTTGTTAAGTACCGGTAATGATCTGATCCGTATTCAATGCGCTTTTGTGGATACACCCGAAGTAGAAAAAATTACGGAGTTCATCGGAAATCAGCGTGCCTATCCGAGTGCCTTTATGTTGCCGGAATACGTGGGTGAAGATGGCGACAGCGGAAAAGAAGAAGTGGATTTGAGTGAACGTGATAAAATGTTTGATGAAGCTGCAAAATTGATTGTACAATTTCAACAGGGCAGTGCTTCTTTTTTACAACGTAAATTAAAATTAGGCTATAACAGGGCGGGTCGTATTGTAGATCAGCTTGAGGCAGCCGGATTTATAGGCCCTTTTGAAGGGTCGAAAGCCAGGGAGGTTTTGGTAAAAGACATGGCCCAGATGGAAGAAATTTTGCAAAAATTAAGGAATCGTTAAAAAGTGTATTTGTCCCGCATGACTGTAAATCCCGTTGATAGTGGATTTGCGGTCGATATGTTCATTTTCTTCAAAAATTTAATTGTTAGTTTAATTATTAAACCTTTTTTATCTTTGCACCTTTACATTGATATTAAAAGTTTGAAGAACCTATGAAGAAATTACTACCAGTCCTTTTTATAATCTGCACTATTTTTTTAAACGCACAGGAGCAAGATCCGAAAGCAAAAGCCATACTGGATGACCTGAGCAAAACAACAAAGTCATTTAAAACCATAAGTGCTGACGTGGTTTTTACCATTTATGATAAAGATAAAAAAGTAGTGGATAAACCACAAAGCTGGAAAGTACAGGTTAAGGGGCAGAAATTCAAATTGGAAATTCCGGGAACCAGTATTGTGTGTGATGGTAAAACCTTATGGAATTATAATAAAGACGCAAAGGAAGTAACGATTAAAAACTTTGATGCCAATAATGAAGAACAAAATCCCAGTACGATTTTCACGATGTACGAAACAGGTTACAAGTACAAGTATGACAAAGAGCAAACTTTAGCAGCTGTGCCTTGCCATGTGATTGACCTTTATCCATCGGTGAAGCCAGAGAAGAAAAAGTTTCACAGGGTGGAACTTTCTATCAACAAAGCAAAAAAGCAAATCGTTCAATTAAAAATGATGATGAAGGATCAGGGTACGCAAGTGTATGATATTAAAGCAATGAAAACAAATGCCGAGATGCCGGATAACTTATTTGTCTTTGATCTGAAAGGGTTTAAAGCAGATCAGATAAACGATGAAAGAGATTAATAATTTAAAATTCATTTTAAAAAGAAGTGCGGCAACCCCGCACTTTTTTTATTTTTATAATGTTGAAAGAAAATAATCAAAAGGTTTTACATGGCCACGAAAATCTTAACTTTAAGAAAAATAATAGAATGAAGCATTTAAAGAATTCAATAGCTATTTTGATTTTTTTTGCAGGCACTCTTCTTTCCCAAAACGAATCAAGCAAATGGTATTTTGGCAGTTATGCCGGTCTGGACTTTATGACCAGTCCTCCGACAATTCTTACAAATGGCGCTATGTCAACGATAGAAGGATGTTCAAGCATTGCCGACGGCGCAGGAAATTTATTATTTTATACCAGTGGAAATACCGTTTGGAATAAAATGCATCAGGTAATGGCCAATGGCAACACCTTGTATGGGAGTGCTTCTTCTTCGCAGGCCGCTATCATTGTACCACAACCAGGCAGTACTTCTTTATATTATATTTTTACAACCGATGCTTTTGCTGGAGGATTTGGACTTCAATATTCAATAGTAGACATGAGCCTTGCAGCGGGTATGGGCTCGGTAACGGTGAAGAATCAGATTTTGTATGCCCCAACCACCGAAAAACTAACAGCGGTGCGACACTGTAATGGCAAAGATATTTGGGTAATTACGCATGATTGGAGTAATAATCATTTTATAGCTTACCTGGTTACTGGTTTTGGATTAAATCTTATTCCGATCACGAGCGCTGTTGGCACTGTTCATGGGGGCAACACGGCAAATGCGGTGGGCTGTATGAAAGCCTCTCCAAACGGAAAAAAATTGGGACTTGGTATTTCATACGCAGCTGCTTTCGAACTTTATGATTTTGATAATTCTACTGGAATTGTTTCAAATCCGTTGGTGCTTTCTACAAATGTCTACCAGGCCTACGGATGTGAGTTCTCAAGCGATGGTACTAAATTTTATGCAGCGGGTTGGGCGGTGAATATCTACCAGTGGGATTTATGTGCCGGTTCAAACAGCGCCATCGTTGCATCCCAGTATACGGTGACAACTGCTGGACTTCCAAAAGGCAGCTTGCAACTAGGACCAGATGGAAAGATTTACGTGGCAAAGTTAAGCGGTGGATCTTTACTCGGGGTAATAAGCAGTCCGAATTTATTTGGGAGCGCTTGCAATTATCAAGATTCGCTACAATCTATTTTTCCAAAAACGTCATCATATGGTTTGCCTAATTTTGTTGCCGGATATAATAAACAATTACCCGCCCCCTTCAGTTATACATTTAATCCGGCCATCAGTTGTTTAACGGCTTCTTTTGCAGCACCGCCACTTCCTTCTGTAAATGGCACCTGTAGCGCTTCTTCGTATACCTACTCAGGAATAAACTGGATTTTTGGAGACCCTCTTTCGGGTGTTTCAAACACAACAAGCGCGTCAAACCCTATCCACGCTTTTTCCGGCCCTGGAACTTTTACGGTAAAGTTGGTCTTTAACGCATACTGCGGGGCTGATACTATGCAGCAGGTTATTACGCTTCCATTTCCAAATGTAACGGTTGGCGGCTTTGCGCCTTTATGTCCGGGGCAAACCGTTAGCTTAACCGCAGCCGGTGCAAACTCGTACAGCCTGAATGGAATTTCCACCAATACTTTAATTGTTTTATCACCAAGCACAACAACTTCATACACACTTGCCGGCGCAAATATTTTTAATACCTGTATAGACACAACTATTTTTAGCGTGCAGGTGAATGCTGCACCGGTGCTGCATGTTACAGGCAACGCCACCCTTTGCGCAGGAAATGCCTGCACACTTAATGTTAGCGGTGCTAATACTTATTCTTTGAATGGACAGAGTGCGAATAATCCTGTTGTTATTACACCAACAATTACATCCACTTGTACACTCACCGGAGCTTTTTCTTCGAATGGATGTTCTACGTCTACGATAGCTTTGCTTACTGTTCTAAATTGCACAGGTATAGATGTTCGCAAATTAAACACAGAAGGATTAAAAATTTACCCCAATCCTGTAAAAGATTTTTTAGTTGTAGAAACTGAAACGCCACTGCAGATAGTGATCTATAACCAACTGGGAACAAAGATCTATGAGGGAAAATATCTTAGCGGAACTTTTGAGTTGGACATGCGCACTTATTTACACGGAATTTACTTTGTGAAATGTGCCTCCGAAAAATCTACGGAGACTTTTAAGATTATCCGGCAAGAGTAATATCCAAATTATTCACAGCTTAATTTTATAGAACAATACGTCAATTGGATTAGAAGTATAATCAGCAGGCAATTCCTCTTTTGGTATTTCTGTAAATCCGTGTTTCAAATAAAAGCGTTGTGCTGCTTTAAATTGCTCCATAGTGCCAAGATAGATTTGTTTAACGCCTTGTTCTCTGGCCCAGGTAAAGCTCTTATTTAATAAGCGTGTTGCGGTCTTATAATCTTTCCCCCTGTAGTTTTTATCAACCATCATACGTTTGAGTACAGCCGTATTATTTAAAAATAGGTGAAGACCGATTGTGCCGACAATTTTATTTTCGTGAAGCGCCACCCAGAATTTCTGATCCGGTAATCGATACACTTCATGTATACGAGTGCTTTGCTGCGAAGTAATAGCAAGAGTGAATTCCTTTTCAATACCGCTCATCATGCGGTTAATACCTTCCTGGTATTCTGGTTTATAATCCGTTATTCTTATCTTTCCCACGTAGTTTTTTATTTAAGTAGACGCGTAAAATGAGACTGACAATGGAAAGCACCATCAGGAAAATTCCCAATTTAGGATAGCCCCCAAGCGCTTCAAATACTCCTGAAAGAAAAAGAAATCCTACTGCTAAATATCCTACCCAGGCTTTGTTCATGATGCTTGTATTAAAATAAAAAAACCTCTCTAAATTATCAGAGAGGTTCTTTATAAAGTTTAAAAATTATTTTTTCTTATCGAAGTCTACAACTATCGGTGTAGAGATACACAACGATGAGTAAGTACCAATAACACGTCCAATTAATAAGGCGAAGATGAATCCACGGATACTTTCTCCACCAAAGATGAAGATAACCACGAGTACAAAGAATACAGTTAACGACGTTAAGATAGTACGACTTAAGGTACTGTTTAAAGCGTAGTTAATTAATGTATTACGCTCTGAGCCAATCATGGCATCATCAGATTTACCGCTATCTCTTAAGCGTTCACGGATCCTGTCAAACACAACCACCGTTTCTGTCATTGTATAACCCATTACCGTTAATATCGCAGCGATAAAATCCTGTCCGATTTCTAAAGGCAGAAGTCCATCGCAGATAGTATAACAGGATAATACGATTAACACGTCATGGAATAAAGCCACAACCGCACCTAGACCATATTGCCATTTACGGAAACGAACAACGATGTATAAGAACATCATTAAACACGAGAAAAGTATGGCTCCATATGCACCGTATACGATGTCTGTTGCAATGGTTGGTCCAACTTTTTGTTGTTGAGGAATGGTATAATGCACGTTTAAAGAACCTAGCCCTTTGTTCAATTGTTGCTCCACTTCCGAATCGGCATTCGGGTTATTATCTGTTACTCTGTACGTAGTGGTGATCTTGGCTTTGTTGGATTTGCCTGCACCGATACTTTTCACTTCCAATGCAGCACCCGGAAATACAGGAACTAAAGCTTTCTTAATATCTTCGGTATTCACGTCTTTATCAAAGTGTACCTGGTATGTACGGCCACCTTTAAAATCAACACCTAAATTTAATCCGCCATTTTTAAAATAGAATACAATGCCTACAACAATAATCAATGAAGAAATAGCGTAATAAATTTTACGTTTTCCTACGAAGTCGATATTGATATTTTTAAAGGCGTTACGTGTGAAGCTATTATCAAAAGGAATTTCCATTTTGCGTTCCAGCATCCACTCAAACATAACGCGTGTAATTAATATCGCAGAGAATAAAGAAGTACAGATACCAATAAATAAAGTAGTTGCAAAACCCTGAACAGGTCCAGAACCAAATACATAAAGAATAACGGCTAAGATGGCTAAAGTAACGTTGGAGTCAATGATAGAAGACATCGCGTGTTTAAACCCTTCTTTAATTGCCTGAGAAGTACTTTTTCCTAAGGCCAGCTCTTCACGAATACGTTCAAAGATAAGGATGTTCGCATCCACCGCTAAACCAATGGTTAATACGATCCCCGCAATACCTGGTAAAGTTAATACCGCACCAAGGGAGGTTAAAATTCCCATGATAAAAAACATGTTGGCGATGAGGGCAATGTTAGCAACGATACCAGACCTGTTGTAATAAACAGCCATAAAAACCAGGATCACTAATAACGCAATGGCGAAACTTGTTAAACCTGAATCAATCGATTCTTGTCCTAAAGTAGGACCAACAATACTCTCTTCTACAATGTGCGCCGGAGCCGGTAATTTACCTGCACTTAAAATAGCAGCCAAAGCATCTGCTTCAGTATCCGTAAAGTTTCCGGTAATTTGCGATTGACCACCGCCAATTTCACCATTTACACGTGGCGCAGAATAAACCATGTTGTCCATTACTACAGCAACACACTTACCTTTATTAGCACCAGTGATTGTTTTCCATTTTTGTGCAGCTTCACTGTTCATGCTCATACTGATCAACGGAACACCACCCTGGCGTTGATCGTAATCTTTACGGGCATCAGTAATAATGTCACCACTTAAAGCAGCTTTGCCTTTACTGTCTGTTTGTTTAATAGCGAACAATTCAAAATAACCCCCAACAATTTTTCCGTTCTCATCTTTTTGTTCTACTTCTTTTGATCCCCACATGAATTTTAATTTCGAAGGGAAAACATTTTTAGATTTTGCAATGCGTAAGTAGGCGTTCACCTTTGCGGTATCGGCTCTTGAAGTAGCAATACCAATACAAGCACCTTCTGCGTATCTTTCAGGTTTACCATCTTTATCAACTGTTACGCGACCTTTTAAAGGAACAAGTGGTAACACGTTTTGATAGAATGCATATAAAGGAGCTCTTTTTTGAAATCCTTTAATAGCTGTATCCTGTGCGTTAACGGTTGCTGTTTTAGCAGCGGTTGCTGAATCTTTTTTGGTTGAGTCTTTTTTGGCAATAGCAGTAGTAGCAGTTACCGGTGCCGAGCTTGATTTTGCAGCAAGTGAATCTACAACAGCCGTTGTATCTTTTTTAGTGCCATATAATTCTTTGCTGATAACTGAATTTGCTTTGTCTAACAAAGGCGCAATGTCTTGATTTTCGTAAGTTTCCCAGAATTCAAGATTTGCTGTTCCTTGCAATAATTCACGTACACGCGCTTTGTCTTTTACACCAGGTAATTCAACAAGGATACGTCCGCTTTGTTCTAATTTTTGAATGTTAGGTTGTGTTACGCCAAAACGGTCGATACGGCTACGGAATGTTTTTTCTGCATTTCCAATAGCTTCTTTTACACGCTCATTGATAAATTTAATAACTTCTTCGTTCGAAGAATTGTAACTGATCTTGTTTTTGTTCTCAATAGACTGGAACAAAGGAGCCAAGCGCCCATTGGGAGCAATTTTTTTGTAGGAGTTTTCAAATAAGGTAATGTAATCATCATTATTTTTTACACCTAGATTTTTTTGAGCGTCAGCCAAAGCCGCTTTGAACGCAGGATCCTGGCTATCGTTGGATAAGTTCCTGATAATGTCCATTACAGACACTTCCAAAGTAACGTTCATACCGCCACGTAAATCCAGACCAAGATTGATTTCATTCTTTTTACACTCTTCGTAAGTGTAATCAGCAATGAGGATATCATATACTGTGATTTTCTTCATGGAATCAAGATAGCGATCAGATATTGCCGTCTTGTAATCATCAATAGAATCTTTATTCTTTGAAGAATATTTCGGTGAGTTAACTATGTTCTCAGCGTATTCCATCGCATCTTTTTCAACACCTTTGGTCACCCACGTGAATGATAAATAAAAAATACAGGCCAGAGCTAAGAGAATGGCAAATATTTTAATCGCACCTTTGTTTTGCATAATCGTAAATTTCTACAGTAAATTTTTTTAATTTAAGGGTGCAAATATATCATTTTACCCTATATTTCCCAATTTTACATTAAAAAATTGATTCATAATAGCTTATTATTCTGATTTTAAAGTTTTAATCATTTTTTAACCGCCTGCTAATGGTTTTAGAAGCTTGAATGAACAAGGCTCTTTGCGTATTTCTTATTTGAAACGCTGTTAACAAATCAAAATTAAAGAACGGCCAATCTCTATTTTTTGTTACCTTTATTGGCTAAATTTTTATTTATATGTTTGATTTTCTTAAAAAGCTGTTTGGGACTAAAAGTGAGAAGGATATTAAAAACCTCGAGTCTAAAGTTGAAGAAATAAATTCCATTTTTAATTCATTAAGTACTGTTTCAGATAATGATCTGCGTGCTAAGTCCGCTGCCCTTAGAGCTTCTATAAAAGAGGCCATTAAGGAAAAAACCGATAAAATTAACGAGATCAAAACCCGGATCAGTGATGATGTGGATATGGATGTAAATACCAAGGAAGATCTTTATAAAGAAATTGATGATATTGAGAAAGAGATTACCGATGATCTTGAAAAAGTTTTAACCGAACATTTGCCTGAGGCTTTTGCCATCTTAAAAGAAACCGCAAGAAGGTTTAAAGACAATAAAGAGTTAACTGTTGTTGCCAATGAATTTGACAGGGATCTTGCAAAGACTCACAAAAACGTTGTGATAGAAGGCGACAAGGCTACTTACAAAAATACCTGGTTGGCTGCGGGAAGCGAAATTACCTGGGACATGGTGCATTACAATGTTCAGCTTATTGGTGGTATGGTTCTTCACGATGGGAAAATTTCGGAAATGACTACAGGTGAAGGAAAGACACTGGTTTCTACTTTGCCAATCTTTTTGAACGCCCTTGGTGGACGGGGAGTACACGTAGTAACGGTGAATAACTACCTCGCCAAACGTGACAGCGAATGGAACGCACCTCTGTTTCAGTTTCATGGTTTAAGTGTGGATTGTATTGATAAACACGAACCCAATACCGACGAACGCCGCAAAGCATACAATTGTGATGTTACTTATGGAACCAATAATGAATTCGGGTTTGATTACCTGCGTGATAACATGGCGCGTGGTATTGACGAACTCGTTCAACGTAAACATAATTATGCGATTGTGGATGAGGTCGATTCAGTATTGATTGATGATGCGCGCACGCCCTTAATCATAAGCGGTCCTACACCACAAGGTGATAAACATGAATTTATGGACTACAAACCACGCATAGAGAAGCTGGTGAATGTTCAAAAATTGTTTTTACAAACCTGCATTACAGAAGCAAAAAAGTTAATTGCAGAAGGAAAAGAAAAAGAGGCCGGGATTCCTTTATTCCGTGCTTATAGAGGTTTGCCAAAGAACAGTGCACTCATTAAGTTTTTAAGCGAACAAGGGGTAAGAGCCTTGATGCAAAAAACGGAAAATTATTATATGCAGGATCAGAATAAAGAAATGCATAAAATTGATGCGGAACTTTATTTTACAATTGA
>Ga0265327_10003570_pt1 | contig 14714 bp, 16 predicted proteins | sample 41621metaG_FD_202089 | JGI IMG/M metagenome (GOLD analysis project Ga0265327, IMG submission 202089) | Rhizosphere microbial communities from Carex aquatilis grown in University of Washington, Seatle, WA, United States - 4-16-21 metaG | ecosystem: Host-associated > Plants > Roots > Rhizosphere... | reverse complement strand
TGTTCGTCCCGGGCGAGGACGCATCCGTGCTGAACGGCACGCTTGACTATGCTTTCACCGGCAACCACAAGGATGCCGGCAGTTATGCGATCACGCCGTCCGGCCTGAGCGCCGCTAACTACGCCATCACGTATGCCGACGGCGCCTTGACCATCGCCCAGGCCCCGTTAACGGTCACCGCCAACGACGCCAACACCACCTATAACGGAACGGCTTACGCCGGCGCCCCCGGCGTCACATACGGCCTGTTCGTCCCGGGCGAGGACGCATCCGTGCTGAACGGCACGCTTGACTATGCTTTCACCGGCAACCACAAGGATGCCGGCAGTTATGCGATCACGCCGTCCGGCCTGAACGCCGCCAACTACGCCCTCACGTATGCCGACGGCGCCTTGACCATCGATCCTTACGCCGTAAACATCTTCGGCAGCCGCCCCTATGATGGTACCCTCAACTTTGGCAACAACGCCTTCGGTATCATCAAGGGCGCTGGTGATGAGACACTTACTATTACCGGCATTGGCACCGTCGGCGACAAGAATGCCAGCGCCGGTGTTCAACTGCTCAACCTGGGGTCATTGACCCTGGCCGACGGCACCGGCGCCGCCGCCAATTACCGACTGGACGACACCGGCAACACCGGCATCGTCACTCGCTTATCCAACGTAACATGGAAAGACTCGTCCACAAGCGGTGATTGGTCATTGTTTAGTAATTGGCAAGAGGGTATCGTACCTACACTTGACAACGTGCAAAATGCCACTATCCCCGCCGGCGTTACGGTAACCTACGACTCTGCGGCAGGCGATACCCACCTGGATAGCCTAAGCAGCCAAGGACATTTTTTGATGACGGGAGGTAACTTGGGGCTCAGCGGCAACTTTAGCACCGCTCAATACAGCCAATCCGGCGGCACTCTTTCGGCAACAAGCTTTAATGTCAATGAGGCTTTCACTCAGACCGGCGGCGTTATTAAAGCCGATTACGTAACGATCAAGACCGTCAACGATCTTGTCCAAGGTACGCTGGGAAGCATTCAAGCCACCAATCTCTTCGCTTCCAGCAGCAACGGAGATGTGACTTTCGCCGGTTTGAACAGTATTAGCGGTATATTGGGCATCAGTGCCGGTAGCGATATTTATTCGCGCACCGAAGGGGTTTCCACTATAAGCTATTTAATCGCGCCTGACGGCTGGATCGATGTTGAAAATAAAGGCGGGGTTGTTCTTGGTTCGACGGCTGTTAACGAAGGAACGACTGTCGCCAATGCTTCCGGCGATATTGTGATTAAAACCAAATCCCCTCTTACGGTTAATGGGCTTGTTTCTTCAACCGAGGGTAGTATCAGGCTTGCAACCGGCGATAAAGACACGCTGACTGTTAATGCCCCTCTTTCGGCGTCCAACGGCCTTATTCTGACAGGCGGAAAGCTCGCCGGAAGCAAAGCCGCTTCCTATATTCAATATTTCAATGCCTCTCCGTCTGTCGAAGAAAGCACCTTAAGCGATTCGATAACAGCCGTTAATGCAGTGGTGGTAGGAACAACTCAGCCGCAACAGCCGCTACTGGACGATTCGTTTAGTAACAACAGCACCGACGAATCGACAGAATCTAGTTCGGACAACGACAAAAAAGGTAAGCAATGCTCTAAATAACGATCCATGCGAGTCTCCGCAAAGCGGCCATGCTGCTGAATTCAACGAATCTCAAATTCATCAGGCTTAGGCGCAACTCGCAATCAATAAGTTACACGATAAATCAACCGAAAATAGAACTCAGCTAACACTGATAATAATGATTAACCGAGTTTTTATGGCTTATCAGTGTCATCTGCCCCATCGGCGTTCTTGTATCTGTCGTTTATTTTTTGCGGCTTAGCTGAAAGCCGCCCGAATCAACCCTCGCTGATACCGCCGCTCTAAATATAGATTGCTAAATGAGGATGAGTTTTTTATCATCGAAATGGATCCGGACTTACCCGAAGTGAGTGTCTTGTCTTTATTTTTAGCGGTGATTCAGGTGTATGGGCAATGAACTTGGTTGATTTTGTCGAATCCTATTGTGCAATTCTATATAAGTTCAGCGATATGCCGGTCGCCGGCTCTGAATGGAATCGAAAAGCACCGTCTTCGCCTACATGCTCGCCAAGCTGAACAAACATGCTTCAGCCCACGCCTCACATCATTATCATTGAGCTGATTGATTCGCATGACGCGGTCCCGCGCATCAAACAACTGAACTCTTCGGCCGCTCTATTTTTAGGCTATGAAGAGAAAGAACTGGTCGGTAGTCCTATTGATCTCATCTATGCTGCCGGAAGCGATAAGGTCTTATGGCAGACGGCTCTTGCCAAGATCATCGATAAAAGCGGCCGGCAAAACGCTTCGGTTCCGCTCAAGGCAAGCTTTACCGGGGAAATTGTGACTAAAACGCATAAGAAAATCCGGGCATTAATAGCGCTGTCGGTCTTAACCCCGCAAGCGCCCGATAAAACCGAGATGGTTTTACTGGTTCAGGACAAGCCTTCGGACAGCATTCGGAACAGGCTTGTCCTGAGCGGCGCCGAACAGTCCCTACAAAACTTTAATGCCGAATCGGCCTTAGCCGAAAGCGAAGAGCGCTTTCGGCAAATGGCGGAAATGACCGGCGAATGGTTATGGGAGCAAGATCCTGACGGCTACTATAGCTATAGCAGTGCGGCTGTTAGTCAAATATTGGGCTATAGCCCAAGTGAAGTTATCGGCAAACATTATGCCGAGTTTTTAACGCCTCAGGATAGAGCCAATCAGCAACGATACGCGGCCAGCCATCGGCCTTTCTATGCGTTGTTGTCCCACTATCAACATAAAGACGGTCATCAAGTGTTGACTGAATCAACCGGTTTACCCATTATTAATGCCGGTGGAAAATTGCTTAAGTGGCGCGGCGTCGATAGGGATATTACGGCCAGAATGCATTTTCAAAGTGCGCTTATAGAAAGCGAAAAACGTACCCGGCTTATTATCGAAAGCTCGTTAAGCGCCATTGTGATTATGGATTCTTACGGCCTTGTTAACGACTGGAATTATCAGGCCGAGAAAATGTTCGGCTGGTCTAAGGATGAAGCCATCGGCCGGCGTCTTGAAGAATTAATTATTCCTCCCGCTCAACGCGCTGCGCATCGGCAAGGTTTGGAACATTTCCTACGCACCGGGAACGGCCCGCTGTTGAATCAATTGCTTGAGCAGACCGCTATTCGCCGCGACGGCACTGAATTTCCTGTGGAACTCAGCATCTCCCCGTTAAAATTAGGCAACATTTATATCTTCAGCGGCTTTATCCATGATATTTCCCAACGCAAAACCGCCGAGCGGCAAATTCGCCAAGCGCAGATCAAGTTAGCCATTGCTCAAAGTGAAATCAAGATTGCCCAACGCATCCAAGCCTCGCTTTCGCCTTCGGCGCCGATCGAATCCGGGCATTTTGAAGTCACCGGTTATTGTTTGCCGGCCGATCAGGTTGGCGGCGACTATTTCGATTATTTTTACCGCAACCAAAACCATTTGGACATGGTTATTGCCGACGTTTCCGGCCATTCAATCGGCCCGGCCCTGTTTATGGTGGAAACCCGAAGCGCGATTCGAACCCAGGCAAGCGGTTCAGCTACGCCTGCTGAAACCTTAAAAAGCCTCAATAATTTTCTTTTTGAGGATTTGGACCGATCCGATTACTTCATTACCTTGTTTTATTTGCAATATAACACCGTCAACCACCAGCTGAGCTTTGCCAATGCCGGCCACCCTCCTCCTTTGCTGCTCAGTCCTTGTCAAAACCAATGCAGGCAATTGGATGCCGACGGCTTAATACTGGGAGTCAAGAAAAATGTCGTTTTTGAGCAAAAAACCGTTACCTTAGCCCAAGGCGATTTAATTCTGCTGTATACCGACGGCTTAACCGAAGCGGAAAGCCCCGCCGGCGAATTTTTCGGGTTAAACCGCGTTAGCGATATTTTCGTTCAACATGCCCAACAATCCCCACAAACCATCATTAAAGTAATGTTGGAACAGCTCAAGCAGTTTTGCCGTAGCGAGTCCTTTAACGATGACATCACTTTAATGGTTTTTAAACGGCTTTAGCGGTTGCCGCACGCATAGCGTTTTTCCTTTATCCCGCTTCCATTAGTTCATTTGCCGGGTAAATTTTTCATCTCATGCTTTTATCTACACTGTAAGGGTTTGCTTACACCTAGGTGTGTTAGATTCGAGGCTCAACAATGAAGAAGCGCCAAAGAGACGCATTAGACTAGGAGGGAGAAATTATGCTTCGGAAATTAACGGAAGAAGCGTGGGAGCTTTATCTTAAAATATTGGACATGGAGCTCACATCCCTTTCAACAGAAGGCGAGCAGAAAATCTACAGATTAACCGATCAGGCTTATTACCGCTACTTGCGACGGCGCAATGCTTTGGAGTTTCAGACTAAGGAGCCGAATTAACCACCGATAGAGGAATAAACACGGGTACTGCCTGAATCGAGGGCTCGAATAGCCTGAATTCGGCTATCCCTTTAACCACTATGGCTATTTAATGATTGGTTTTTTCTAAGCGTCGACAAAAAAGCCGATTTATAAATAGCTTGAAAAACCTAACAACAAAGCGCCTGCAATTACGCCCGCCAACACATCATCCAGCATAATGCCCAAACCGCCGTGTACCTTCCGGTCTGCCCATCTAATCGGCCACGGCTTGACGATGTCGAAAATTCTAAACAAGACAAAACCCAACGCCATTGACTGCCAAGTACAAGGAACTAACCATAAGGTTATCAAATAACCGGCAATCTCATCCCAAACGATGCCGCCAAAATCATGTTCATCCAGCTTTTTTGCGGCTATATCGCAGATCCAAATACCGCCAAGAGTGACGGTCAAGGTCAACACGCTATAAAGTAATAGATTGGTTTGCGCAAATAACCAATAAACCGGAACCGCCGCCAATGTGCCGAAGGTACCCGGAGCTTTTTTCGCTAAACCGGAGCCGAAACCGAAAGCTAAAAAAAGGACGGGATCGGATAATATCTGCCTAGGCGTCAATTTGTTTTTGCCCAGTTGGGTATTAAGAAAAATGCTCAAAGCCTTTTACCTCTAATGCGTGGATATGACCCGATTTATTCAAGCGTAAACCCGGTTCGGATTCGATAATGCCGATTTTGGTAGCCGCCAAGGTCAACTGCGCCGCCTGCTCGGGGCTTACGGTAAAACACAGTTCGTAATCATCACCGGCGGACAGCGGCATCGACCAATCGCCGGTTGCGTTGATGTAGGCCTGCACCGCTGCCGACAACGGCAGCGCGTCCCAATCGAGACAAGCGCCCACCCGGCTTTGCTCCAGGATATGGGCCAAATCGCCGGCCAAGCCGTCGGATAAATCGATGCAGGCATTGGCGATGCCGATTAAGCTCCGCCCGGCGTCAATTTGCGGTTCGGGCCGGTTAAATCGGGTCAGAGCGGCGTCGGGATTTGCACAGTCATAACCTTGCTTGATCTTTAATCCCAAGCCCGCATCGCCTAAAAAGCCGGTCATATAAATAAAATCGCCGGGCCGGGCTGCCGAACGCCGCAACGCACAGCCTTTCGGCACTAAACCCATGGCCTGAACAGTCAAGGTCAAAGGACCGGATGTAGTATCGCCGCCGATTAAATCTACGTTATAGCGCTCGGCCAAATTTAAAAAGCCTTTGGCGAAAGCGGTCAGCCAATTTTCATCAACCTTAGGCAAGGTTAGCGCCAGCGTCACGGAAACAGGCTTTGCCCCCATCGCGGCAAGATCGCTTAAATTAACCGCCAGCAGCTTATGTCCCAACTGTTCGGGATCGGTTCCGGCAAAAAAATGCACGTTTTCCACCATGGTGTCGGTCGTCACCGCCAGTTCATAAGCGTCCGGGATGGATAACAACGCACAATCGTCGCCTATGCCCAACAGCGTCGATGAATGGGTAACCCGCTGTCGGGTAAAGAAACGTTGAATTAAGGCGAATTCAGAAATGGGCATCGGCTTATCCGCGTGGATATACGGGAACTTTTCGGCGACAAAAAACAGCGCTTGCCAAGCTATACCGTCTCTAGTAGATCATCCAATTTCTTTTGTTGATCAAGCGCATACAATTCGTCGAAACCGCCAACATGAAAATCGCCGATATAAATTTGGGGAACCGTTCTGCGATTGGTTTTGAGCATCATTTCTTCCCTTAAACCGGGCTTGGCGTCCACGTTAATTTCTGTGTAGGTAACGCCTTTTTTGTCGAGCAGGCGTTTAGCCATCATGCAATAAGGGCAAATATTAGTAGTATAAATCTGTATTTCCGGCATATTTCATTAAAGGTTGCTAATATAGAACCGCGCATTCTATCGGGTAATACGCTGTTGTTCAATGCCGATAGCCCGCGCTAAGCAGTTGATCAGTTCCAACGCCGCTTCCTGCATATTTTTGCCGAAAGCGACGACGCCGTCTTCATGTCCCAGCATACTAAACAAGGGCGTTTGACTTAACTCTCCCGATTGGAATAATTGCTCAACCGCCAGCGCCATCGCAACGGTGCCGTAAGGAACATCGGCTTTGGTATGAGCTAAACCCAGCGCTGCGGTATGCTTCCAAATTTCGGGGCTGTGCGCATGAATAACGGCTTGAATAGTCTGGTCCTGGGCGTAAACACTGGCGTGAGTCAGGGACTCGGAAGAAGGCTTACACAGACCGCAAGACTGAAGCCGGTTTTGGTGAGGTTCGGCGTTAACGATAAGACAATAATGTTCGGGGCTAAGCTGCTCGATATGCCCGGTTTGAGTGCCGCTGACGACAAATTGATCGCTGTGTGCATCGACTCTTCGGCTGATATTGCCGAAACCGATATTGTCGTAGCGTTCAGGGTTTTGGCCGATAAGATCAAGCCGGACGACAATGGTACGCCAAGCATTGATTTCCGCGAATGGGAACGGCAGGTTAATCGGCTGTTGCGTATGGTTTAGCTGGTATTTTATGACGCCTTCTTGTTCTTTCATGGGACTGTATTTTGACTGGCAAGGTTGAGTGGAGATGCGCGCGGCTACAGTATAGTTTACAAAAATAAAATACAGATAAAATGTAGAGTGTTATAAAATTACCGGTTTTCGAGTTTGGCGGCCGATTTTGCCTCGGTGGTTCCCGGCAATCGTCGGTAAACAAAAAACAGTGGCTTAACTATGCGATGTCCGTTTTGCGGAGCACAAGATACGCGGGTTCTGGATTCCAGATTGGCGAATGAGGGCGATCAGGTTCGCCGTCGGCGTGAATGCAATGCCTGTAAAGAGCGTTTTACCACACACGAGGTGGCGGAACTCACCTTGCCGCGGATTGTTAAGCGCGACGGCATACGCGAGCCTTTCGAAGAAAACAAGCTGCGTTCGGGCATGCTCAGAGCCCTGGAAAAACGGCCGGTAGGCAGTGACGATATCGAAGCGGCAATTAATCGAATCAAGCAGGAGTTGCGGGCATCGGGCGAGCGGGAAATATCGGCGCAGGAACTGGGCGAAAAAGTCATGAACGAGTTAAGCACCCTGGATCATGTCGCTTTCGTGCGCTTTGCCTCGGTTTATCGCAGCTTTCAGGATGTCAGCGAATTCACCGATATGATTGAAGATTTACAGACGACCGCCAAGGATGGTGGAAGTGTCGCAACAGGAGCGGAACCCGGACGGCAAAAATAATGTCGACGTCCCGCGATGCTTTTTATATGGCGCGAGCCCTTCATCTGGCTAAAAACGGCCGTTATACCACCGACCCGAATCCCCGCGTAGGCTGTGTTTTGGTTCGGGACGATGTCGTGATCGGCGAAGGCTGGCATGCTAAAGCGGGCCAAGGCCATGCCGAAGTTGAAGCGTTAAAAAACATTCAGGATGCTACAGGCGCAACCGCCTATGTCACACTGGAACCCTGTAGCCATCACGGCAGAACGCCGCCCTGTTGCGACGCCTTGATAAAAGCCGGAGTCAGCCGGGTGGTTGCGGCGATGCAAGATCCGAATCCCCTAGTATCGGGCAACGGACTGAACACACTTAAAGCGGCCGGAATCGAAGTTGTCTGCGGCGTATTGCAAGAAGACGCGCAAGCATTAAATCGCGGTTTCATCAAGCGCATGACTACTAACCGCCCGTTTGTACGCAGCAAATTGGCGATGAGTTTAGACGGACGCACGGCAATGGCATCCGGTGAAAGTAAATGGATTACTTCAAATGAAGCCAGAGCCGATGTGCATCGCCTAAGAGCGGCAAGCTCGGCGATTTTAACCGGCATCAATACGGTGCTGGCGGATGATCCCGCCTTGAATGCCCGCATAGACGAGGCTGTCGTGCAACCGGTTAGAGTCGTACTGGATAGTCGGCTAAACATGCCGCTTGCCGCGCAGATCGCGAAATTGCCGGGGCGCAGCCTGGTTTTAACGTGTGCACAAGACCCGCAAAAACAACAGGCATTGCAACAGGCGGGTTTTGAAGTCTATCGGCTTGCAGATAAAAACGGACGGCTGGATTTGCCTGCGGTATTGGACTTTTTAGCCGCGCAACACATCAACGAGCTGCTGGTTGAAGCAGGCTCCGTGCTGAATGGCGCGTTATTGGCTGAAGGCCTGATTGACGAATACATCATCTATATGGCTCCCTGTGTTTTAGGCGACCAAGGACGCGGTTTATTCAAGTTGCCCGGTTTACAAAGGATGGCGGATAAAAAGCAATTAAAACTGCGCGATGTCCGGCAAGTCGGCCCCGATTTAAAACTAACTTATACCCCCGTGTAGGACTTCCATGTTTACAGGCATTATCTTGGCAGTGGGCCTTATCTCTGCAATCGAACGAAAATCCGGCGATTGCCGCTTGACCATAGCGACCGGAAAATTACCCTTGCACGATGTCGTACTTGGCGACAGCATCGCCGTCAACGGCGTGTGCCTGACCGCCGTAGCATTAGGCTCGGATTATTTTTGCGCCGATGTGTCCAATGAAACCTTGTCCAGAACCACCCTAAATAACGCAACGGTCGGTACGCCGGTTAACCTGGAGCTGGCTTTAACACCGACAACCCGACTGGGCGGGCACATCGTCAGCGGCCATGTCGACGGTATCGGCGTGGTGACCGAGAAGCAGGCGGACGGACGCTCTTTTCGCTTTAAATTTAAAGCGCCCGACAGTTTGGCGAAATACATTGCCGAAAAAGGCTCCATTTGTATCAACGGTATCAGCCTGACCGTCAACGAAGTCGATGGCGCCGTGTTCAGCGTCAATATCGTGCCGCATACGCTCCAAGAAACCACCTTGGGCGATGCCGGAGTCGGAACCCAAGTCAACCTGGAAGTGGATTTATTGGCCCGCTATCTGGAACGGCTTATCAAGGGTGATGCCGCGGCTAAAAGTTGCGGCGGCATTACTGAAGAATTATTGCAAAAAAGCGGTTTTTTCGGCTAACAACCGAGGCCGAGGTCATCCTCCCTTTTTATCCTAATTAAGGGCAAGCGCAACATCCTGCCCCTACCCTCCAAAGGAAAAATGAATACCATTGAAGAAATTATAGAAGACTTACGCCAAGGCAAAATGGTCATCATTATGGATGATGAAGACCGTGAAAATGAAGGCGATTTGGTCATGGCGGCGTCTTTTACCCGTCCGGAAGATGTTAATTTTATGGCGCGTTACGGCCGCGGCCTGATTTGCCTGACCTTGACCAGCGAGCGTTGTCAACAGTTACGTTTGCCGTTGATGGTCAATGAAAACAAAACCGCCCATTCGACCAACTTCACCGTCTCCATCGAAGCCGCAACCGGCGTCACCACCGGCATTTCCGCAGCCGACCGGGCGCGCACCATTCAATGCGCCGTGGCTGCTGACGCCAAGGCCGACGATCTGGTGCAGCCGGGGCATATCTTTCCGTTAATGGCGCAACCCGGCGGCGTATTAAACCGTGCCGGACATACCGAAGCCGGTTGCGATTTAGCCAAGCTGGCGGGCGTGGAAGCGGCGGCGGTTATCGTCGAGATACTGAACGAAGACGGTTCGATGGCCAGACGGCCCGATCTGGAAGTGTTTGCAAAGCAACACGATCTTAAAATCGGCACTATCGCCGATTTGATCCATTACCGGATTCAACACGAAAACACCCTGGAACGCATCAGCGAATGCGCTTATCCGACCGAGTTCGGCGATTTCAGGCTGTACGCCTATCAGGACCGCAATGACAACAACCTGCATCTGGCACTGGTTATGGGCCAGGTTTCCGGCGACGAACCGGTTTTGGTCAGGGTTCATGCGCGGAATTTGCTGGACGATTTGTTTTCGTCCAAGCGTAGCGATTGCAGCGTGCCTTTACGCGCGGCCATGCAAAAAATAGCCGAGGAAGGCCGCGGCGTACTGGTTGTGGTCCGGCAAAGCGAGGACAATAAATCTCTGGCGGAATTGATCCATCACTACCAGTTGGAAGATCACGGCATTGTCAATCCGACTCAGACTGTCGGGGCCGCGGATTGGCGCACGACCGGCACCGGCGCCAGAATACTGGCCGATTTGGGGGTGCGTAAATTAAAGGTTTTAGGCACCCAGAAAAAATACGTCGCGTTGTCCGGGTTTGATTTGGAAGTCGCCGAGCATGTGGGCTAATAGTTTTCGTTATTCAAGAGAATAGAGGAGATAAAATGGACGCTATAACAACCGCTCAAGCTTCTAAAAATTTAGATCAGCTTATCGAACAGGTTATCGCTAATGTTGAACCGACAATCGTATGTAACGATAACGGAAAAAAGGCGGTTTTAATGGCCCTTGATGACTTTAATGCTTGGCAGGAAACCTTTTATTTATTATCAAACCCTGCCAATGCCGCACATTTACAAAAATCCATTGAAGAATTGGAGCTGGGCCATGTTTTTGAAAAACAGCTCATCGAAGAATGAAGTTGGTTTTTACAGATAGCTCATGGAATGACTATAGAGTCCGATATGAATAAAGCGACATCGTTCCCACGCTCCCGCGTGGGAATGCCGAAGTACCGCTCCAGCGGTACGGGACGCCGGAGCGTCCCTCACTGCATTCCCACGCCGGAGCGTGGGAACGATAGCGAGTCCATGCGTCGCTATATTAATTCCAGGCTCTATATCTATGGTTTCAAGAAAACGAGAAAAAGCTGTTAAAACGTATTAACGCCTTGATTAAAGAAATACAAAGAACTCCTTTTGAAGGCATAGGAAAACCGGAGCCTCTTAAAGCAAACTTATCAGGTTTTTGGTCCCGAAGAATTAATCTGGAACATCGACTTGTTTATAAAATTACTAAAACGGAAGTTACCTTCATTTCCTTTAGATTTCATTACGCTAAAGATTAAACATCTATAGATTCACTACACGAGAGAAATATCATGTCCAAACTAAAAACCTTTGAAGGAAATTTACTCGTTCAAGGCGGAAAATTCTGTATCGTCGCCTCCCGATTTAACAGTTTCATCGTTGAACAACTGGAAGCCGGTGCAATTGATGCGCTGGTGCGCCACGGCGCCGATAAAGCGGATATTCATCTGGTTAAAGCGCCCGGCGCTTTTGAATTGCCGATGGTGGTGCAACGCGTGGCGGCGGCTAAAAAATACGATGCGATTATCGCTTTAGGCGCAGTCATCCGCGGCGGCACCCCGCACTTTGAATATGTCGCCGGTGAATGCGTAAAGGGCTTGGCGCAGGTTTCCTTGCAATATAACGTGCCGGTCAGTTTTGGCGTATTAACCGTTGACAGCATCGAACAAGCGATTGAGCGCGCAGGCACCAAAGCCGGCAATAAGGGCGCGGAAGCGGCGCTGTCCGCCATTGAAATGGTGAGTTTATTTAATAATCTGGAAATCTGATGAGTCAAGCGAGAACCAATGCCCGAAAAGCGGCTGTGCAGGCATTGTATCAATGGCAAATGGCCGGTCATGACCTTAGCGAAATTGAACGACAGTTTCTGGAAGAAGAGCGTTTAAAAGACGCTCAGAAAAGTTATTTTACCGAGCTGTTTTACGGCGTACCGAAGAATTTAGCGGCCATCGATCAGGCTTTGTCGGAATTTGTCGACCGCCCGGTCGATACCATCGACCCGGTCGAAAGAGCGATTTTAAGAATCGGTGTGTACGAGCTGCTGCATCGGCCGGATATGCCGTACCGGGTGGTGTTAAATGAAAGCATTAATTTAGCCAAAGACTTCGGCGCCGACGGCAGCCATAAATACGTTAACGGCATACTGGATAAAATCGCACAACAAAAAAGAGCGGTGGAGATTAAGAGCAAGGCGCAAGGTAAATAGTACGCGATTTGAATCTTATAGCGTCCGAAGTGAATAAAGTGACATCGTTCCCACGCTCCGGCGTGGGAATACCGAAGTACCGCTAGCGGTACGGGACGCAGGAGCGTCCCTCACTGCGCTCCCACGCCGGAGCGTCACTGCCATTAAGTTAAGCATAATGATGCTTGTAGGAGCGGGCCATGCCCGCGATATTTGACCGGCATAGCTGAGTTGTAGCGCCCTCATCGCGGGCATGGCCCGCTCCTACATCGCTTAACTTAATGACAGTGACGCCGGAGCGTGGGAACGATAGCAGGCCCTCTCAAGACTTTAATTCCGGGCTCTATAAGTTTTTTATTCGCCACGAACACACGAAAGGCCTCTAGCGCCGGACCGAGCATAGTGCTCGGTCCGAAACCTAAAACGGTAATTAAGCGTAGCTGTGTGTTGGGGTTTGAAAATACATCCGGCTGCCGCTTAACTTCACTTGCAATTCGGCAGTCACAGCCAAAGCGCAGAGCACTATAAAGTTTTCGTGGACGGCTATTTATCCTTTGGGCAAGGTAAAACTAAAAACGCTACCCTGACCGGCCACGCTGTCCAATGAAATAGTTCCACCCAGACGTTTAACCGCCGATTTAACGTAATTCAGCCCCACGCCTTCACCGTCCAGCACATGATTACTGCCGCGACGGAACATCTCAAAAACCTTCTTTTGATCCTTTTCCGAAATACCCAAGCCGTTATCTTTAACAAAAAAACGGAAGTGATCGCCCTTATCCTCAGCCCATATTTCAATTTTGCCGGGACGCTTTGGATCCAGGTATTTGACCGCATTCGATAATAAATTGGCAAATATCTGCGTCAATAAATAAGGGTCGGTCTGTACTTGCGGCAAGGGCTGAACCAGAAACTCGGCTTTAGCCTGCTCGCTCTGGTATTTTATCGCGACGATGTCATCGTTGACCAAGCGTTGGCTGTCGACTGCGCTGATATTCAACTCTTGTCGGCCCAAACGGGAAACCTTTAAGATGCCGGCCAATAACTGATTCATTTTGGCGACGCCGCCGGTAATAAAGCGTGTCGAGGAAGGAATGTCCTCATCTAAAATTTCCAGTACAGCGGCTTGTTTATGTTCGGGTATAAGCGCCAACACCGGATCCAGCTCCTTGCGCAAATCCTTCAAACTCAAGCCTAATTCATTAACAAAACCCTGCACATTGATCATCGGTGCCCGTAAATCATGTGAAACGATATAAGAGAAATCTTTAAGTTCTTCGTTGGATTCGCTCAGCTGTTGCACCGTCTCGCTCAGGCTTCGGGTACGTTGTTCCACCAGTTGTTCCAATTTCCGGCTGTGCGCGCTGAGCATTTCATCCCTAAGCTGAATTTGCTCAAGCATCGCATTAAAACTTTCGGTGAGCTGACCGACTTCATCATTCGCATATTTTTTCGCACGCAATGCATAATTTTCATCACAGCTGATGCTCGTTGCAATAGTGGCCAAATGCCTGATCGGCCGCGCAAGCCGGGTTCCGAGCCGATGAGCGGTAAGAAACGCCAACAGGCCGACAAGCGGTAACACGCAGGCAAATAGCGCCAGTAATCGCCCCAGTTGTTTATAAAGCCTGGATAAATCCGCTTGCAAATAGAGCCTGCCCAGAATGTCGGCATCCATTTTTACCTGTGTGCATGAAATAACTTGCTGCCGGGTGAAAACAGCCTTGCGGCAAGGCTCCTGGGCGGCATTATGCTGAGCAAAAGATGCGCCGGAGTTTTTATCTGCGGTAAATAACGCAAAAGGTGCGTTGACATTGTTGAGATAAAGTTCCGCAGCCAGAAGGTCCGGTTGAGTTTCCAGCGCTTGCAGTATTTTTTCCGCAGCCAAGGTGTCGCCAAATAACATGGCGGGCGCTACCGCAAAACCGCTAACCCCGGCAAGACTGTTTAACTCGTGGGCGATAGCTTCACGGGAGGAATAAAACTGACTCACTACCAGCACGATACTGCAAGTGGTCAGGACGATTATTGCCGTTACCGCAATGATGAAGGTCAACTTGCGCGCAATCGAATTATTACGAAAGGACGTCATTGCGCGGGCCTGCTGTTTTCGTCATAAATAACCAGGGCCAAACTGAGCAGTCGGGAACTGATCATTAATCCTGCGTCTTTAGCGGCAAGCAAATTAATTTCAAAACGGATTCTCTCGTCTGTTTTAACCAGGCCGATAATGCCGCCCGCTTCGGCAAACCCTGCCATATCGCTGACCGTCAGGACGTGCTGTTGATGCGCCACCTTAAGTCGTTGCTCAATTTTGGGATGCTCGGAGGCGGCAATAAAGACAATATGACAATCTTTCAGCTCATCCGCTTTATTTAACAGTTTTGTCACTAAGGGCTTATCTTGTACGCTACGCCCA
>Ga0265327_10003569_pt1 | contig 14717 bp, 19 predicted proteins | sample 41621metaG_FD_202089 | JGI IMG/M metagenome (GOLD analysis project Ga0265327, IMG submission 202089) | Rhizosphere microbial communities from Carex aquatilis grown in University of Washington, Seatle, WA, United States - 4-16-21 metaG | ecosystem: Host-associated > Plants > Roots > Rhizosphere... | reverse complement strand
CCCGAATCGTTTGAAACTGGCCATCAAGCTCCTGGCCGCGCACTACTACGAGAACCGCGAGGCGACGACGCCCTTGAAGCTGGAGGAGATGCCGCGCGGCGTGCGGGCGCTGATCTCCAAGTTCCGCGTCTACGCCCGGGGGCTGTACCGATGAGGGCCGGGACCATGCGCCACCGGCTGCTCCTGCAAAGCCCGTCGGGCGAGCGCGGCGCGGCCGGGCAGGCCAAGCGCACCTTCGTGGACGTCGCCACGGTGTGGGCCAGCATCGAGCCCCAGCGCGGCCGCGAGCTGTTCGCGGGCGAGAAGTTCGCCAACGAGATCACCGTGGTCGTGCGCATGCGCTTCCGCCAGGGCGTCAACGAGACCTGGCGCGCGGTCCGCAACACGCCCTCGCAGGGGATCGAGTACTACGGCTTCCTCGGCATCGTGCGCCCCTACGGCGTCGCCCGCGAGATGGTCGTCGCCTGCAAGCAGATGACCACCGGGGAGGGCGTCTAGTGGCCTTCCAGATCGTGGGCGTCAGCCTGCAGAACGCGGCCGAGTTCAAGGCCAAGCTCGCGCGCATGGGCGCGGAGTCCCGCGGGCAGATCGTCGAGGACGCGGCCGTCGCCGGCGGCCGCGAGTTCCTGGCCGCGGCGAAGGCCAACGCCCCGGTGCTGAAGAAGGACGACCCGCGCCGCGTGCGGGGGAACCTGCGCGACAAGATCGCGCTGATGGTCCTCAAGCGCGAGGCCGGCCGCGTGACGGTCGGCGTGGGCATCGGCAAGAGCGACTACCGCGCCAAGGTCAACGGCGCGTTCTACGCGCTCATGGTGGAGTACGGCACGCGCTTCATGGAAGCCCTGCCGTTCCTGCGCCCGGCCTTCGACGCCCGGAAGGACGCCGCCGGCAAGGTCACCATCGGCGCGTTCGCCGTGTGGGTGGAGGGCTACGCCGAATGAGCACCACCATCGAGGAAGGGCTGGTCGCCTTCATGGGCACCGTCGGCGCCTTCACCGCGATCGTCGGCGTCGGCGCGGCCAGCCGCTTCTACCCGGCCGGCGCCGTCCCGGACGATGTGAAGACGCCCTACGCGACGTACCGCAAGGTGAGCGGGCCGCGCGACCAGACGCACGGCGGCTCCGAGTTGGCCCGGCCGCGCCTGCAGCTGTCGCACTGGGCCGACGACTACCTGGAGGCCAAGCAACTGGCCGCCGTTACCGTCGCCGCGCTGAAGGACTACCACGGCGCCATGGGCGGCGTGGCCCGCTCCGCCGCGGCCGTGGACAACGAGATCGATCTGTTCGTGCCCGAGGAGCGCCGCCACCAAGTGATCGTCGACGTCCTGCTCTGGCACACGGAAGACTGAAACCAAGGAGAACCATCGAACCATGAAAACCTACCTGCTCGCCGCTCTCGCGGCCCTGGCCCTGGCGGCGCCGGTCCACGCCACGGCGCCGACGACCGTCGCCTCCACCGCCGCCCCTTCGGGCTACGCCGTCGTGCCGGCCTCGTTCACGTTCGTCGCGTGCGACGCGTCGAACGGGAACAGCTTCGTCAACACCGGGCGCCAGGTGCTGATCGCCTTCAACAGCGACGCGTCCGCGCACTCGATCACGGTGGCGAGCGTGGCCGACTCCGCGGGCCGCACCGGCGACTCGACCAAGAACATCAACGCCGGAGCCTACTACGTCTTCCAGTTCTTCCCGCTGAACGGGTGGAACCAGACCGACGGCACCATTCACACGACCTGCTCGGACGCGACGCTCAAGCTGGCCGTGATCACGTTTCCGTAAGCGCCGCACCCATCCCAACCAGGAGAAATCGAAATGTCCAAAGACTACGCGGCGCACGGAATTCAGCTTCAGCGCGGCGACGGCGCCACGCCGACGGAGAACTTCGTGTCCATGGCGCACATCGGCGACGTCGTGGGGCCCGCCCTCGCCCTCGACACCGTCGAGACGACCCACCACGGCTCCACCGCCAAGGAGTTCGTGCCCACCATCGAGGACGGCGGCGAGGTCACCCTGCCGATCAACTGGGACCCGGCGGAGGCCACGCACAAGAACAGCGCCGGCGGCTTCATGTACGACCTGAAGAATAAGGTCAAGAGCAACTGGCGGATCGCGTTCCCGACGGTCGGCAACGACTACGTGGCGTTCGCGGCCTACGTCGTCGGCTTCGAACCCGAGGGCCCCGTCGCCGGCAAGCTGACCGCCAAGGTCAAGCTGCGCGTGACCGGACCCGTGACGCCGAACCAGTAAAAGAGGAGACCATCCCATCATGACGAAGATCAGCCGGGCGGACATCGAGAAGGCGCCGGACCTGCCGACGGAGGAAGTGGCCGTCCCCGAGTGGGGCGGCACCGTGCTCCTGCGCGGGCTCAACGGGAGCGACAAGGACAAGTTCCTGGGCGAGACCATGAAGAAGGACGGCGGCGAGAAGAGCATCGAGTTCAAGGACATCACGGCGCGCCTGGTCGCGCGTTGCCTGGTCGACGAGACGGGCGCGCGCCTGTACGCCGACGAGGAGATCGACGCCTTGGGCAAGAAGTCGGGCGCGGTGTTGTCCCGGCTCTTCAAGGTCGCGCAGCGTCTGTCCGGGCTGGACGAAGCGGCGGTGCAGGCGGCCGAAAAAAACTGATCCGCCGCCCAGAGCGGCGCTTCTGGTTCCGGCTGGCGCTTGCTCTGGGCATGCCCGTCGGTGAGCTCCTGACCCGGATGTCGGGGCAGGAGCTCACCGAGTGGGAGGCGTACTACCGTCTGGAGCCGTGGGGGGAGGAGCGGGCGGACTTGCGCAGCGGCGTGGTCGCGGCGCTGATCAGCAACGCCTTCCGCGGCAAGGGCGGCAAGGTGCAGAAGCCGCAGGACTTCATGCTGCGGTTCGGGTTGGACGTGCAGACGGAGCCCATGAAGCTGTGGGCGAAGATCAAGGCGACGTTCATGGCGCTCGGCGACGCCAACATGGCGCGCAAGGAGAAGAAATAGACGATGGCCACCGTTAGCACGCTCGTCGTCGCGTTGACCGCCCAGACCACGGACTTCGAGCGCGGGCTCAAGACCGTGGAGAAGGCGCTCGACCGCACGGCGGCGCGCATCGAGGACCTGGGCGCGAGCATGACGGCGGGCCTGACGGCGCCGCTGGCGGCGCTGGCCACGGCCGCGGCGAAGCTGGCCGTGGACTTCAACGACCCGTTCGACAAGATGCAGGCCGTGCTGGGCCAGTCCGCGGCCGAGACCGACGCCCTGCGCGACAGCGTGCTGAAGCTGGCCGGCCAGACGGCGCAGTCGCCGAAGGAGCTGGGCGCGGCGCTGTACGAGGTGGAGGCGGCCGGGATCCGCGGGCAGGCGGCGCTGGAGGTGCTGACGGCCGCGGCCGAGGCCTCCGCCATCGGCCTGGGCAACGCCAAGAGCATGGCGTCCTTCCTGGCGGCGGAGCTCAACGCCTACGGCCCCAAGGCCCTATCCGCCGCCCAGGCGACGAGCGTCCTGGTGGAGGCCGCGCGCGTGGGGCGTCTGAACATCGACGACCTGGTCGGCAGCGTGGGCGCCATCATGCCCATCGCGGCGCAGGCCGGGGTGTCCTTCGACCAGGTCGCGGCGGCCGTGGCGGCCATGACCCGGTCCGGCCTCGAGGCCGGGCAGGCGACGACCGGCCTGCGGACGATCCTGGAGACGGTCGAGAAGCCCTCCGCGAGCGTCCAGAAGGCGCTGGCCATGGTGGGCCTGAGCGCGGCGGCCCTGAAGGACGAGCTGGCCTCCAAGGGGCTCCTGGCGACGCTGGACACGCTCAAGACGGCCTTCCAGGGCGACGACGCGGCCCTGGCCCAGGTCTTTCCGTCCGCGCGCACGTTCGCGGGCGTCCTGAGCCTCCTGGGGGCCAACTCCAGCGAAACGGCGGGCATCTTCCAGAAGCTGGCGGCCACCACCACCGGCACCTTGGGCGCGGCCTTCCAGCGCGCCGCCTCGGACGACAGCTTCAAGTTCGCCCAGGCCCTCGTCCAGGTGCAGACCGCGCTCATCCGCCTGGGCCAGGACCTCCTGCCGATCGTCGTGCCCCTGGTGGAGAGGTTCACCAAGGCCGTGACCGAGCTTTCGAACTGGTTCGAAAATCTGGACGCCGGCGGCAAGGACCTGGCCGTCGTGCTGGCGTCGCTCGTCGCGTCGGTGGGGCCGCTCCTGTTGGCCTTCGCGGGCCTCTACAGCACGCTGGGGACCGTCGTGGGCGCGCTGCGGCTGTTCCTGAGCTTCGGGGCCGTGACCGCCGTCTTGAGCGCGATCGGTACCGCCGTGACCGCGCTCGGCGAGGCCTTCGGGCTGGCGGCCGTGGGCATCGGCGGCGCGGCCACCGCGCTGGAGACGGTCGCCGCGGTCCTGGCCGCGCTGTCGGGGTCCGTCCTGCTCGCGGTCGGGGTGGTGGTGGCCGCGGCCTACCTTTGGATCACGAAGTGGACCGAGTTGCGCGACGACATGGGGCAGATCGCGGACTTCATCGTGGAGAAGCTGGCGGCGCTGAACACGGCGACGCGCGGCTTCATGAGCGACATGTTCGCGGCGATGTTCCCGGGGCTGGCCCTGCTCGTCCAGTTGAAGCCCGCGATCAGCGCCGCGCTGGGCCAGGCGGCCGCCGTCGCGACCAAGGCGGGCACGGACTTGAAGGACGGATTCCTGGCGCAGATGGACGCCCTCGAGAAGGGCGTCGGCGGCGCGCTCGGCCGGGCCCTGGCGGCCGCCAAAGCCGCGTCGGCGGGCATCGTGGGGTCGGTGAAAGGGTTGGGCGCGGCCCCGGCGCCGTCAACGGCGTCGTCCGGCCTCGGCCCGAACGGCATGATCGGCCCCAAGCCGCAAGACATCCAGCAGCAGATTTCGCTGTGGCAGGCGCTGGGGAGCACCCTGCAACAGCAGGGCAGCGTCATGGACGTGACGCTCGGCGCGTTCCGGGAGAACGCCATCCAGGCCGCGCAGACGTTCAAGTCCCAGGTCGGGTCCATGGTGAGCGCCACGGAGTCGTCCATGGGGGCGATGACCGCCTCCTTCCTGAAGGGCAAGGAGAACGTCGGGCAGTTCGTGCAGGACATGATCGAGGCGATCCTGAAGCTGATTGCGAAGATACTCCTGCTGAAGGCCTTGACCGCGGCCGGGCTGGGCGGGCCGTTCGCGGCCGGCTTCATCGGCGGCGCGTTCGCCGACGGCGGTCGGCCGCCCATGAACAAGGTGTCCGTGGTCGGTGAGAACGGCCCGGAGCTGTTCGTGCCCGATACGGCCGGGACGATCGTGCCCAACGGCGCGCTCGGCGGCGGGGGCGGCGGCGCGACGGTCGTCATCAACCAGACCGTGCAGATCAGCGGCCTAGACCTGTCCAGCGCGGCCGCGGCCGAGCGCCTGGCCGTCGGGCTGAAGGAAGCGGCGCGCTCGGGCGGGGCCGCGGGCGTGGCGCTCTCGCTCCAGCTGGCGCAGACGGCGCAAAAGAACGGCGGGAGGTCGGTGTAATGGGGGCCATGGTCCTGACGGCCGGGGCGGCGCCGGCGTTCCTGGCGAAGCCGTTCGTGACGACGGACGCGCTGAACGCGGGCGGCATCGTGGTGTCCAGCGGCGACGCGTTCAAGCAGCGCGCCATCGACATGTCGCAGAAGACCGCGGCGACGTCCCAAGGACAGGACACGGACGGGGTGGCGTGGACCTGGCAGGCGAAGCAGTACGAGGGGAGCACGGTCGCGGCGAAGACCGCCGACTGCCTGGCGCTCCTCAACATCAACTTCAAGCGCTTCAAGGTGGAATACCGCCTCAACGGCGGCGCGTGGACCATCTTTCCGGGCGCGGACTATACCGGCGCGGACTTCGCGGCGGACCATCTCATCCTGCCGCTGGACCCGGCGGCGGGCGTGACGATCGACGAATGGCTGGTCACGGCGACGCACACGCAGACGCCGAACCAGGAGAAGTCCCTGGGGCTCTTCCTGCCGAGCGTGCAGAAGTTCCAGGCCAGCCGCGGCACCAGCGACCTGAACATGAAGCCCGAGGAGCAGGTGGTCACGGTCAAGCTCTTCGACGGCACCCTGGACCAGACGAACATCCTGCACAACGACGCGGACTTCGACTTCATGCGGACGCCGCTGCTGTTCCTGGCCGTGCCGGACACGGAGGAGCCGTCCTACGCCGCGCTGCGCGGGGACTTCTTCCTGTTCGTGCCCCAGCCGGGCAAGTATCCCAACCAGTGGTTCCTGTGCCGCGTCGCGCCGAACACCTACAACGCGGCGCCGCTCAGCATGGACCGCGACTCGCGCCTGATGCGCGTCGCGCTGTCGGTGGAAGAGGTCGGCGGGGCCTAATGGCGATCGCGGTCAGCCAGGCGTACAAAGACGTCCAGGCCCGCCGGGGCGGCAAGACGGCGCGCGTGGTCGTCCAGTACAAGCGGCGCTATTTCGACACGGGGGCGGTGGCGTTCGCCTACGAGCCGAACTGGCACACCCTCGCCCAGCGGGACTTCCTGGATCCCGGCGAGATCGTCAACCAGTTGGACGTGGCGGAGCCCAGCATCTTCAAGTCCTCCACGGTCACGCTGCGGCCGAACAACACGCGCAACCAGTGGGTGCGCAGCGTCAACGACCCGTCGGTGTTCGCGGCCGACGCCCTGGCGCCCAACGGCTACTACGACGACCAGACCCTCTTCCAAATCCTCTACAGCTTCCTTCTGCCGGACGGGACCTGGGGCGACTGCGCGCAGTTCACCGGCTTCGCTGCGGACTACACCCCTCTGCCCCGGACCGGGGAGATGCAGATCCTGGTCAGCGCGTCCCTCCTGGCGGAGAAGTGCGCGGCCGTGAAGGTCAACACCACGGTCACCGGCGAGGCCGTCGCCAACAGCGTGGTGAACGAGCCGCTGAACCCCAGCCCGGGCGACGGCACCACGGCCGTCCTGAAGACCACGTCCACCGGCGTCATCAAGGTGGTGAACGTGAAGGCCAACGGCGTGGCGCTGACCCTGACGACGGACTACAGCGTCAGCATCCCCACGGACGGCACCGCGGCCGCGATCACCCTCGTGTCGCCGGCGGCGCAGAACGGGAAGGTCCTAACGGCCACGCTGATCACCAAGAACCTTCTCACCGCGTCGCAGGCCGTCACGCTGATCAAGACGGTCTACGCCGACGGCGTGGCGCTCGCACAGGGCGGCGACTACACGTACGCCCTGCCGACCAGCCTGGTCGGCCCGGCGCAGATCACGCTCGTGGACCCGACGCTGTGGATCGGCAAGGCCTTCACCTGGGACGGGGCCAAGGGCCAGCTCACGAAGAAGGTCGAGGAGGCCGTGGCGCTGTACTGCGACGCGTCCGGCATCGGGTCCGGGTCGCGGAACATCCAGCCGGTCATCTTCCCCGGCGGCCTGTCGTCGTCCAAGACGGTGGACACGGAATCCGACTGGGAGGCGGGCACGCTCCTGCAGAACCTGACGACCACGCTGACGCCCGGGAGCATCTTCAAGAAGTGGTTCCTGATCGACGATTTCAGCGACGGGGACTACACGGCGAACCCGCCCTGGACGGTCGCGGCCAACAACGGGTCCGTGTCGATCGTCAGCTCCGCGCTGCAGTTGACCGCCACCAACCTGCTGACGTCGGTGTACACGGCGTCGCAGTTCACCCTCGGCACTTTCCGCTACCGGTTCAAAGGCGTCGGGTCCGTGTACTTCATGGCGGACAGCAACGCCAACTCCGGGGGCAACCCGACGGGGAACTGGTACCGGCTGACCATCGACAACGTCGCCGGGACGGTGTCCTTCGTGCGGCCGTTCTTCACGATCGCCACCGCCTCGGGCTTGTCTTTGGGCAGCGGCTTCAACGAGTTCCGCGTCACGCGCGACGCCGGCGGCAACTTTAATGTCTTCCTGAACGGCACGCAGATCATCAGCGCGGCGGATTCGACGTATTCCGCCTCGTCGTACATGTTCGTGGTGTGCCCGTGGAACGGCGCGGGCACCGTCACGGCCGCGATCACCGACATCTACACCAGCAGCGAGCTGGACGGCATCGGCGCGGTCAGCGGGAGCGCGACGATCGCGGAGCTGGTGTTCAACCTCCTCGCGACGCCGGCCGCGCTGGGCATGCTGGACCACTTCGAGGTGCTCAACGGCGGCGCCGTGGTCTACAAGACCGCCAGCGCCCCGGACAGCGCGGGGTCGCCGGGCACGTGGGACGCGCTCCAGGTCCTCGGCGCGGGCAACCAGATGGCGAGCACGCCGCGGCAGTGGCTGAAGCTGCGCGTCGAGATAAACCCGGGCACGGGGCTGTACGTCTCGCCCGAGGTCCAGAAGCTCGTCGCCCACTTCACCTCGTCCACGGTGACGCTGTCGCAGGTGGCGCCGACCAGCGGCACGGCCTGGGACAAAATCCAGGTCTACGCGCGCATGTGCAACTACGAGACCGGCTGGGACGCCAGCGGGGTGTTCTTCTTCCGCTCCCGGACGGTGTCCGGCGCGGCGGTCCTGGCGTTGGACCCGTGGACGAACGTGATCCACGTGGACGACACGCACCCGGGCTGGGACCGGGTCTTCAACATCGGCCACGCCAGCCAGCCGCCGTACGAGTACTACTACACCAAGACCGACGCCGGCGAGGCCGAACCGACGAGCGAGCGGCGCTTCGGTCCCATCCAGCGCGACCTGGACTTCAGCGGCGAGCTGGTGGCCAACGACGCACAGATCGGCAAGGCGGCCGCGCAGACGGCCTACCAGGACAACTACCGCCCGCGCTGGCGCTGCCGCGCGCAGACCAAGCTGGCGCCCTGGCTGGAGCTGTCCGATCCGGTGACGCTGACCTTCGTGCCCGACCGGAAGCTGCTGGAGAGCATAGCGGGCGACCCGCTGCAGGCGTCCGGCTTCGCCGGCGCGCAGGGCGTGGCGTTGGCCGTCAACAAGAAGATGAAGATCGTCGGCATCACGAAGAAGCTGGCCGCGGCGACTGCCGACCTATTGCTCGAGGAGATACTCTCATGAAGAAGTTGGCACTGCTGTGCGCCGTCCTGCTCGCGCCCGCGCTGGCGGCGGCCTCGTGCGTCCTGACCACCGGCGGCCTGGTGCTGAACAAGATCCGCCTGGGCGACCCCAGCTCGACCTGGGTCGGCTGCGTCAACACCAGCCTGGACACCATCTCCGCGATCGCGATGGACTTCAGCGGTAGCACGACCACGCCCTCGTACTTCGGCCCGATTTACACCAACAAGATCGGCGGCCGCAACACGGGCGCACTGATGATCGAGATCAGCTCGGGCGTCTACCTGGACCCGACGTCCTATCTGACGGACTTCGGCTCCATGACCGTGACGGGCGGCGGCGGCCTGGGCGTGACCTACGGCGTGACGGCGGCCACATTCACGGGCAACGGCGCTGCGCTGACCGCCCTGACGGCGGCGAACATCAGCGCAGGCACGGCGACCGGCCTGAATATAACCGGCAACGCCGCCACGGCGACCGCCCTCGCGGCCACACCGACGACCGCGGCGTCCGGTTACGTCGCCCTGGGCGTGGCGGCCTCCGGCAACGTCGTGGCGGCCCACGTCGCGACGAGCGGCGTCTCGGGTTCCACGGAGCCCGTCACCTCCGGGGCCCTGTTCACCCATGCGGCGCTGTCGGGCACGTCCGCGCACGGCGCGGCCTCGGCGAACACGGCCAGCGCCATCGTCGCCCGCGACGGCTCCGGGAACTTCACGGCCGGGACGATCACGGCTGCCTTGTCGGGCAACGCGACCACGGCCACGACCGGGACGAACCTCGCTGGCGGCTTGGCCAACGAGGTGCCCTACCAGACCGGCGCCGGCGCGACCACTTTCACCGGTCAGCCGGGCGCCAACGTCGTCCTGACGGCCAACAGCGGAGCGCCGGCGTGGAGCAACACCCCGACGCTGACCGGCACGAACATCAGCGCCATCCCGGCGGCGACCGCGCTCACCGGACAGGTCCCCGTCGCCAACGGCGGCACGGCGGGGGCGACGGCCTCGGCGGCGCGCTCGAACCTCAGCGCGGCGCAATCAGGCGCGAATGCGGACATTTCCTCGCTTGCTGGGACCGGCGCGGGCATCACCATTTCGACGAACGCGACGGTCAGCACGATGACGATCACTTCAAAGGACGCCAGCGGCTACAGTCTCACGACCAGCTCTGGCATCAACGTCTCCGCCGGGCAGATCAACCTCGCCAGCGGGAGCGCGGGTATCGTCTTCCCTGACGGATCGCGGCAGATGGTCGCGGCGGCGGGCGGGACCGGCGACGTGACGAAGGCGGGAAATAACACCTTTAGCGGAAACAACGTGTTCGGCGCTTCGACGACGATCAGTGGGCTATTGATCGCCCCAGGGTCTGGCATGGTCATCCAGTCCTCTCAGACGGTCAGATGCACGGCGATGACTGCGACTGGGAACGGACCTTCTCTGGGCAACACGGCTCCGACTACTTCGAACGGAACCGAATACGCCGCGGCGGCGATCACTGTCAGGAACGCGTCTTCGCGCGTGCGGATCACGGCCACAGCCTCCATCCAATGCGGCGGTACGGACGACGTCCTCGTCTTCGTGTTCGTGAACGCCGGTGGGACCGCCGTGACGACTGGTATGGCCCAAAGTTCCAGCACTGGGGAGACTCGACTCGTCAGAACGAGTCCTTATGAATATGCGCCCGGAGCGACGGGGCTTGTCACCGCGCACGCGAGATTCGGCTCCGGCGCGGCGAACACGCTCCATCTCAACGCTGACGGCTCGAACACGACAGGCGAATACGGGAACACCATTTGTTCCAGTGTTCTCATCGAGGAGATTTCGCCGTGATCGTCCCCGACTGCCCGCCGCTCGACGTCCGGTTCATCGGCATTCGGTACACCTGCCTGCTGTTCGCGGCGTTCGGGCTGATAGCCGAGATTGCGGTCGTGTTGGCGTTGAAGGGCTGGGAATACGTGTCGTCGATCCGCGAACGGCGCCTGCGCGCGCTACACCCCCCGCCGCACCGGAGATCACCATGACCCTCGGCCCCTACGCCTACCAGATCCTGGGCACCATCGGCAGCCTCGCCGCCGTCGGCGGCGGCTCCTGGGCCTACCGCCGCCGCGTGCAGGTGGACATGCAGGCCGCCAAGGAAAAAGCGGCCCTCGATGCCCAGTCGGAGCCGATCCGCATCCTGTCCGAGCAGCTCGCCAAGCGGGAGGCCGACCTCAAGGAGGCGCACGCGGAGGCCCGCTCCGATCGGATGCAGTTCTACGGCGGCATCGAGGCCATGAAGTCCGGTATCGACGCACTGAAGATGGGCATCGACGCGATCGTGAAGCGCCTCGACGCCTCGACGGCGGAGTCCAGCGCGAACGCGAAGGTCACGAACGAGCGCCTGCTGATCATCGAGACCACGCTGGGCATCACGAGGAAGCCGTGAGCGACCCCGCGCCCAAGCCGTGGTACGACTGGGTCCTGGAGCTGATGGAGACGTTCTTCACCAACCAGCAGCTCGGCGCCGCCGGCGCGGGCCCCGCCGCGCTCAAGACCGCGATCACGGTTCACGCGAACCTGCCGACGTTCGCCCCCGCCAACCGGCAGCCGCCGCCGGGCGCGGCCGAGAGCCGCGACCTGTGCGACGCCCACCCGGAGCTGGCCCGGCGCTACCTCCTGCTCAAGGCGGCGTTCCAGGAGCGGACCGGCCGGTGCCTGATCGAGACGTGCACCTGGCGCTCGGCCGCCCACCAGCAGGAGCTGTTCAAGATCGGGCGCCGCGGCGTACCCGGCGAGCTGACGGTGACCCAGCTGGACGGCGTCACGAAGAAGAGCCGCCACATGGTCTACCCCGCCGAGGCGGTGGACGTGGCCGTGGACATGGAGCCCGGGGCGGCCAAGCACCATCCGACCTGGGACCGGGCCGCCTACGCGATCCTGGGCCCCCTGGCGGCCGAGTTCGGCCTGGTCTGGGGGGGGAATTGGCATCTCGACGATTACCCGCATTTGGAGCTTCCCGCCAATGGCTCATAAAGACCGCGCGCGGGCGCGCGAATATGCCCGCGAGTACGGCCGTCGAAAGCGCAAAGACCCGGCGTATTTGGCGAAGTTCAACGCCGCATGCCGGGATTGGTACAGGCGTAATCCTGAAAAACAAAGGGACATCCATTATCGTCGGCGTTATGGAATTTCTCTCGAAGAATACAGGGCGATGTATCGCGCCCAGGCCGGACAGTGCGCGGTCTGCGCTGATGTCCATTCAGAAGGCGATCTTCGCGTCGATCATAACCATTCTTCCGGGCGCGTTCGTTCCCTGCTCTGCGGAAAATGCAATAGCGGAATCGGCATGTTCCGCGAACGACCGGAATTATTTCTAAAGGCAGTCGAGTATTTGAAAGCGCATCAAAACCTGCCGCCGGAGGACGCATGATTCAGCACGTCATCGTCATGTTGGGCCGCGTGTTCGCCCGGTGCTCCTGCGGCTGGGTCAGCGTCATCACCCAGCCGGAGCGCGAGGAGCTGAGCCGGTCCAAGGCCGACGACCTGCTCCTGGACCGGCATAACGCCCACGCGGCCGCGCGCAAGGAGCAGGGCCGGTGACCTGGTACCTGGTCGTCGCCGTCGCGTGGAACTGCCCAGGCGGCTGGTTCGCGCCCATCGTGCCGCCGCCGCTGCGCCCTCTCGTCTGTGCGCCCGCGGCCGCGCTGGACCGCTACGACCCGGCGCAACGCGGCCGGGCCGAGGCCCGTGTGCGCGCGGCCGGGCCGTCCACAAAATTTTACCGCTGCGACGCGCGGCGGTGCCGGGAGATCGAGGTGCGGTGGAGCACCGAAGCGACGTTCAAAGGAGAATAGAAATGTTCAAGAGCATCTGGAACTTCGTGTGCAAGTTGCCGGTGGCGCAGTACATCAAGCCGCTGTGGAAGTCGGCGGCGCGGTCGCTGGTGGACAACGAGATCGAGAGCCTGCGCGGTCAGGTCAAGGCGGCCGTGGCCGCCGGCGGCGTGGAGAAGGTGGACGCGCTGTTCGCGGCGCTGGACCAGCGGCTGGACGCGGGCATCAACGCCCTACCCCTGCCGGCGCCCATCAAGGCGGCGATCCTGACCGCGGACGGCGCGTTGGACGCGCAGTTGGACCACGCGCGGCAGATGGTGGACGCCGCGATCGCGGACCGCGGCCCGGGCGCCGTGGACGCGGCGTTCGACTCGGCGAAGGCCGTCCTGGACGCGCGCATCGACGCGCTCTAATGCGGCGCCGACTGGCCGCGCTGGCCGCGGGCAAGCGCGATCGCGCCCGTCAGCGCGGCCGGTCGGTTCGTGCGTACTTGTGGGACGTGCTCCACAAGACCGTCGTGCGGCTCGCGGGGGCATAATGGCTTGGGCGCAACCTTGGAAATTCAAGTTCGAAAAAGTCCCGTACCGCTTCAACCTGGAATGCCTGGCCGACTGGCAGCTGGGGTCGCGGTCCTGCTGCCTCTGGAAAATCGAGCAGCACATCGACGACATCCTCGCGGACGCCAAGCACACCGACGCCGGCGTGATCTTCGCCGGGGACATCGAGGACGAGGACCGGCCGTCCACGCGCGCCATGCGCCGCGTGATCGCGGCCGACCGGGCCGAGGTTGTCCAGCGCGACTCCGAGAAGCACGTCGCCTGGCTGGAGCAGAAGGTCGTGCCGCTCCTCCTGCGCCTGCACCGCGGCACGAAGTACGGGATCCTTGGGGGCGTCGCCGGCCACCACTACACGCAGATCGCCGAGGGCACCAACAGCGTGCAGTACTTGTTCCGCCGCCTGCAGGAGATCACGGGCAAGCCGTGCGTCTACCTTGGCGAGATGGTGAGCTTGCTGGACTTCACCTTCACCGACCGCAAGAACCACAGCCAGCGCATCGTGGGGATGCTCCAGCACGGCGAGGGCGGCGGGCAGACCAAGTCCAGCACCGTCAACAAGCTGGAGCGCGCGGCGCAGGGCTTCGAGGCCGACTTCTACGTGCGCGGCCACGACTGCCAGCTGGTCGGCACAAAGACGGACCAGCTCTACGCCAAGCAGAACCGCGGCGCGGGCTCCGCGATCGCGGCGCGGACCAAGGCCATGCTCAACCTGGGCAGCGCGACGATGGGCTACGAGGAAGGAAAGGGGTCGGCGTCCTATATCGAGTCGGCCATGATGCGCCCGGCGACCATGGGCTGGGGCCGCTTGAAGTTCCGCCTGCGCCACGCCGTAAAGGCCGAGGACCCGCACGGCAACCTGACGACGGACATCAAGATCGAGTTCTAAGCGCTGGGACATGGCCGTCACGTTGCGGGCATTGACAGGTGTCTGCTGCGGGGGTACAGTAGAACAGAAGGAACATTCCGTTGCTTTCGGCGCATCGGATTCTTTATACTTAGTGCGCCGTCGATGTGAGGCCCGTCGGTCCAGGGCCGGATGGGGAGAGGGAACGCCGTTCGTGCGGCGGTCGTCGGCAAATTTCAGACGTCGGAGCGCGTTGGGGGATCGGGATCCCGGCGCGCTTATCGGCTTTTAACGCAAGACGGTTCAGGGATTGAGATTATGGATGTAGTCCTGTCGCAGCTGATCGCGCAGCTGAACAGCAGCGTGTTCGTCCTGCTGGGAATCCTCTTCGTCGCCTTCTGGGCGCTGTACAAGTTGGGCCTCATGGTGTCGAAGTTCACCATGCACGACCACAAGCTCGACAAGCTGGAGAGCCTGGCGGAGAAGGTCATCGTCCTGGCGACCAAGGTGGACATGATCTACCAGAACACCCACCCCAACA
>Ga0265327_10003568_pt1 | contig 14720 bp, 12 predicted proteins | sample 41621metaG_FD_202089 | JGI IMG/M metagenome (GOLD analysis project Ga0265327, IMG submission 202089) | Rhizosphere microbial communities from Carex aquatilis grown in University of Washington, Seatle, WA, United States - 4-16-21 metaG | ecosystem: Host-associated > Plants > Roots > Rhizosphere... | reverse complement strand
GTCCACCTCGCGTCCGACCATCAGCCGGATCAGGTCGGACTCGTCCAGCTCCGCGGCCGTCCGCGAGCCGACCGTCGCGCCGTCGCGCAGCACCGTCACGCGGTCCGCGAGCGCGAAGATCTCGTCGAGGCGGTGGGAAATATAGATGATGCCCACGCCCGACGCCTTCAGCGCGCGGACGGCGGCGAACAGCCGCTCCTGCTCGGGCTGCGTGAGCGAGGCCGTGGGCTCGTCCATGAGCACGATCCGCGCGCCCGCGCCGAGCGCGCCGGCCATTTCCACGAGCTGCTGCTCCGGCATGGACAGCGCGCGCACCTCGCGGTCGGGCGGCACGTCCGCGCCGGCCTGGCGCAGCAGCGCCTCCGCGCGGCGCCGGCGCCCGCCCCACCGCACGCGGCGCCAGCTGCCGGCGGGCTCGAGCCGCAGGGCCAGGTTCTCGGCGACGGTGAGGTCGGGAAACAGCGCGGGCTGCTGGTAGATGCAGGCAATGCCGTGCGCCTTGGCCGCGGCCGGATCGAGGCGGGCGAGGCGCGCGCCGGCCACGACGAGGGTGCCGGCGTCGGGCGCGTGCGCGCCGGTCGCGACCTTGATCAGGGTGGACTTGCCCGCGCCGTTCTCGCCGAGCAGCGCGTGGACCTCGCCCGCGCGGAGCTCGAAGCTCACCCCGCGCAGCGCCCGGACGGCGCCAAACGACTTCTCGATGGCCTCAAAGGCCAGCAGCGGAACCGGGGACATGGCGGGGCGAAAGCGTGGGGAGTCGGCCCCGGCGGCAGCGCCGGCCAGCCGGTCCCATTCAAGCGCCCAGCGCCGGCTGGGCGAGCGTGAAACCGCAGTCGCGCAGCGCCCGCTGCTCGGCGAAGGCCCGCCGCAGGGCCGCGTCGAGTCCCGGCACGCTGGCCACGGCGGTCGTGTCGTCCGGACCGCCGGACCACTCCACCAGCTCGGGCGGGAACGGCACCACGGGCGCGGCCCGCTGAATGCCCTCGATCAGCGCGGTGTGCCGCGCCGCGAGGTCCGACGTGCAGACCGGCGCCGCCGGGTCGCGGAGGCGGCGGAGCACCGCCTCCAGCATCAGCCGGCGGGTCGTGTGCTGGTCGAGGACGGGCCGGCCCTCGCGGCGTCCGACCGCGTCGGTACGCCACGCCTCACGCTCGTAGCTCCAGCCGGCCTGCCCCGCCGTGCCCTCGATCACGATCGCGGGCTCGAGGGCGTGGTGGCTGACGTGGCTCGCGCCAAACCAGAGCCGCACGCCGCGCGCGGTGCGCAGCCGGACGACGCCGGTGTCAAAGGACTCGATGGCGTGCGCGCGGAACAGCTCAACGTCTCCGGGCGCCAGCGCCACCTCGTCGGGCATCATCCCGGCGAAGAGCAGGCTCAGCATCACGAAGTGGCCGAAGGCATTGTTCAGCGGCGAGTCGTTCACCGGCACGCCGTCCACCTGGAGGCGGCCCGCCCAGTTGTTGCGGCGGAAATAGGCGCGGGGCCGCGGCCAGACCCCGAGGAACTTCACGGCGGTCACCGGCCCGATCGCGCCGCGCCGCAGCTCGTCCTCGAGCCACCGCGTGCCGGGATCGTAGCAGTCCTGGAAGCCCACGGCGACAAACCGCCCGGTCTCGCGCTCCGCGGCCTGCACGGCGGCGACGCCGTCCCGCGAGCCGGCCAGCGGCTTCTCGACGAGGACATTGGCGCCCGCGCGCAGCGCGGCGAGGGTCATGCGCACGTGCCAGTGGATGCCGGTCGGGATCAGGCAGACGTCGATCTGGCCGGCGTGCCGGCGCAGCATCTCCTCGTGATTCGCATAGATCGCGCAGCCCCGGGCGCGCAGTTCGGCGACATTGGCCGCCTCCTCCTCGGGATTGATGACGACCGCCGCGACGAGGTCAGCTTGGCCCCGGTCGCAGCACGCGCGGGCGAGCTCGAGGTGGATCCGGCCGTAGCCGGAGATGCCGATCACGGCCAGCCGCGGACGCTGCGGGGTGCCGCTCATGGCCGGAGGAAGAAAAGACTTCCCGGATTCAAGGGGAGGGGTGGTTGGATTGACTCGCCGGCGAGGGGTAACCACGCCGCGGTTGCCCGTGTCTACGGTCCTGGCGAACTGAAGCCATGCAGGCGACCCGCTGACAGTCCGAGCCGCCTCTGCCGCATGAACTGTCCGAGTCCGGCCCACTCGTCGCGGCGCGCGCGCTCGTCTAGCGTCCGCCCATGCCCCGCCACCCCGCCGGCTTTGCCTTCGCCGTCTTGCTTGCCGCGCTCTCCCCCATGGCCTTCGCCGGCTCTCCGGCGCCCGCCCCGACCATCGCCTCCGGACCGTTCGCGCCGACCTGGGACTCGCTCACGCAGGGTTACCGCGCGCCCGACTGGTTCCGCGACGCCAAATTCGGCATCTGGGCCCACTGGTCCGCCCAATGCGTGCCCGAGCAGGGCGACTGGTATGCGCGCCGCATGTACATCCAGGGCACGCCGCAGTACGAGCACCACCTCCGGACCTACGGGCACCCGTCGCAGGCGGGGTTCATGGAACTCGACCATCGCTGGACCGCCGAGCACTGGGAGCCGGAGAAGCTGATGGCGCTCTATCAGCGCGCCGGCGCGAAGTACTTCGTCGCGCTCGCCAACCACCACGACAACTTCGACGCCTACAACTCCCATTACCACGCGTGGAACTCCGTCAACGTCGGCCCCCACCGCGACATCGTCGGCACCTGGGCCCGCGTCGCGCGCGCCGCCGGCCTGCGCTTCGGCGTCAGCAACCACTCGGCCCACGCCTGGCACTGGTTCCAGCCGGCCTATGGCTATGACGGCGAGGGTCCGCTCGCCGGCGTGCGCTACGACGCGGCCAGGCTCACCAAGGCCGACGGCAAGGGCCAGTGGTGGGAGGGCCTCGATCCCCAGGAACTCTACGCCGGCCCGTCCATGGTCGTGCCCGACGGCTTGAAGAGCGCGAAGGCCGTCGCCGACTGGCACGACCACCACGACCGCGTCTGGACCGAGGCCCCGCCGCCCAACAACCCGGAGTTCGTGCGCACCTGGTTCCTGCGCTGCCAGGACCTGATCGACCAGTACCACCCCGACCTCGTGTACTTTGACGACGACGAACTCCCGCTCGGGCAGACCGGCCTCGACATCGCGGCGCACTACTACAACGCGAACCGGCAGTGGCACGACGGCCGGCTCGAGGCCGTGCTCGACGCGAAGCACATGACGCCCGCGCACACCGCCGCCGTGGTGGAGGACATCGAGCGCGGCGTCGCCACCGGCATCCGGGCCGAGCCGTGGCAGACCGACACCTGCATCGGCACGTGGCACTACAACCGGAGCCTGTTCGAGCAGCACCGCTACCGGACCGTCGGCCAGGTCGTGCGCCTGCTCGCCGACATCGTGAGCAAGAACGGCAACCTCCTGCTCAGCATCCCGGTGCGCGGCGACGGCACGATCGACGCCGACGAGACCGCGTTCCTCGAGGGGATGGCGCGGTGGATGGACGTGAACGCCGAGGCCATCTTCGCCACGCGCCCCTGGCGAATCTACGGCGAGGGTCCCTCGACGGTGGAAACCCCCGAGGCCGGCCACAACGGCGGCGCGAAGGACGTGCGCAGCAAGCCGTACACCGCGGAGGACATTCGCTTCACCACCAGGGACGGTGTGCTCTACGCGATCATGCTGGGCTGGCCGGCGGACGAGGCCGTGGTCGTCACGTCGCTCCGCCTCGGCGCCCCGGCTGCGGGCGGCCGCGTGCGCGGGGTTGAGCTGCTCGGCGCCCCCGGCCCGCTGACCTGGAACCAGGACCAGGCCGGCCTGCACGTGCGCCTGCCCCACGCACCGCCGAGCGAGCACGCCGTCGTGCTGAAGATCCGGGGCCCCCTCGATCCATGAGTCCGCGCTCACGCCCCCGAACCTTGAACCGCCGCGTTGGCCTGGCCCTGCTGGGCCTGGCGCTGGGCGCGCCGGCCCTCGCCCAGCCCGCACCGCCGACCTCGGCAGCCGAGCAGCACGCCACGCGAACGTTTGCTCTCACCCGCATCGCGCCGGCCTACCCAGTGCCGTATGCGCCTGCCACGGTGGAGGAAATCACGGCCGTCCTCGAACGCGTGCGCGCCTACCTCGACGAGGCCAGCCCGCTGAGCGTCATTGACCGCGACACCGGCACACCCGTCACCGACCTGAGCCACCTGCCACCGCATCCCGCGATCGTGCCGGCCGACTTTCTCCTCACGAGCTACGAGTGGGGCGTGACCTACACCGGCATGCTGCACGCGGCCGAGGCGACCGGCGACACCCGCTACCGCGCGTACGCCGCGACGCGGCTGCACGCGATCGCCGTCGTGGCCGACCGCCTGCGCGACCAGCCGGCCCCGCCGCCCGACGCGCCGGGGCCGCAGCGGGTGCTCCAGCTCCGTGGCGTCATCGCGCCGCGCAGCCTTGACGATGCCGGGTCCATGGCCGCCGCGATGCTCACGGCCAGCCGCGCCGGCGTCGCCCCCGCCGAGCTGCGGCCGTGGATCGACCACTACCTGACGTGGATCACGACCGGCCAGCTGCGGCTGGCGGACGGCACCCTCGCGCGCAACCGTCCGCTCGCGCACACGCTTTGGCTGGACGACCTCTACATGAGCGTGCCGGCGCTGGCCCAGATGGGCGCGCTCACGGGCGAGACCCGCTACTACGACGACGCGGTGCGGCAGGTCCGGCAGTTTTCCGATCGCATGTTCATCCCGGCCAGCGGGCTTTACCGGCACGGCTGGGTCGAGGGCATGGAGCCGCACCCCGCGTTCTGCTGGGCCCGCGCCAACGGCTGGGCGCTCGTCGCGATGGCCGAGCTGCTTTCGGTCCTGCCCGCCGACCATCCGGGCCGCGCCGACGTGCTCGCGCGGTACCGCGCGCAGGCCCGTGGCGTGGCGGCCGTCCAATCCGGCGCGGGGCTCTGGCACCAGCTGCTCGACCGGCCCGACACCTACCTGGAGACATCGGCGTCGGCCATGTTCACCTACGCCCTCGCCCGCGGCATCAACCGCGGCTGGCTCGATCCCCTCGCCTACGGTCCGGTGGTCACGCTCGGGTGGAACGCTGTCGCGCGGCAGGTCAACGCCCGCGGCGAGGTCAAGGGCACCTGCATCGGCACGACGCTGGCCTTCGATCCCGCCTACTACTACGCCCGGCCGGTGAGCCCCCATGCCGCGCATGGCTACGGACCCGTGTTGCTCGCCGGCGCGGAGATGATCACGCTGCGACGGGGATTGGGTGCCGCCGCGACCGTCAGCGACGGCTCGCTCCAGTTCGCCCCCTCGCCCTCGCGCTACTAGCCTCCGTCATGAAACCCCTCCTCCGCTCCCTGTTGCTGGTTATCCTTGTGGCCGCGCCGCTCTCCGCCGGGACGATTGCCCACATCCCCGAGCCGGCGCGCTTCGAGTGGAAAGTTGACGCGGCCGCGCTGGCCAAGGCGGAGGCCTACACGAGCACCAATGGGTGCGGCTTCGACCTGGGCACGCATCCCTCCGCGGCGGGCCAGCCGTTTTTCTTCTCGGTCGCGGTGCCGGAGGGCAACTACCGCGTCACCGTCACGTTTGGCGACGACCACGCCGCCTCCGCCACCACCGTCAAGGCCGAGTCGCGCCGCCTGATGGTCGAGTCCGTCACCACCGCCGCCGGCGAGTCCGCCACGCGCACCTTCATCGTCAATGTCCGCACCCCCATCCTGCCCCCGCCGCCGAAGAACGCGTCCGGCGGCAACGCGGTCGTGCTCATCCCCGGCGAGCAGGGCTCGCTCACGTGGGACGAGAAACTCACGCTGGAATTCAGCGGACCCGCGCCGCGCATCCGCGCGCTGGAGATCGCCTATGTCAATGTGCCGACGGTGTTCCTCGCAGGCGATTCCACCGTCACGGACCAGCGCGGCGAGCCCGGCGCCAGCTGGGGCCAGATGCTCCCGCGGTTTCTCGGGCCCGATGTCGCCGTCGCCAACCACGCCGAGTCGGGCGAGACGCTGAAGTCGTTCCTCACCGGCCTGCGCCTCGCCAAGGTGCTCAGCCAGATCAAGCCCGGCGACTACCTCTTCATCCAGTTTGGCCACAACGACCAGAAGAAGCAGTGGCCGCAGACCTACGCCGAGGCCCGCACGACCTACGCCCTCTATCTCCGCGCCTATGTCGCCGAAGCGCGGCTGCGTGGCGCCACGCCGGTGCTGGTCACCTCGGTGCAGCGCCGGATGTTCGACGCCTCCGGTCACATCAAGGACAGCCTCGGCGACTATCCGCAGGCGGTCCGCGACGTCGCCGCCGCGGAGCACGTCGCCCTCATCGACCTCACCCGGATGAGCACGGCCTTCTACGAGGCGCTCGGCCCGGCCCGCGCCCCGCTCGCGTTCAATGACGGCGGCCGCGACATCACGCACCACGACAACTACGGCGCCTACGAGCTGGCGAAGTGCGTCGCCCAAGCGATCCGCGAGGCGCACCTGCCGCTCGCGGCGAGCCTGGCCAGTGATTTCACCGGCTTTGACCCGGCACACCCGGACGCGCCCGAGAATTTCCACCTCCCCGCCAGCCCCGTCCACCGCGACGCGGCCCTGCGCGGCAACTGACACCGTGGCCCGCATCGCGATCGTCGGACCCGGCGCCATCGGTGGCTCGCTGGCCGCGTGGCTCCATCGGACCGGCCGGCACGAGGTCATCCTCTGCGGCCGACGGCCCCTGACCGGACTCACGGTCGAGACCGAGGCCGGCACCGTGGCCTTGCCCACCGCCGTCCTCACGCGCCCGGCCGCAGCCCCGGCCGTGGACTGGATCGTGGTGGCGACCAAGACCTATGACGCCCCCGGTGCCGCGGAGTGGTTCAAGACACTCGGCGCGACGGGCGCGCCGGTGGCCATCGTGCAGAACGGCGTGGAGCACCGGGCCCGCTTCGCGCCCCACGGGCCGGCAGACCGACTCGTGCCCGTAATCGCGGACCTGCCGGCGGAGCGCGTGGATCCGGCGCGGATCCGGCAGCGCGGGCCGGGACTCCTGACGGTGACCGACGACGCGCGGGGCCGGTCATTCGCCGCCCTCTTCGCCGGCACGGCCATCTCGGTCACGCTGACCGACGACTTCACCAGCGCCGCCTGGCGCAAGCTCTGCCTCAACGCCGCCGGGGTCATCTCCGCGCTCCTGCTCCAGCCCGCGGGCGTGATGCGCGACGCGGCGCTCGGCGACGTGGCGCGCGACCTGGTGCGCGAGGGCATTGCCGTCGGCCGGGCCGAGGGTGCGGTCCTCGCCGATGCGCTGGTCGAGGAGGTGATCGCGTCCTATCGCCGGGCACCGCCGGACGCGGTCAACTCGCTGCACGCGGACCGCGCCGCCGGCCGGCCCACCGAGATCGACGCCCGCAACGGCGCCATCGTGCGCTTCGGGGCGCGGCACGGCGTCCCCACGCCGGTCAACCGCATGGCGGTCGCGCTCCTCGCCGCGCTGAGCGCCCGCTGACCGCCCTGACGAGGGTCAGACCGTCCGAAGCCTCCCGCCTTGCGGCCGGGCACGTCCCATGCTGCCGTCCCGTCCCCCGCCCCATGAGCCCGCACCGCTTCGCGTTCGTCGGCACCGGCAGCCGCGCCATCAGCTTCCTTGAGCCGCTCGTCACGACCTACCGCGACACGAACGAGCTCGTGGCGCTGTGCGACTCGAGCCCGACGCGCATGGCGTACTACAACGGCCTGCTCGCGGGCGACCTCGGTTACCACGCCGTGCCCGCGTATCCCGCCGACCGGTTCGACGCGCTGCTGAGCGAGACCCGGCCGCAGACCGTGTTCGTGTGCTCGAAGGACTCGACCCACCACGACTACATCATCCGCGCGCTGCGCGCCGGGTGCGACGTGATCACCGAGAAGCCGATGACGATCGACGCCGCGAAGTGCCGCGCGATCCTGGAGGCCCAGCGCGAGACCGGCCGCCGCGTGCGCGTGGCCTTCAACTACCGCTGGGCGCCGTTCCGGACGAAAGTGAAGGAGCTGGTCGCCGCCGGCACCATTGGCCGCGTCCGCTCGGTCAACCTGGAGTACCTCCTCGATACCAACCACGGCGCCGACTACTTCCGCCGCTGGCACTCCAGCGCCGCCGAGTCCGGCACGCTGCTCGTGCACAAGAGCACGCACCACTTCGACCTCGTGAACTGGTGGCTCGACGCCATCCCGGTCCAGGTCTTCGCGTATGGCGACCTGGTGTTCTACGGGAAACAGAACGCCGAGGCGCGCGGCGACACGCGCCTCACGCGCTACCCGCGCTACACCGGCGAGCCGGCCGCGGCCAATGATCCCTTCCGCCTCGACCTCGACGAGAGCGAGGTCTTCCGCCGGCTCTACCGCGCCGCCGAGGCCGAGTCCGGCTACCTGCGCGACCGGAACGTCTTTCGCGAGGGCATCGACATCCCCGACCAGATGTCGCTCAACGTCCGCTACCGCACGGGCGAGCTGCTGACGTACTCCCTTGTCTGCTACTCGCCGCGCGAGGGCATGCGGGTCTGCCTGAACGGCGACCGCGGCCGGATCGAGTACCACGAGTTCATCGGCACGCACATGAACCGCGGCGTGCGGCCCAAGGACTTCAAGCTCGACGAGAAGCCCGGCGCGGCCGCCGACGGCGAGTGGATCCGTGTCTTCCCGCACTTCCAGCCGGACTACCTCGTGCCGCTGCCGCCCGCGGCCGGCGCCCACGGCGGGGCCGACGCCATCCTCTGCCGGCATTTCTTCTCCGGCGACGCCGCGCCCGACGCCTGGCAGCGCACCGCCGGGCACGAGCAGGGCGCGGCCTCCATCCTGGTCGGAATCGCCGGCGTCGAGTCCATGCGGACCAACCTGCCCGTCAACCTCTCCGCCCTCGCGCCGCTGCGGCCGGATGCCCTCCGTTTGAGCGAGCTGGCCTGAGCCCGCGCGGACGCCCGCGGGGCCGGCAAATTTCGCCGAGCACAGAGCAATATCCGCGCAGCTATTTCCCGCCTGAGGGACTACCCTACGGGCGCAATGAAAACGATCCTGGTGCCCGTCGATTTCTCGGCCGCCACCACGCGGGTCTGCGAGGCCGCGTGCACCCTGGCGGATCAGATCGGGGGCCGGCTGACCCTGCTGCACGTGGTCCAGCCGCCGCCCGTGGTCATGAATGAGTATTATGCCTTCGACGCCGGCCAGATGGCCGCGGCCGTCGTCTCGGGCGAGAAGTTCGCCGACCGCAAGCTGGCCGAGCTGGCCAAGCTCTACACGAAGCCCGACCGGCCCGTCGAGGTGGTCCGCGAGACCGGCCAGCCCGTGCCAACGGTCCTCGACCGCGCCGAGGCCATGGACGCCGCCTACCTTGTCGTGGGCTCCCACGGCCATGGCGCCCTGTACGACCTCTTCGTCGGCAGCACGACGCAGGGCATCCTGAAGAAGGCCCACTGCCCCGTGCTGGTCATCCCGCGTGAGGCAAAGCCCTAGAGCCCGCATTCAATCTCCACCCATGCCCAAGTCCCCGACCCGCCATCGCTCCGCCGCCTCCTCCACCCCGTCGGCCGCCACGCGTCCGTCGGCCCGTGGTGAACCCGCCGCCTTCCGTCATCCGTGGGCGGCGGACCTGCTCGAGCTGGGCGACGGCACGAATCCCACCCGCGCGGATTGCGCCAAGCCCGCCGCGATCCCGCCGGCCCCGGTCGCCAAGGTCCCGTAGCCCCCGCGTCGCGCCGGCCGCGGGCTGCCGGCGCACCCCTGCCACCGCCCGTCCCCTGCCGCCGTCCCGCGCCGCCGGACGCCCCGTCGATTCGGCTCCCCTTCCGGCGCGCGCAGGCTTATGCTGCGGGCACCCCGCCACCCCATGGAACTCACCGACGCCATCTACCAACGTCGCGCGGTGCGCCACTACACCCCCGACCCGGTCCCCACGACCGCCCTTGAGCTGCTGCTCAAGGCCGCCCTGCACGCGCCCAGCGCCGTGAACCAGCAGCCCTGGGCCTTCGGCATCGTCCGCGGCCAGGACCTGCTCGCCGAGATGTCCGAGCGCGCCAAGGTCTACATGCTCGCCCACCTGCCGCACGACCTCGCGATGCACCACCTGTCCGACGAGTTCAGCCGGCCCGGCTTCAACGTGTTTCACCACGCGGGCACGCTGGTCGTCATCTACGCGAAGCCGGCCAAGTTCGACCCGATCGAGGACTGCTGCCTCGCCGCGCAGAACCTGATGCTGGCCGCGCATGGCCTCGGGCTGGGCTCGTGTCCGATCGGTTTCGCCCGGCGCTGGCTCGACCTCCCGGAGATCAAGAACGAGCTCGGCGTCCCCGTGCGCTACGCCGCGGTGATGCCCATCGTCGTCGGCTGGCCCGCCGGCCCCACGCCGCCCGTGCCCCGCCGCGAGCCGGAGATTGTCTGCTGGCGCGAGACGCCCGGCCGCGGGTTGTCGGCGGTGCCCTTCCCGTTCGCGATGCCGGCGGCGCAGAAGCCGCCTGCGGGCGGGGCGTGAGGAGGGGCGAGAGTTGAGTCGGGCGAACGCTCAACGCTCAACATTCAACGCTCAACGTTCAAGTGATTCCAGCGCGGCTGCGCGCGGGAGGATCCTTCGAGGTTCGATCGCTTGGTCTTATCCCGCGCGCGGCAGCACGAAGACCAGCAGCGCGACCAGGTGACACGCGCTGCCGCCGAAGGCGCAGACGTGGCGCGCGACCTGGTGATAGCGCAGCTGCGGCCAGCGGTGGAACAGCGTCCCGCCGAGATAGCTGAGCGCGCCGCCGAACAGCAGCCACAGAGCGCCGGGCGGCAGGCTGGCCAGGAGCGGCTTGATCGCGATCAGCGCCAGCACGCCGAGCCCGAGGTAGGCGAAGGTCGCCACTGCGCGCAGCGGTCCCGTGCAGCACAGGCGGAACAATCCGCCGGTCAGACACAGGCCCCACACCACCGCGCACAGGCTCCAGCCCCACGGCCCGCGGACGCCATTGAGCAGGAACGGCGTGGCGGTGCCCGCGATGAGCAGGAAGATCGCCGCATGGTTGCGGGCCTGGAACAGCTTGCGGCCGGCCGGACGCGTGCGGCGGAAACTCGCGAACGCCGCATAGAGGCCGACCAGCGCCGCGCCGAACAGCACCACGCTCACCACCTGCCGCGCGTCGCCGCGCAGCGCGGCCAGGGTCACCAGCACCACGGCCACCGCGACGCTGCCCGCCAGGCCGAAGCCGTGGGTCAGCGCGTGCGCGACCTGCTCGCCGCGCGTGTAGGTGGGCGCGGGAGCGGGCCGGACAGCCAGTGCCTGGGTCCGCCGGCGCCGGATGATCGCGTCGGCGCGCGCGTCGCACCACCGGACTAGCGCGCCGGGACGCGGACGAGTGAATTCTGATGCCTGCCACTCCGCGCCGTCGCGGTAGAGCGTCCGCGGCAGCACGCAGGTGCCGAGCACCCAGTCGGCCACGGGCAGCGTGAGGAAGCCGGAGATGGCCTCGTTGCAGTCGATCACCGCGTGATGCCGCAGGTGGAAGCTGTAGATTTTCCGCCAGATGCCGCCCCAGCGCGGGTGCTCCAGCAGCAGTCCCCACGTCTCGAACGGCCAGTGCTCGATGGCGTGGAACACCTCGTAGCCGAGCAGCGACCCGGCGAACGCCGTGTAGCCGGCGACGAACCACGGCCCGGCCGGGAGGAGCCACTGGGCCAGGGCCAGCAGCGGCGTGATGATCGCCGCGAAGACCGCAAAGGTGTACCACGGGAAGAACGAGGCCTCGGCCTGCTCGGGGCTCACGATCGGGTAGCGGTTCTCCACGAACGGCACCTCGCGGCCGCCCGGCGTGCGCCGCCGGCCGATGCGCGTCAGGCGGTGGTGCAGCGTGTGCTGCCGGTAGAAGCGGAACAGGAACGGCACCACCGGCCGGTGCAGCACGTAGCGGTGAAACACGAACTCGATGAAGCCGTTGAGCAGCGTGACCGCGAGGAACACCCCCGCGTACCCGGCGAGCGTCGCGTGCGCCTGCGCCCGCCACACGGCCTCGGGCGCCACGCATTTCACGAGCGCCACCAGGGCCGCCAGCGTCGCGCCGAGGGTGAAAAGGAAGCGCGGCAGCGAGAACGCCTCCACGCGACGGTCGGACTTGCCAGCAGGGGTTGGAGCCATGGGCCAATCAAGCCCCGATGCGGCGCGGGCGCAAAGGACATTTCAGCCGTGTGGGGGCGCTCGCTGTGGGCGCCGGCGAACGCTCAACGCTCAACATTCAACGCTCAACGTCCAAGTGCAGGCTGCCGGAATAGTTGAACGTTGAATGTTGAGCGTTCCACTCTCCCTCACGCCAGCCCCAGCGCCCGCTGCGCGTTGCGCCCGAGGATCTTGCGCTTGGCGTCGGCGGGAATATCCGCGAACAGCACGCGGCCAAGCTGCGACGCCTGGTCCAGGAAGACCGCGTCGCTGCCCCAGATGATCTTGTCCTCCAACCCCGCCGCCACCAGCTGCTCGACGAGCCCGCGCGGGCAGGCCGAGAGACACAGCTCGAGGTAGACGGTCGGAAACTCGCGGGCGAAGCGGAGATACTTCTCCAACTCGGCCGAGCCGACGTGCGCCAGCAACCAGCGGGCGCGCGGGTAGCGCCGGATGTGCGCCTCGAGCTCGTCGAGCTCCGGCCCGAACACATGCGCCAGCACCGGCATCGCGTGCTCGTTGGCATGCGCGAACACGGGCGCGTAGTTCGGGTGGTTGTACGGGAGGCCGGGACGCGCCCCATACGACCACACCTTCAGTCCGCGGAAACCCGCCGCCCGGCCGCCGGCCAGCTGGGCCGCGACCTTGTCGGGATAACCGACGTCCACCACGAGGTAGCCGAAGATCCGCTCCGGATACCGGCGCACCGCGTCCGCCACGAGCGCGTTGCCGTGCTCCGCGTCGCCGAAGATCGCCGGGATCGAGCTCACGCACGAGCAGCGGAGGCCCAGCCGGTCCATCGAGGCGATGAGCGCCTCCGCCGTCGGACGCACAATCGGGAAATCCGGGCCGTGCCCGAAATGCGCGTGCGCATCGATCACGAGCTCGCCGGTGATCGGACGTCCCGCGCGCCCCGCCTCCGCCCATGCATCCGGGGCCTTCATGGGGTCACCTCCGCGAGCAGCCGCTCCAGGTTGCCGTGCGCGATCGCCGCCCTCGCGGACGGCGCCAGCGGCGCGTAGGTCAACAGCGTGACCGAGGCCCCGCCCTCCGCCTCGGGATACGACGTGCCCCAGAGGAAGCGGTCCGGGCCGAACGTGGCCACGAGGTCCGGCAGCCCCTCGTGCACCGAGTACGCGCTGCTGAGGCAGAGGTGCAGGCCCGGGTGCCGCGCGAGCAGCGCGTACAGCGACCGGTGGCGGCCATACCGCGGCACCTGCGTCACGACGAGCCGCAGCTTCGGATAGGCGCCCAGGATCTCGTCCATCTCGTCGAGCGTGACCCCGCGGTAGTCCACCAGCAGCGGCAGCCGGGCCGCGGTGCACGCCGCGTAGAGCGGGCCGGCGCACCAGGGGCGCGCCGAGTACATGTGCTCCCGCGGGCTCATCCACGCGATGCGCATGCCGCGCGCGAGCTCGCGCGCGAACGTCGCGTCCAGCGCATGCTCGTCCGGCGCGCCGTCAGGCGTCAGGCACGGCGCCGGGATCCACCGCGGCCGCCCTGCCGCCTCGCGCCACAGCGCCTCGTTGCCCCAGTACGGGAAATTCTCGATGCACTGCCGGTGCCGCACGACCGCCGAAGCGATGTCCAGCCGCTCCAGCTCGCGGTCGAGGTCCGCCGCGTCCGGGGTGAAGCGCTCGAAGGGCTTGCGGGGCAGTCCGACGAGGGCGTCGCAGGCGATGAGCTTGAGCGGGGTCATGCGTCAGGTCCTCCGCGCCAGCCAGTCCAGCACCGCCGGTTCCGTCGAGCCGGAAAACGCGGCGGTCAGCACCTCCACGCGGCGCCCGCGGAACACCGCCGCGCGGCGCCCGAGCAGTTTCCGCTCGCCGTCGCGCGGACCGACGATCAGCACCGGCGCCGGCTGCAGCGCGAGCGCGTCGGGCAGGTCCGCCGCGGCGAGGATGCGGGGAAAATACGCGTCGTGCGGCCATGCCGGCCGCGCCGCCGTGGCGAGATCGGCGAATTCCGCGAGCGGCTCCAGCAGCAGCGCGCCACCGAGCCGGCCGTGCAGGCACGCCGCCAGGCCCGCCACGGTCGCGCCGAGGCCGTGGCCGCCGACCACGATGCGCGCCGCCGGCACCCGCCACGTCCGCTGCACAAAATCCACCGCGCGCACCGCGTCGCGCAGCCGCATCGCCATCACCGACTCGCCGGTCGCGGCGCTGACGTAGCCGGTCCAGCGGTCCACGCCGCCCCAGCCCACGACGTCGAAGGGCGACGGCAGCGGTCGCGTGTCGCCCCAGCCCGGCAGGTCCACCGACAGCACGGTCCGGGGCCGGCCGCCGCGGGCAAAGACCCCCGCCGCGCGGTTGAGCCAGCCCCACTGCTGCAGCGCCGTCCAGCGCCCGCGGTCGTCGAAAAACACCAGCACACCCGCGCCGCCCGTCGGCGGCCGCAGCAGCGTCGCCGGCAGCTCCCACGCCGGGCCGTCGCGCAGGCTGAACTCCTGGAAGGTGTGCGTCCACAGCGTCATCGGCCCGCCCGCCGGGTGCGCCCGCAGTCCGCGGCGACGCTGCGCCGACCAGCCGGGAATGAGCCGGGCGAGCCCACGCTGGGCGGAAGCCGCGGTCACCTGCCGCGGCGCCCGCGCCGCCGCCGCGGCCGCGCTGGCCAGGCACA
>Ga0265327_10003567_pt1 | contig 14728 bp, 13 predicted proteins | sample 41621metaG_FD_202089 | JGI IMG/M metagenome (GOLD analysis project Ga0265327, IMG submission 202089) | Rhizosphere microbial communities from Carex aquatilis grown in University of Washington, Seatle, WA, United States - 4-16-21 metaG | ecosystem: Host-associated > Plants > Roots > Rhizosphere... | reverse complement strand
AAAAGGATTTTCGCTGCAATCCCTGGCGCAGTATTCGCTTTTAACCATAACTTTTACAAGATGCAAGTGGTTTTGCAAGTGTCCCGGCTTTCTGAGATGTTATCTGCGCCAGGGATTGAGCCTTTGTTTGAGCTCCTTTTTGTTTATCCCGAAGGGTAAATAAAAAGAGCGAGTGGCGAAAGCCCGCCCGGGCGCCCAAATAATTAATGAAACACCGCGAAAAGAATAATTTCCAGGGTATTTCTTTTCGGTTTGAAAATGAGTTTAAGAATTACGGTAGACCTCAACCAACACCCGTATAAACTCTTTCCACTCATATTTTTTCTTTTCAAGAATTACGTTTTTAGTAAATTCTTCTTCCTTGTTTTTATTAAAATATTCCAGAATTTTTTCTGAAATAAGCGGGACAGAATTCTCAACCACATACCCACATTTTTCATTCGGGACAATTTCTGTTAGTCCGCCCACATTGGTAACCAACATCGGTTTTTCATAATAGTACCCAACCATGGTCACACCGCTGTTTGTGGCATTCCGGTATGTTTGCGCGACCAGATTACTTGCGCAAAAATAATAACGCACGTCTTCGTTGGCAATAAATTTATCGTGAAGAATTACCTGATTTTGTAATTCAAATTTCTGGATGAGATCGAGGTAAGGTTGTTTGTCTTCGTAAAACTCACCGGCAATTAAAAGTTTTATATTTTGTTTTTTAATTTCAGGATGCGCCATAGCTTCCAATAAAATATCCAAACCTTTATAATGACGGATCAATCCAAAAAATAAAACAATTTTATCTTCGGGATTTATCCCGATAGCTATCGGGATCAATTTTGTTCTTGCTTCTTGCATGGAAACGATTGGCCCGTACGTTTCATACATGGGATGCGGTGAGTAGGCCTTATTCTTTGTATCCGAAAATTTTGAAATATCATTCAAAACCGTTTTACTCATCGCAATAAAACCATCACAACTTTTAATAAAATAGCTTGTAAAGGGTTTATCACCGATCCGTTTTTCGTGTGGAAGCATGTTATCCGTTAACGCAAGAACCTTTGTCCTGGAACGCACCAATCTCGCAATTGTTCCAAGGGAAGGGCCAAAAAACGGCAACCAATAACGAAACAAAATAAAATCGGGTTTTTCTCTTTTAATAAAGTTCGCCACCTTAATCCAGTTGAAAGGATTCACTGTGTTAATGAGTGTGTGGATCTTTATGCCCTGCGGTGCAGAACCACTCGTCTCGTACTGGCTCGAGCCTGGAAATAAAAAGTTGGGATATTGCAAAGAATAAGAAATGATCTGAGCATTGTGTCCTTCTTTGTTTAACTCCGCACACAGGTTTTCGTTGAATTGAGCCGGTCCTCCCCGCAGCGGGTAAGCAGGGCCAATGATGAATATTTTTAAATTTCGTTTATTTTCCACCGCTTGCAAAAGTACTTTTTATTCCTGAGGATTTTTTAGGACACGAAATAAACTGTAGCATTTTTTGAGAAATTGTTTGTTAACCTAATATTTCCTACTTTCAATATTAAAATATAAGTAATGGACGCAAACTACAAAGAAGTAAACTATTCAAGAACAACCGTGAGCGAATTAATGATTCCTGCTTACGCTAATTTTGGCGGGAAAATTCATGGTGGTATTATTCTGTCGCTTATGGACAAAGTGGCCTACGCCTGTGCTTCTAAACATGCAGGCAATTATTGCGTTACTGTTTCTGTAGAAAACGTTGACTTTTTAGAACCTGTAGAAGTTGGTGAAATGGTTACTCTTTTTGCTTCCATTAATTATGTTGGAAAAAGTTCTATGGTGATTGGCATTAAAGTAATTTCTGAAAATTTTAAAATTGGCACCGTAAAACACACCAACACTTCTTATTTTACAATGGTTGCCAAGGGAGATAATGGTCTTCCAACAAAGGTTCCCGGCTTAATTTTAGAAACAAAAGAAGATGTAAAACGTTTTTTGGAAGCCATTAAACGTAAAGAATTAAAAGCAAGTTACAAGATAGAACTCCAGAATGCACGTATCTCTCTATTGCTGGAACCTGAGCATACCCTGCTTGAGAATGAGCGTTGCCAATTGCGATTATAAACGATTTTTTTTGACGCAGATTGCGCAGATAACACAGATTAAAATTTATCAGGGATACGTATTCCCCTTAGACTTAATTAGTCGGCGGAATCTGTGAATCCGATAGCTATCGGATCAGCGTCCGTTCTATAGATGCGCCTCATCATCAAAAGACCGCACATTATCCTGCGAACCGCCATAACCCAAACGTTTACCTGTTCTGAGCGCAGCACTGCTTGATTTTTCCTGCATTTCGTAAACAGTCACTTGTCGCACGGCATCATATGGCGGCGTGTATAAATCGAATTTCACTGAATAAATAATTAGTTCGTTTACGATGTCGCATAGTTGATCTTTAGTAATAGGCTCTGCACTGAAATTATGATATTTATATCCAATTTGAGTTTTAGTTTCTACAAAAAAATGTTTTTCCTGGTTAATGAAGATCCTGGCAATTAAATACCCCATGTCATTCAAACGGTTGTATTTATAGGAGTCTGCCAAAAAATTATACACACTAATAATTCCACAATATGAATTTAATTCGTTCCCGCGAATGTAAGCAGTCTTAAACATTGGATTCGATTTGTCAAATTCGAATACATTAGAGTGCATCTGAAAATCCAAAATATCACCGGCGACCTTTAGTTGCATGGCTTGCAGACTTATGTCCTTGAAAAAAATATTGATACGCTTATCTACCTTTAAAATCTCATCAGAAAGATCTTCTGCTCTTTCTTTGAGAATATCTTTTAACTGGTTAAACACAAAAATAGTATTGCTGTAAACGTCCTGCTTCATTACCGATTTTTTCGACAGCAACGACAGGATGGTTTCTTTTTGTTTTTCTGATTGTGTATTCATAGTATATTTTTTTAATAAGCTCTTGCAAATAAAACGCGTTGTGCACTTGGTTTGCCACTGTATATGCATTTCCCTTCTTCAAGTAAATTATTCAATGGAATGCAGCGAATGGTTGCTTTTGTTTCGTCTTTAATTCTTTCTTCGGTTTCAGGTGTTCCGTCCCAATGTGCCAAAACAAAACCGGTTTTTTCATCCAGTACTTTTTTAAATTCTTCGTAGTTCTCTACTTTGGTGGTCATGTTTTTAGTACGCTCTACGGCTTTATTATACAAATTACTTTGCATGTCTTCTAACAATTTAGAAACGTAATTATCCACGTCTTCAATTTTTATAACCTCTTTGCTTAACAAATCTCTTCGCGCCACTTCAATAGTGCCATTCGCCAGATCTCTTTCACCAATAGCAATACGAACGGGAATACCTTTTAATTCGTATTCCGCAAATTTCCAACCCGGACGTTGTGAATCTCTGTCGTCATATTTCACTGAAATATTTTTTTGCTGTAATTTTAATTTGATCTCATTGGCAACTTCGCTTACTTTTTTCAAACCTTCATCCCCTTTGTAAATCGGAACAATGACAACTTGCGTCGGCGCTAATTTTGGCGGAATCACAAGTCCGTTGTTATCGCTGTGACTCATGATCAAAGCACCCATTAAACGTGTACTCACACCCCAACTCGTAGCCCACACAAATTCCTGTTTCCCTTCTTTGTTCGCGAATTTTACATCAAAAGCTTTCGCAAAATTCTGCCCTAAAAAATGAGAGGTACCTGCTTGTAGAGCTTTGCCATCCTGCATCAGCGCTTCAATGCAATACGTATCTTCAGCACCGGCAAAACGTTCATTAGCAGTTTTAACTCCCTTCACTACAGGAACAGCCATCCAATTTTCAACAAAATCAGCATAAACGTTGAGCATTTTTTTTGTTTCCTCAACAGCTTCATCCTTTGTGGCATGGGCCGTATGACCTTCCTGCCATAAAAATTCGGTGGTTCTTAAAAATAAACGTGTCCGCATTTCCCAGCGAACAACATTCGCCCATTGATTAATAAGCAAAGGAAGATCTCTGTAACTTTCTATCCAGCCTTTGTAGGTGCTCCAAATAATAGCCTCACTCGTTGGACGCACAATTAATTCTTCTTCCAGCTTTGCGTCCGGATCTACTATTAATTTTGTTTTATTATTCGGATCAGTTTTTAAGCGATAGTGGGTCACAACGGCACACTCTTTGGCAAATCCCTCTGCATTTTTTTCTTCTGCTTCAAATAAACTTTTTGGAATAAATAGTGGAAAGTAAGCATTCACATGTCCTGTGTCTTTAAACATTTTATCGAGTGCTGCCTGCATTTTTTCCCAGATGGCATAACCATGGGGTTTAATTACCATACATCCTCTCACTGCACTATGGTCTGCCAGATCGGCCTCTACCACAATATCATTGTACCATTTACTGTAATCCTGCTCTTTTGAAGTTATAACTTTGCTCATAATTATTTATAAATATAGAAAATATGTCGCTGGTCTGATTTTTGCATGATCACAAACTATAAAATATGTAAAAATGCGGGAAACGCGGTGACAATTTTGTAAATTTACTTAAAATCTCCGCTCATTTAATCTTAAAAAAGATTTGCAATGAAAAAATTAATCTTACTTACGGCAATAACGGCTGCGTTCCTTAGCTCCTGCAAAAGTTCACAGATTGCTACAACAACCGACGACGTGTATGCAAATCCTGTTGAAGAAAAGAAAGCTGCAGAACTTGCTGCTGCTGAAAAAGCAAAAAATGATGCCATTGAACAACAGAAAGTTCTGGATGCACAGGCTGCTCAAAAAGCGAAAGATGATGCCAATCCTTATTACAAAGATCCCGCATATAACAAAGATGATTATTACGACTATCAATATGCGTCACGCGTAAACCGTTTTCAGAATCCTGTAGCAGGCGCAAGTTATTACGATCCTTACTATACCAATCTTTATACCTACAATCAAAATCCTGCTAATTATGGCACAAGTATCTATAGCACTTATAATTATGGGATGCCTTCCAATCAGTTTGGTAACTTAAGTATGGGTATAAGCAGCGGCTATGGGTATAATAACTGCTTTAGTTGTATGGGAAGTAATTATGGCTACAATAATTATGGTAGTAGTTTCGGTATGGGTTACGGTTATGGTAATTATTATAATGATCCGTTTTATAACGGTTATGGCTATGGCAGCATGGGTTATTATGGTGGATATGGCTATAATAACTATGGATACAACGGTTTTAATACCGGCTATAATATGGGTTACTACAATGGTTATAATAATGCTCAGTGGGGTTATTACAATAGTTATGATCCCAACAGTGCTTACGGTCAGGTACAAAATAGTCCAAGAGGTAGTAACGGCGGTGGAAACGGCGGAACCCGCACTACTGCAGGAATGGAAGCCGGAGGGAGTGGACGAAATAGTTATATTCAATCGGTAGCCGACCAACAAAATACAATGCCGCGTTTTACAAATTCAGCAGCGCGATCAGATGGCCGCAACACAGTAAACAGTGGATATAACGGAACACCTTCCAATAACGGCTCGTCAGGTTATCAAAACAACGGTCGTATGACAAATCAAAGAAATCAAAGTCAATCTGATAACAACCAAAATAATTCGGGTTACAGGCAGAGTGATAATAATACTAATAATCAGCGCTATCAGGAAAATAACAATTCACAAAACCGCGGCAATAATGGTGGCTGGAATTCCGGAGGCGGTGGTGGTGGTGGCAGAAGCAGTGGCGGCGGCGGAAATAGCAGACCGCGTTAACTTAAAATTTATGTATGTTCCGGTTTAAATTAGCATTCGTTTTAAGCTCTTTAGCAATTTTTTCTTATGCGCAAAACGATTTGGATGCCATAAGGTATTCCCGCGTTGGCGGTGGTGGTTCTGCAAGATTCATTTCTATGGGAGGTGCATTCGGCGCGGTGGGTGCAGATCTTTCTTCGGCTGCCTATAATCCTGCAGGTTTAGGATTATTCAGAAAAGGAGAACTATCTTTTACAGCGGGGCTAAGGGCAACAAATAATTCAGGAAATATTTACAAAAAAAGTTCTTCCGTTTTTGATCTCAATGGGAACTTCAATAATTTTGGATTTGCTTACGCCTGGAAAGCAGCGAATGATGCAGATAGCCGGCATGTATTGGCCCTGGTAGGAACACAGCTCCAGAATTTTAATAATTCAACAAGAATGTCCGGTTATACCAATTCAAGTTCTATCGCAAAGGATATGCTTAATCTTGCTTCCTACTACGACCTGAGCGCTAATTTAACTGGCAATTTAAACCCATCGTATGAAGGACTTGGTTATCAGGCCTATTTATTAGACACAGCAAATAATCAGTTCTTTTCTTTTTTGGATCCAAAAAGAACGGTAAAACAAACTCGTGACATTGTAACCAACGGTCATGTAAATGATTGGAATATTTCCTATGCCTATACCTACAAGGACAAATTTTATCTGGGAGGCAGTCTTGGTCTGCCACAAGTAAGTTACGAATCTACCACCACACATACGGAAGAAGATGACAAGGATAGTATGCGCGTTACCTTAACCAGCAGTTCAACATTCAGCGATACCTACGTAGATCCCATCCCATATTTAAATCCAGGCTACGAAAACCGGCTTGGTTTTAAGAGTCTTGTTTACACAGAATATTTTAAAACAACAGGAAGTGGCATTAATTTGAAGCTGGGCGGTATTGTCAGAGTAAATGATCTTTTAAGGGTAGGCCTCTATTACCACACTCCTACTGTATACAGTTTAGCGGATACCTATTATAACACTATGACCGTCACTTTTGATAAAGCAGGGTCTACTCCTGATACCGCTAAAGATCCGCCCGCCGGCGGTTATTACAAATACAAGATCATTACTCCCGGAAAAATAAGTGCTAATGCAGCTTTCATTATTAAAAAAATCGCTGTGATCGGTATTGATTATGAAATTACGAATTACAAAAATGCACAATTGTCCAGCGCTAATTCATCGGATTTTGCGGGTGTAAATTCAACCATAAAAACAAAATATACAAACGGACAAAATCTAAGAATTGGCGGGGAATTAAATCTTAGTCCCTTAATGTTGCGGGTAGGCTATAACATGCAGGGAAGTCCCTTTGGAAAAGTATTTGTAGGTGATTTTGTTAGAAATACTTTCAGCGCCGGATTTGGATTCAGAACAAAAAATAATTTTTATTTTGATTTTGTAGTTTATAAAACTTTAAGCAAAGAAAATTATTATCTCTTCACCACTCTTAATACAATGTCCAAGGTTACTTATAATAGCACTACCTTATCAGCTACCGTAGGTATCAAATTCTAAAGCAACTCTTTTTTTACGCGAAACCCGCTTATTCTTCGAATAATTTCTAATTTTAGGACTTTATATAACAACGCAATTTATGGGCAAAAAAATTTTAGCAAACGATGGCATTGATGCTGTTGGCAAGGAACTATTAGAAAAGGCAGGATTTACCGTAATTACCGATAAAGTTGCCCAGGAAAATTTAGCAAATGAAATTAATGAGAAGGGCTACGTTGCTTTAACTGTGCGGAGCGCTACCAAAGTGAGAAAAGAGGTGATCGATGCTTGCCCTGCTTTAAAAGTGATTGGTCGCGGCGGAGTAGGAATGGATAATATTGATGTGGAGTATGCCAGGGAAAAAGGAATCCAGGTAATCAACACACCCGCAGCATCCAGTAATGCAGTGGCAGAATTAGTATTTGCACACGCGTTCAGCGCAGTCCGTTTTTTGTATGACAGCAATAAACAAATGCCGGCAAATGCAGAAGATAAATTTGAAGAACTAAAAAAGAAATACGCTAAGGGTATTGAACTAAAAGGTAAAACCTTTGGTATCATTGGCTTTGGAAGGATAGGACAAAGCGTGGCAAAAATGGCATTGGGATTAGGAATGAAAGTTTTAGCGTTTGATCCTTTTGTAAGTGAAACAACGTTAGAGCTTGAAATTGATGGATTAAAACCTATTCCGGTCCCAATAAAAACAGTTGGTATGGACAAAGTTCTTCAGAATTCGGATTTCATTACCTTCCATGTTCCAGGTGGAAAATTAATTACACGTCATGAAATTGCCTCTATGAAAAACGGCGTAATCCTTATAAATACAGCTCGTGGGGGAGTTATTAATGAAGACGATTTATTAGAAGGATTAAACAGTGGCAAAATTGCTTGCGCTGGTTTAGATGTTTTTGAAAATGAACCAAGACCTTCTCTCGGAATTTTAAATCACCCAAAAATCTCCATGACTCCACATATTGGAGCTGCAACGAACGAAGCTCAAGAACGTATCGGTGTTGAGTTGGCCGAGAAATTGATTGAAGCACTTAAATAGTTTTGAGTTATTAGGTCTTAGTTTTTAATAGACTCTTGATTACTAAGCACTAATAACTAAACATTAAAAACTGACAACTAAAAACTATAATGGCCACAGTCCTTCCATTTAAAGCCCTAAGACCCACTAACGACAAGGTTCACCTCGTTGCCTCGCGAAGCATGGATGGATATAACCTTACGGAGTTGAAAGATAAATTGGCCGGAAATCCATATACATTCCTGCACGTCATCAATCCCGATTTTGATGATGGTATTCGCACAAGACCAGGATCTAAAGAACGTTTATCAAAAATCAAACGAAAATTCAAGTCCTTTATAAAAGAAAAAGTATTTAAGCGCGACGAAAAAGCGGCTTATTATATTTACCGTCAGATTAAAAATGAAGTAGAGTACATTGGCATCATAGCCTGCACCAGCATTGACGATTACATGAACGGTGTTATTAAAGTGCACGAACAAACAATCACACAACGCGAAGAAAAATTAAAAGAATACCTGGAAGTATGTGAATTTAATGCGGAACCCGTTTTGTTTTGTTATCCCAATGATAAAGTTCTTGACTCTACAATACAAACTGTTTCTGAAACCTCGCCCGACTATGATTTCACCACAACCGATAAAGTAAGACACACTTTATGGGTGGTGAATGACACCAAAAAAGTGGAAACTATCGCTGCCCGTTTTGCATCCATTCCTTCCATTTATATTGCAGATGGCCATCATCGCTCAGCTTCTTCATCCTTGTTGGGAAATGTTTTAAGAAAATCGAAAAAAAATTACACCGGCAAAGAAGCGTTTAATTATTACCTCGGCGTTTTTTTTGCTGAGACACAATTAAAAATTTACGATTATAATCGTTTGGTTAAAGACATGGGCGAAATGACACACGCCGAATTGTTAACCAGACTAAAGCAAAAATTTGAAGTCAAGGAAATCAACGAAACAATTTTTAAGCCGACAAAGAAACACGAAATTAGTATGTACACGGCTAATAAATGGTATTCACTCACGGCTAAAGAAGGAACGTACAATAATAATGACGCTGTGGGAAGCCTTGATGCGTCTATTCTCACAGAACATATTCTTTCTCCCCTATTCGATATTCACGATCTCAAAATAGACAAACGCATCGGTTTTGTTCCCGGCATTAAAGGCCCAGAGGCGCTGAAAAGAAATGTGGATGAAGGAAAAGCAGAAGTGGCCTTTGGTTTATTTCCGGTAACGATGGATCATTTAAAATGGATCGCCGACACAAATAATATTATGCCTCCAAAATCTACCTGGGTGGAACCAAAGATGCGGAGTGGATTAGTGATTTATAGTTTTGAAGAAGAAACCAACTAAAAAAACAAGCCACAGATTACGCGGATTACACAGATCAGACAATAAAGGGACCATGAAAATTACCTGAATATTATTTAAAAGAACGATTAAAAATGAATCTGTGTAACCAGTGAAATCTGCGGCAAAAATGTCAATACAAGAAAATCTCCTCCAAATAAAAAATACATTACCTCCAAATGTAACATTGGTGGCTGTTTCCAAAACCAAACCGAATGATGCTGTGCTGGAGGCACACGAAGCCGGTCAACGCGATTTTGGTGAAAATTATGTGCAGGAACTTGTAGACAAATACGAACAATTACCAAAAGATATTCGCTGGCATTTTATCGGACATTTACAAAGCAACAAAGTAAAATATATTGCGCCCTTTGTTTATCTGATTCATGGCGTAGATAGTTTAAAATTGTTACAAGAAATAAATAAACAGGCGCTAAAAAATAACAGAATTATGAGTTGCCTCTTGCAATTATATATTGCGAAAGAAGAAACAAAATTTGGTTTATCGTTTGAAGAATGTGAAGAGTTATTAAAATCGGAAACATTCAAATCGCTCAAAAACCTTACCATTAAAGGTTTTATGGCAATGGCAAGTAATACAGAGAATCAAAAACAAATTCTTTCTGAGTTTAATTCGGTAAAATCTTTCTCCGAAAAATTAAAATCAGATTGTCCTTCGCTTGGCATTTTAAGTTACGGCATGAGTAGTGATTATAAAATTGCGCTCGAAGCGGGCAGCAATATGCTTAGAATTGGAAGCACTATTTTCGGGGAGAGAATGTAAGGTTAGCAATTGCGAGTGCAGGCGCGATGATAAAACTATTGACTATAAACTATTGACTATCCAAAATGTTCGGTGTCCTAATAGCCCTTTTAACCACTCTAAGCTGGAGCATAGGTATTTTTCCTTTTACCGAAGCCTCTAAAAGACTTGGCACCGCCACTCTCAATCAATACCGTTTACTTTTAGCATGGATTATTATTTCCATTCTTATTCTCATTTTTTATCCAATTTCTATTTATGGGTTATTCGGAGTTCCACATCTCAACCATTATTTATTTTTAGGCCTTTCGGGTGTAATTGGATTTACGATAGGTGATTATTTTACTTTTAGTTCTTTCAAATTAATAGGCCCAAGGCTGGGAAGCCTTTATTACACCTTTTCGCCCGCCGCTGCGCTGTTAGCAGGTTTTTTTCTGCTGGAACAAAAAATAAATTTCATTGGTGTTATTGGAATCTTTGTAACTATTGGCGGTGTTATCTGGCTCACACTTTCTAAAAAAGATAAAGCGGTTTCCGCTGAAGTTGGCTTTAAGCGGGATCCGAAGGGAATTTTGTTCGGAATCATTGGTGCCTTATGCCAAGGACTTGGTTTGGTTTTTTCAAAACTAGGAATGGATTCATATAGCGACAAACTCCCTACATTGCATGCGGTATGGATAAGACTGCTCTTTGCATTTGGCGCGGCATTTACGATTTCTGTTTTTACAGGTAGAATAAAATCAACTGCTGCACCGGTTTTTAAAAACCAAAATAACGGTCTGCCTTATCTTGTTATTGGAACGTTTTTTGGTCCTGTGTTGGGCGTTACTTTATCGCTTCTTACGATTCAATATTTAGAGGTAGCCGCAGCACAAACTATTTTTTCGTTGTTACCCGTTATGGTGCTCCCGATAAATTATTTTTATTACAAAGAAAAAATTACCTCACAAGCAGTTTTGGGTAGTGTTATAGCAGTTCTTGGCGTTTTTATTTTAATCTGGAGGAATTCGATTAGCGGATGGATCTAAAAATCTGATTTTTTTTATCCGGATAATTTATTTTATTTTTAACCATCCAAAAAATCTTTTATGAAATATTTATTTTCTGTTTTCCTCCTTTTTAATTTATTTATGAATGCCCAGGACACATTGATATTTAAAAATCAATCTAAAGCAGTTTCGCTTATTCTTCTTGTGGGAGAAGATAGCATCCGTTATAAGAAAATGGAAAATATAACTGGTCCCGACCTTTATGCACATAATTCTGATATTACTTTTATTAAATATAAAACAGGGCGGGTAGAAAATATAGACAGTTTATATCAGCTTCACAAAAGCAAAAGTACCTTGATAAATCAACTTGGAAATTCCATGGTTGATGAAAATAGTCCTGAAAAAAATTATCAAAGGGGAAAATTTAATGCCGAAGTAAATTATAAATGCAAAGGCTGTATGGCCGGATATTTTGCATTAGGACTTGTATTTGGTCCAGGGGCTCTTGTGCCAGCTTTTTCAACAATGTTTGTTACGCCCGCGGAAAAAAAGCTGAAATATCCAAGTGATGAATTATGGCAGGATCAAGATTATCGAAAGGGATACAAGGATAAAGCGCGTTCAATAAAACGTGCGGCAATCATCAGAGGAGTATCCATTGGAATTTTTTCTTCTTTATTTGCATGGGGAGTGTTTTATACCCAAATAAACAAAACTTAAACACAAAGTGAACATTCAAGAACGTTTAGAAGCCGAACACAGCAAGGCGCTCACCATTGGCATTGTAAATTATATCGGTGACGATAAAAATCGTTTTAAAGAATTAATGACAATCTTTTTAAAAGGAGAATACCGTTTAACGCAGCGTGCAGCATGGCCTTTAAGCTATATAGCCATTGAACATCCGCAACTTTTAAAGCCTTACTTTGATAAATTTATTAAGAAATTGGATGATTCATCAAGCCATCCCGCTATCGCCAGAAATATTTTTCGCGTATTGCAGGAAATTGAAATTCCTGAAAAATACCAGGGAATTTTAATAGACAAATCTTTTAAAGTGATCATGAACGAAACGCAACCTGCCGCTGTTCGTGCTTTTGCGATTACTGTTGCCTCGCGGATTTGCAAAAAGTATCCTGAGTTAAAAAATGAACTCCTTATATTACTAAAAGAATTAAGTTCACTGCCTCAGCTGCCCTCTATGACAGCACGCTTAAAAATGGCGTTAAAAGAGTTGAAAATGGTGTAAAATCTTAATTTTAATTCTTTACTTTTGCACACCCGATAACGTTCGACTGAGTTCATGTCGAAGTCCGTCGGAATCAAAATCATGCAATTTGAATTAACATCAGAAATCCTGGACGGCTTAAAAGAGGCCATAGATAGAAAGGACACTTCTTATTTAAAGGAGATGTTGCATGAACTTTATGCTCCGGATATTGCTATTATTTTCAACCAGCTCAACCTCGTTGAAGCGGCATATATCTACGAATTGCTCGATGACGAAACGGCACCCAACGTGTTATTGGAGCTCGATGATGACAAGCGCGAAGAACTTTTAAACACTTTCAGCAGCAAACAAATTGCCGAACAGCTTGATAACATGGACAGTGATGACGCTGCTGATGTGATCTCCGAATTACCTGAAGACCGTCAGGAAGAAGTTCTTTCGCATATTGAAGACATTGACCAGGCGAGTGACATTGCCGAATTAATTACTTTTGAAGAAGGCACCGCGGGTTCCTTGATGGCAAAGGAGTTGGTGAGTGTATATGTGTTTGAAACAGTTTCGCAGTGCATCGAAGAAATTCGCGCGCAGGCGGAAGATGTGGATCTGATGTACGCGGTGTATGTTCTGGATAACAACGACCGGTTGATTGGTATGTTGTCCCTAAAAAAATTAATCATCTCCCATCCCCTTGCAAGAATAGAAGAAATCTACGATCAGGATATTCAATTTGTAAAAACAAATACACTCAGCGAAGAAGTAGCAGAGTTTATGCAGAAATACGATTTGGTTGTATTGCCGGTTGTAGATCAGTTAGGAAGGTTAGTTGGAAGAATCACGATTGATGACGTGATGGATGTGATCAAGGAAAATGCGGAAGAAAACATTCAACGCATGAGTGGTATCTCTGACGACGTTGACAGTAATGATAAACTATGGCGTTTGTCAAGAGCTAGAATTCCCTGGTTACTCGTTGGTATGTGCGGTGGAATAATTGGTTCACGCATTATTGGTACGTATGAAGAGCAAATAAAAATTCACCCGGAGATGGCTTACTTTATACCTTTAATAGGTGCCATGGGTGGAAACGTAGGCGTGCAGAGTAGTTCCATCATTGTGCAGGGTTTGGCCAACAATACACTCTTAGGAGTTGATATAACTCCGAAGCTTTTTAAAGAACTCGGTGTAGGATTAATCAACGGTTTGATCTGTTCAAGTCTTATTTGGGCTTATGCTTTTTTAATCGAGGACTGGCAATTAGCGGCCACTGTGAGTGCCGCACTGATGGTGGTTATTTTATGCGCTTCTTTTTTAGGAACTTTTGTGCCCTTAACGATGAATCGTTTTAAAATAAATCCGGCATTGGCAACAGGTCCTTTTGTAACGACGCTGAATGACATTATCGGAATCAGTATTTATTTCCTTACAGGTAGGATTCTGTATGGATTATTCTAGTAATGCCGGAATATAACAGGAAAGGTTAAAACGCAGATCCGATATCTATCGGATTCACAGATTTCGCTGTTCAAATAATAATCATGGTGGCATAAGATTTACACAGATTAAAACCTTAAGTTTTGCTAAAGTTATCCGTGAAATTAATCTGATAGTCAGACTATCCGCGACATCTGTGCAATCTGCGTCCAAAAAGAAGATTTTGTGGCCATCAAAATTATTTTTCAAATTATTTTTTTTATTTTAAATTAATTCGTAGTTTTGCAATCCCAAATCCAGCTTATGGATTGTCTATAAGCAATTTGGCCCGTTCGTCTAGGGGTTAGGACACGTCCCTTTCACGGATGAAACACGGGTTCGATTCCCGTACGGGCTACAAGTGTAGCAAGCTTAAAACCTCTGTATCAGCTAGATACAGAGGTTTTTTGTTTTGTTACATACGAGATTACATACGAAAATGCTCACTTCATTGATTCTTCTTGGGTTTCCGGGATATGAGATAGTCAATTGCCTCACTTTCTATTTCTTGTTTTGTCTTTATTTTACCACTATTAACCCATTCGGTTAGGACAACCCGATTGAAATAAAGCTTATTTCCTTTTTTA
>Ga0265327_10003566_pt1 | contig 14728 bp, 12 predicted proteins | sample 41621metaG_FD_202089 | JGI IMG/M metagenome (GOLD analysis project Ga0265327, IMG submission 202089) | Rhizosphere microbial communities from Carex aquatilis grown in University of Washington, Seatle, WA, United States - 4-16-21 metaG | ecosystem: Host-associated > Plants > Roots > Rhizosphere... | reverse complement strand
CATTAAATTCTGCAAAGGTTTGTTGATATTTTTTCTCAAAATATTCTTTATCCATGCGGTATTCGGCAAGCTGTTGTTTGCCCAGTAGCAAAGAAACTTCATTCAGCAAGCTTTCCTTGGAAATTTGCAACTGCGCCAAGATATTTTCTGAGTTTATCATTTGTTGTCCTCTGTGTTTCCAGTCATGTAGTCGTGTAGGCCGGAATAAGCCGGTTCGAGTGATAGCGAGAACGGGCGTTTCCGGCAAACATCTGTGAATCTATGGACGGGGATATTGTTTGCGAATGACCTTAATCCGTCGTCGTGGAATTACAAAGCATGAATAAAGCGGATTTATTTTTCAACCAAGACTATCGCCTGTACCGCAATACCTTCTTTCCGTCCTTCAAAGCCCAGTTTTTCGGTAGTCGTTGCTTTGACATTGATGCAATCGACATCCGCCTGCAAATCATCGGCGATATTACGGCACATCGCGGCCGTGTGCGGTGACATTCTCGGTGCTTGGGCAATAATCGTGATGTCCGCGTTGACCAGCTTATAGCCTTTTTCCTGAACAATTTTGTAAACATGGCGCAACAAAACCCGGCTGTCGGCGCCTTTAAATTCGGGATCGGTATCGGGAAAATGCTTGCCGATATCGCCCAAAGCCACGGCGCCCAACAGCGCATCGCATAAGGCATGCAACACCACATCGCCGTCGGAATGGGCTTCCAGGCCTTGTTCGTAAGGTATTTTTACGCCGCCTAGTATTACCTCGCCGCCGTCTTTGAAGCGGTGTACATCGTAACCTTGACCTACTCTAATCATTGGTGCTCCATATAAAATTGCGCTAATGCCAAATCTTCCGGACGGGTGATTTTGATATTGTCGGGACGGCCCTCGACGATTTTCGGCTGCAAACCTTGTAATTCCAAAGCACTGGCATCGTCGGTAATGGCCGGGTTGCCTTGGCTTTGCTCCAATGCGGTTTTTAACATGCCGTAACGAAACATCTGCGGCGTCAATGCCCGCCATATATGGCTTCTATCCAGCGTTCCGGTAATGCCGTTACCTTGTACTTGTTTTAAGGTGTCGGGCGAAGCCAAAGCTAAAATTCCGCCCACGTCATCGTTAACTAACGAATTGATAAGATGATGAATATCGGCCGCGGTAATGCAGGGCCTGGCGGCATCGTGTACCAGCACCCAGTCGTCATCGGACGCCCGCGCCCTGATTGTCTTTAGCCCGGAAAGCACCGAATCGGCCCGTTCCTTGCCGCCGGGGGCGGTGATAATCTTATTATGCTGCGATACGGCCAAATCCGGCCAATAAGGGTCTTCCTCGGAAACCGCAACGGCAATCGCGGTAAAAACATCAGCCTGCAATAAACGCAACAAGGTATGCTCAATGACGGTTTTTCCGGCCAGTTCCAGATATTGTTTAGGCCGGTCGGCCTGCATACGTTTGCCGACACCGGCAGCCGGGACGATAGCCCAGAATTTTAGTGAATGGGTCATTGATAGTAAAATAATAGAACACGGATGACACGGATTTGGCGGATTATCACGGGCAAAACTATGCAATGTTAATTAGTATCGTAGGTCGGGTTAGGCGTTAGCCGTAACCCGACAAATTCGCGCAGAATGTCGGGTTACGCTACGCTAACCCGACCTACATGGCTATTGATATAGAGACGGCTTTTGCCTTTCGTCTAATCAATCAAGCACATGAAAAAACGTTTCATCTTCCTTAATCATCCCTAATTCATCCCGAGCCCGCTCTTCAATCGCTTCCTGGCCTTTTCGTAAATCCAGCACTTCCGCGTACAGCGCTTCGTTACGCTCTCTTTTTTCCTCTACCTGTGCTTTCAGGTCGTCAAGGCGGTGCTGATAGGCGTCAATCTGCGCAAGGCTACCGTCTCCAAGCCAAATCCGGTATTGAAAATGGATAATTAACAGGACGATGATGGCAATGAAAATTTTCATGGGCAAGACGAAAGGCGAAGAGCAAAAGACCAAGGCGCAAGACTCATGGTTTTCACCTGTCTTTCGCCTTCGCCTTTTGTCGGCTTTTTTACAATGTTTTAAACGCGCTACGACCTGCGTAAACCGCCAAGTCACCTAATTCTTCTTCGATCTTCATCAGGCGATTGTACTTCGCAACACGATCCGAACGGCTTAAAGAACCGGTTTTGATTTGGCCGGTGCCGGTCGCAACCGCTAAATCGGCAATGGTAGTGTCTTCGGTTTCGCCTGAACGGTGCGATACCACGGCAGTATAACCTGCGGCATGCGCGGTGTTAATCGCATCTAACGTTTCGGTTAAAGTACCGATTTGGTTGACTTTAATCAGGATTGAGTTGGCAATGCCTTTTTCAATGCCTTCTTTTAAAGTGGCTGGGTTAGTGACGAACAAGTCATCGCCGACCAATTGCACTCTGTTGCCTAATTTTTCGGTTTGATCTTTCCAGCCGGTCCAGTCATTTTGATCCAGGCCGTCTTCGATAGAAATAATCGGATATTTATCAACCCATTCAACAAAGAAATCATTCATTTCAACCGAATCGAAACTTCTGCCTTCGGCGGATAATTCATAACGGCCGTCTTTGTAATATTCGGAACTGGCTGCGTCCATGCCCAAGAAAATATCGACGCCGGCTTTGTAACCCGCTTTTTCGATAGCTTCTAAAATGACTTCAATGGCTTCTTCGTTAGACGATAAGTTAGGCGCAAAGCCGCCTTCATCACCGACAGTCGTAGCCAAACCTTTGGCTTTTAAAACTTTGCTCAGGTTATGGAAAACTTCCGCGCCGTAACGAATCGCTTCACGGAACGTCGGCGCGCCGACAGGCAGGATCATGAACTCTTGCAAGTCAACGCTGTTATCGGCATGAGAACCGCCGTTGATGATGTTCATCATCGGTACCGGCATGATGAATTTACCGCTGGTGTTCAAGTGACGGTATAAAGGTACGCCTGCGTCTTTAGCCGCTGCGTGAGCCACCGCCAACGATACCGCTAAAATCGCGTTAGCGCCTAAACGGCCCTTGTTTTCAGTACCGTCCAACGCGATCATTTTGTTGTCGATGCCGGCTTGGTCATTGGCATCCATACCGACAATCGCCTCGCGGATTTCGGTATTGACATTGTTGACGGCGGTTAACACGCCCTTACCCAAATAACGGCCTTTATCGTTATCACGCAGTTCTATCGCTTCGCGTTCGCCGGTCGATGCGCCGGAAGGCACCATGGCGCTGCCGATCACGCCGGACGCCAAAAATACATCCGCTTCCAAGGTCGGGTTACCGCGTGAATCTAAAATTTCTCTTGCTTTAATATCAACTATTCGGGTCATGGTGATTCCTTTTCTATTGGTTAAAAAATAAAAGCCTAATGCTTTCGGTTAAATGTAATTACTGCACATCTTTAAATAGCGTGGATAAATCAATCGTTAAATCGGGAAATAAATACGGCGTTGCTACATCATCGCCGGCATAACTGTTGTGCAAACGATACTGTCCGGTTTCGTCGTTTAACACAAATTGATGAATGACTTCTTCATAGGGATAAATTAGCCAATATTCAAATACGCCGCTTTCGGCGTACAACGCATGTTTAATTTTGACTTCTTTTTTGGAGTTGCCTTTGGATAATATTTCAATAATCCAATCCGGCGCGCCGTTACAGCCTTGTTCGTCTAATTTATTGTTATCGCAAATGACGCAAATATCGGGCTGTACAACCGTAGTGATGTCTTTATTAGCTAATATCGATTTGTTCCGGTCATATAAACGCACATCGAACGGCGCATCGAATACTTGACAACTTTTATTTTCAAAATAAAAAAATAAATGGCTACTCAAATAAATAGAAAGGCGTTGATGGTTAACATTCGGCGCGGGAGACAGTAACTGAATCCTGCCTTTAATCAATTCCACCGTTTCATTCAAGCGCCAAGTCAAATAATCCGCATAGCTATAGCTTGCGCTTAAATCAAGTTGCGACAGCCGGGTAATCTGCGCCATATCCTTATAAAGTCATTTCGATAAACGGCTGACGTTTAACAGCATTATCTAAGATCACCAAAGTTTCCAATAACTCGCGCATCCTGTGCAAAGGCCAGGAGTTAGGGCCATCGCTTTTTGCTTCCGCAGGATTCGGGTGGGTTTCCATAAATAATCCGGCGATGCCGACCGCAACTGCGGCTCTGGCCAACACCGGTACAAACTCGCGTTGCCCGCCCGATACCGTGCCTTGTCCGCCGGGCAGTTGCACCGAATGCGTCGCATCGAAAACTACGGGGCAATCGGTATCGCGCATGACCGCTAATGAACGCATATCGGAAACCAGGTTGTTATAACCGAAAGAGACGCCGCGCTCGCAGACCATAATCTGCTGATTTCCGGTTGCTTTGGCTTTATTGGCAACATGCACCATATCCCAAGGCGCCAGAAACTGGCCTTTTTTAATATTCACCGGAATGCCTTGCGAGGCGACTTGCTGAATAAAATTGGTTTGCCGGCATAAAAATGCAGGCGTCTGCATCACATCGACGACAGCCGCGACTTCGGCTAAGGGCGTATCTTCATGCACGTCGGTCAATACCGGAACGCCGATTTGTTGTTTGACTTTTTCCAGGATTTTGAGTCCCTGCTCCACTCCGGGACCGCGATAGCTTTCGTGCGACGAACGATTGGCTTTATCGAACGACGATTTATAGATAAAGGGGATGTTTAACGCCGTGGCAAGTTCTTTTAAAGAACCCGCGGTATCTAAAGCGAGTTGTTCGCTTTCAATAACGCAAGGACCGGCGATCAAAAAAAACGGCTGGTTTAAGCCAACTTCAAAATTGCATAATTTCATTACACTGTACCTTTTTTATGTTTAAAAGCCGCGACCACAAAGCCGGAAAATAAAGGATGGCCTTTTCGGGGCGTCGAAGTAAACTCCGGATGGAACTGACAAGCCAAAAACCACGGATGATCGGGAATTTCGATCACTTCAACCAATCGGCCATCAATGGACTTGCCGGAAAAACGCATACCGGCCTGTTCCAGTCTTTCCAGATATTGGCTGTTAAATTCATAGCGATGGCGATGGCGCTCGGTAATCACATCTTTTTGATACAGCTCAAAAGCTAAAGAATTTTGTTGCAAGCGGCATTGCTGTCCGCCCAAACGCATTGAGCCGCCTAAGTCAGATTCTTCACTGCGGATTTCCAACTGACCGCTTTCAGCCATCCATTCGGTGATCAAGCCGATCACCGGATGCGGCGACTTGGGCAAAAATTCGGTGCTGTGCGCGCCTTCCAAACCGGCCGCATCGCGGGCAAATTCGATGACGGCAACCTGCATGCCCAGGCAAATCCCCAAGTAAGGAATTTTATTTTCCCTCGCATACCTGACCGTGGCGATTTTGCCTTCCACGCCGCGTTCGCCGAAACCGCCGGGCACCAAAATCGCATCGACGTTTTTCAGTCTGGCGACGCCCTCATCCTCGATGATTTCCGAATCGATATAAACAATATTAACCTTGGTGCGGGTACGAATACCGGCATGAATTAAAGCTTCATTCAATGACTTATAAGCGTCGGAATGGTCGACATATTTACCGACGATGGCAATGGTTGCTTCATTAACCGAATGCTCCAAGGCATCGACCACCGCTTTCCATTCGGCCAAGTTTGCAGCGGGCACATCCAAACGCAATTTGCTGACGACAATGTCGTCCAAGCCTTGATCGTGCAGTAGCAACGGAATCTGATAAATTGAAGCGGCATCGACTGCGGAAATCACCGCCTTTTCTTCGACATTGGTAAATAACGCGATTTTGCGGCGCTCGCTGTGCGGTATCGGTTGCTCGGAGCGGCAGATTAAAATATCCGGCTGAATGCCGATGCTGCGCAATTCTTTGACCGAATGCTGGGTCGGTTTGGTCTTTATCTCACCGGCTGAGCGAATATAGGGCACCAGCGTCAAATGAATAAACAACGAGCGCTCGGAACCCAATTCAAAACGCATCTGCCGAATCGCTTCCAGAAAAGGCAAGGATTCAATATCGCCTACCGTGCCGCCGACTTCAATCAAGGCGACATCGACCGCGCCCTGAGTGACTCTGCCCACGGCATCGATGCAATCGTCGGCGCTTTCATAAACACGGCGCTTAATTTCATCGGTAATATGCGGAATGACTTGAACCGTCGCGCCCAAATATTCGCCTTTACGCTCTTTGCGCAACACGCTTTCGTAAACCTGCCCCGTTGAGAAGCTGTTCTTTTTGGTCATCGTGGTTTTAAGAAAGCGCTCATAATGACCTAAATCGAGATCGGTTTCGGTGCCGTCTTCCGTCACAAACACCTCGCCATGCTGAAAAGGACTCATGGTGCCCGGATCGACATTGATGTAAGGATCAAGCTTGGTCATGGTGACTCTAAGGCCGCGAGACTCAAGAATAGCGGCCAGTGAAGATGCGGCAATGCCTTTGCCGAGAGACGAAACAACGCCACCGGTAATGAAAATGTATTTTGTCATGTAGGATTTTTAGACGTAAGGCGGGCGGTGTCTTCTTGCCCCATTTGCAGATTTATAAAGATGGACAAAAAAGCGTCGCCCACCTTACCGAACTTGTGCATTTTAATCGACTCTGCGCTCGTCGTCATTGTCTTTTGGCTTTAATCCATAACTTTGCAGCTCAAAATCGATGCAGCCGTGTGATTTTTCGCTATAAAATGCCGCGTCGATCCAAAGATCCCCTACCGCAGCGAGCATGTCATTCAGGTAAACCAAAGGCATGGCGTCTCTTTCCCAAGTCGGAATAGCCGCCTCCTGAAACAATTTTTTCAACGAGTGACGGCCTTGGCGCCCCGGCAAACGGATTTTTTCGCCGCCTCGGCGAAACCTGAGTTCGACTTTGGCATTTATCCAGCGCTGATGCGCTATGCCCTTTGAAGAAAGCAGCCAAGATAATATTCGGCCATCGCCGAGTTGGATCGACATTTGCCCGGCGGGCCAAACACAGTCTTGCGGCAAAATTGTTCCGGTCGGGTCGGGCAAACAATACAGCTTATCCCGATAACGGCGAATGCTGTAACCCCGTCCCGATAACACCGGATCGCGCTGCTCGGCTGCGGCAACCACTTGGTTTAAAATTTTTCCGATGAAAGCCTGCGCCGGCATTTTTAGCCCCATCCGCCGCAACCACTGTCTGATGATAAGCTGTTGCGGGTGGCGTTGATGCTCGGTCAAGCGACGGATAGACAAGGTTTTATCGACCGGATTAAAGGCGGCGGCAAAGAGTTCGTCCGCAACTTGCTCGACCAGCACCTGGGCATCCGCACAATGCTTGGCCGAACGCGCCACGGTTTTATCGAGGGCCGGCCAGCGTTGTTTCAGCAAGGGCAACACCGCATTGCGCAAAAAATTGCGGTCGTAGTCATGGCTTTGGTTGCTGGGATCTTCAACCCAGCTTAAGCAGTGCGCTTCGGCGTAATCGTTAATCGCTTGCTTGGACGTATTCAACAGAGGCCTGAGCATAACGCCCAAGCCGAAAGCCGCGCTTTCCGGCATCCCGGAAAGCCCGCGCAAGCCGCTGCCGCGAAACAATTGCAACAGCATCGTTTCCAGTTGATCTTCCCGGTGTTGGGCCAGCAACAAAACATCGTCAACCTGGATTAACGCTTTTAAAGCCGCGTATCGGGCATCCCGAGCGGCTTCTTCCGGGCTTTCGCCCGGCCCGGCTTTGGCGCTAACCCGTCGGCTTAAAAACTCGACCCCCAACTCTTTGGCCGTTTTCTCACAGTGTTCGGCCCAAAATTCAGCTTCTGCCTGCAAGCCGTGATGCACATAAACGGCGGTCAGTTTACCTTTGAGTTGAGGGATCGATGCGCAACAATGCAATAAAACATGGGAATCGACGCCGCCGCTGTAAGCCACATAAAACCTTAATCGCTTACGCTCGGGGTCCAGTTGCTTGGCAATGCTGCCGCATAAATCCTCATAGAACGGCAAACCTTTAAGCTTTCGGCTTTTGTCTTGCACCTTGCGCCTATGCTCTATTTCCCCCCTTCTTCAAAAACCCCGAAATCCATAATCCGCTGATAGCGATTTTCGAGAACTTGCTCAATAGGCTGCCGCATCAAATCGTTCATATGCCGAACCAAGGTTTCCTTTAAGTTCGCCGCAATCAGTTTAAAGTTCCGATGACCGCCGCCTAAAGGCTCCCTGACCACTTCATCGAGAAAGCCCTGCTCACGAATACGATCCGAGGTAATGCCCATGGCCTCGGCCGCCAACTGCGATTTATCCGCGCTTTTCCACAGAATGGAGGCGCAGCCTTCCGGAGAAATTACCGAATAAGTGCTGTATTCGAGCATGATTAAACGGTCGCCGACACCGATAGCCAAGGCTCCGCCGGAACCGCCTTCGCCGATAATGGTGCAGATAATCGGCGTTTTCAGCGTGGTCATTTCAAACAGGTTTCTGGCGATGGCTTCGCTTTGACCACGCTCTTCCGCGCCGATGCCCGGATAAGCCCCCGGTGTGTCGATCAGGCAAATAACCGGCATTTTAAAACGCTCAGCCATTTTCATCATGCGCAAGGCCTTGCGATAACCTTCCGGGCGCGGCATGCCGAAATTACGGTAAATTTTTTCCTTGGTATCGCGGCCTTTTTGATGGCCGATCACCATCACCGGCTGTCCGTCAAGCCGCGCCAGTCCGCAAATAATTGCAGGATCGTCGGCATAAGCCCGGTCGCCATGCAACTCATGGAAATCGGTAAAAATATGCTCTACATAATCCATGGTATAAGGGCGCCCCGGATGACGGGATAATTGGGAAATTTGCCAGTCGGACAGATTGGTAAAAATCGACTCGGTTAAGGCATGGCTTCGATCTTCCAGCTGCTTAATCGCGTCGGAAATATTAATGTTATTGTCAAACTCCACATTACGGAGTTCTTCAATTTTCGCTTCTAATTCAGCGATGGGTTGTTCGAAATCGAGAAATTTTAGGTCCATGTAGACTTGATCTGAAAGATTGTTACGGTAACAGGTAATTTTATAGAAATTCAGCAATTTATTCTAAATAAATGTAAATGCTCAGCTATTAAAAAGCATGGAACGCGGATAACGCTGATAATGAAGCTAATAAATGGCAATAAACGGGTTCTTGCAGAATCATTCAAAAAATATTATTCAATCATAGTCATCAGCGCCATCTGTGTTCCATTGCCTGAAATAGCGAAAAAATTACCGATTATTGAACGATTACTTGATCAGAAAATCCCGCATCATGCCTAAATCCTCGTGTTCCAAATTATGGCAGTGGTACATGAACAAACCTTTGAAGTCATTAAACGGTTTCAACACCGTGACTTTCTCGCCCGGCATCACCAGAACCGTATCTTTCCAGCCGCTGTTGACAAAACCTGCGGCAACGGTGTCATAGTTTTCGCTGGAGCGTGAGTTCATTTCCCGCTTAACGATCTGAAACTGTTCGCCATGCATATGCATAGGATGCGGCATATTCATCATGCCGTGCATGCCGCCGCCAAAACCATTATCGAATTCTATTAATTGCAGACTGTTAACCGGGATCACTTCGTCCGGCTGCACATCGTCCATTTTATAAGAGCGGCCGTTCAGCAGAGCCGACATGTGCTCCATGGATAAAGCGATAGTTTTTGGGTTGCCCGCATTGGCCGCATTCTTGACCTGCAATGCGCTAATCGGAGTCAAGGTTTTGGGCAGGCTGTGCTCGCCTTGTTCTTTTTTGGCGATGCGAATTTTTGCAATCGGGTAATCCGATCCTGAGGGCAAGGTGCTGACCGACATCATGCCGCCCATCATTCCACCCATGCCGCCGCCCATCATGCCGCGGTGTCGGCCGCCTCCCATCATGCCGCCGCCCATGCCCCCCATCATGCCCATGCCGCCGTGCCCGGCCGCATCAAATTGAAGGCTACGTAAGGTCAGCTCGGTGCCTAGCGCGCGTCCGCTAAAATCCATCCACGCGTCCACTCTTTCCCCCGGAGCGAGCATCACATAAGGATGTTGCTCGGGCGCTGCAAGCAAACCGCCGTCAACGCCTATTACAGTGATCGGGGTGCCGTCATCCCAGGCCAGTTTATAAATCCGGGAATTAGAGCCGTTGACCAGCCGGAGCCGATAAGCGCGCGTCGCCACCGGCAACACGAAATCGGGCCGTCCGTTAACCAAAATTCGGTCGCCCAAAAAGCCTTGCATGCGCTGCATCATATGCGCCGAATAAACCAGTTGGTTTTGGCCGTCGAAACTGCGGTCCTGAAGCACCAGCGGCACATCCTGCTCGCCGCTCGGCAAATTCAGCGCCTGTTCCTGATCGTCGCTGACGATTAACAGCCCGGCCAAGCCGGAATAAACCTGTCTGGCGGTGACGCCGTGAGCATGGGAATGATAAAAATAAGTCCCCGCCCGGTTCAGTATCTCGAATTCGTAGATATACGTTTCGCCCTGATTGATGGCGTACATCGGATTGCCGTCCATGTTGGCGGGGACATGCAAGCCATGCCAATGTAAAATCGATTGCGCCGGTAAATTATTATTAAGAATCAGCCTGACTTTCTGGCCTTTTTTAAAGCTCAGCGTCGGCGCAAGATAGGTGCCGTCATTATTGTCAAGCACACCGGAAGGCCCGCTGATGACCTTGCCGATAATTTTCCAGACACGGGTTTTTTCGCCGTTTAAAATAGCGACCTCGGCCGGTTTCATGGTCAGTTCGATTTCAACATCAGGAAGAAAATCGGCAGACGCTGTGTTGACTCTGGTAAACCCGCCGGTTTGCGCCCAGCTCGGATAAGTAAGTGCTCCGGCGATGCCGATTGCGGTATATTTTAATAGTTTTCGGCGTTGTAAATTTGTTGTTGTTTTCATTATGGCCTTCCTCTATTTAATTAATATTAGCATATTGTAATATGCGATTTTGTATCATAATCCCGGTCGCGCGATTAATCCACACAATTAATAAGCCGTCGCGACGCAGCCACAGACAATAAAATACATGCTGTTCGTTACCTCTTTAGGTTGATATGACAAACCGGATAAGAGCGGATGCCTCTATTTGCAACAGCAACTTTCCCGGCTTGAATAGCCTGAATTTAGATGCCGAGTCACTATCATTAAAATCTCAATCTGGTATCTTTACCCGCTTTTTACTTCAATACCGATGAATGATGAATTCAGGGTATTCATAAAAATCTTATTTCGGCGGCTGAACCGTTACCCTTTTAAACAGTGCAAGAGACTCCATTGACAGAACTAGACGTATTTTTCGGCAATGACGGCGGTTTGGCTAAAGTCATTCCCGGCTATCAGCCGCGGGCGGCGCAGCTTGAAATGGCCGAAGCGATTGAACAGGCTATCGCAGCCAATCGGCATTTAATCGCCGAAGCCGGAACCGGAACCGGCAAGACCTTCGCCTACTTGGTTCCGGCCATTTTATCCGGCAAAAAGGTCATTATTTCGACCGGCACCAAAAATCTTCAGGACCAACTGTTCAACAAGGATTTGCCGGTCATCCGCAAAGCGCTTAAAACGCCGTTTATTGCCGCGTTGTTAAAAGGCCGCAGCAATTATCTCTGCACTTATCGGCTGCAAAACGCGTTGACCTCGACATTGGGTTTCAGTAAGGAAGACGCCGTCGCGCTGGCGAAAATCAAATCCTGGGCGAAACGCACCAAAACCGGCGACACTTCGGAAATGTCCGAGGTATCCGAGACCGATCCGGTCTGGTACCAAGCCACTTCATCATTGGATAATTGCTTGGGCCAGGATTGCAAGGATTACGCCGAGTGCTTTCTGGTCAAGGCCCGGAAAAAAGCCCAGGAATGCGAAATTCTGGTAGTTAATCACCATTTATTGTGCGCAGACTGGTCGATACGCGATAACGGTTTCGGCGAACTGTTGCCCAATGCCGAAGTGGTTATTATCGACGAAGCGCATCAATTGGCCGATACCGCATCCAATTTTTTAGGCATCACCGTCAGCGCCAAGCAACTGAACGACTTAGCCAAAGACGCGCTGATGGAATATTTTAAAGACGCCACCGACCTGCCCGCCTTACGCACCGCCTGCGAAGACTTGGAATATGAAGTCAAGGATTTGCGGCTGGCGTTCGGCATCGAGCTGAAACGCGGCGATTGGCAGGACATCGAAAACAACCCCAAAATCGCCGGAGCATTAACGGCGGTGAAAGACCAGTTACAGCGCTTGGCCGATCAATTGGAACTGGCCTCGGTCAAAACCAAAGGCCTGGATTCGTGCTTTAAACGCGCCGACGAGCTGGTGCAGCAGTTACAGATTATCCTCGAAGACAACAGCGGCAAATGGATACGCTGGTATGAAACCTACAAAAACACGTTTACCCTGAGCCGAACGCCGCTGGACATAGCTGCGGAATTCAGGTCTTTTATGCAACAGCATCAGGCGGCGTGGATTTTCACCTCGGCCACCTTAAGCGTTGCCAACAAGTTCGATCATTTTTCCAATAATCTAGGGCTTAGCAACGCAGTCAGCGAAAGTTGGGGCAGTCCTTTCGATTACGCCCATCAATCGTTGTTTTATCATCCGAAAGGCTTGCCGCAACCGAACGATCCCGAATTTATCCCGATGATCATCGAATTTGCGGTGCCGGTATTGCAGGCCAGCAAAGGCCGGGCGTTTTTTCTGTTTACCAGCCATCGCGCGCTGAAACAGGCGGCTGAATTGCTGGAGAAAAAAGTGGATTTTCCGCTGCTGATTCAAGGCAGCAAGCCCAAGACTTTGTTGCTGGATCAGTTTAAAAGCGCGGGCAACGCCGTGTTATTGGGCACATCGAGCTTTTGGGAAGGCGTCGATGTCCGGGGCGAAGCCTTATCCTGCGTCATTATCGACAAACTGCCGTTCGCATCGCCGGGCGACCCGGTGTTAAAAGCGCGCTTGGACGCGATGACCAAACAGGGCCGGAACTCGTTTTTCGAATACCAGTTACCTACCGCCGTGATTGCGTTAAGACAAGGCATAGGCCGCTTGATTCGCGACGTGACCGACCGTGGCGTGTTGATGGTCTGCGATCCGCGCTTGTTAAAAAAATCTTACGGGCAGATATTTTTAGATAGCGTACCGGCGATGAAGCGCACTCGCGATATAGAAGACGTTCGGGGCTTTTTTCAGGATGAATCGATAGAAAAATAGGACATGGATAGGCGCGACTAGGAGTTTGTCTGACTGGTATGATTTTACAGACCTCATCCTCAAAAAACATTATCACCACGAAGACACGAAGGACACGAAGTTTTATTTCTTTGTGTCTTCGTGGTGAATTCTTTAAGATTTTTAACCGAGTTTATCCGTTATTGACGTCAACTTATCTAAGTCAGACAGACTCCTAGACAGATTAACACTGATGAAAAGGCTATCAGCTTAGGCGATTACGCCAAACGGAGTGCAAGGCAAAGCCTGTACTCCGTTTTCTCATAACCCAGCATTTGCTGAATAATTATAGAAAGAAACCCAACCATGAAATTACTGGCAGTAGAAACCTCGACCGAAGCCTGCTCGGCAGCGCTGTTTATTGACGGCAAAATAACCGAGCGCTTTGAGCTGGCGCCCAAAATACACACCCAACTAATTCTGCCGATGATCGATTCGTTAATGGCGGATGCAGGATTGAAACCGCAACAGCTGGATGCGCTGGCCTTCAGCCGCGGCCCCGGCTCGTTTACCGGCGTACGCATCGCCACCGGCGTGATTCAAGGCATTGCGTTGGGCGCTGATTTGCCGGTAGTTCCGGTATCGACGTTGGCCGCTATCGCCCAGGATTTTTTTGATAATAATGAAGAAAATGCCGCCTATGTTGCGATGGATGCACGGATGGGCGAAATATTCTGGGGCGTTTATCGGCGTGATGACCAAGGCTATGCCGAGCTGATAGGCGTTGAGGCCGTCACTCCGGCCGCTTCGGTTGAATTCCCCGATTTAGCAGGCGTAGGCGTCGGTTCTGGCTGGGGTGTTTACAGTCAGGAATTAACGACTCGTTTGGCAGGACTGGTCAATCATTATCAAGCCGATAAGCTGCCCAGAGCCGGTGCGATTGCCCGTTTAGGCGCGCAGGGTTTCGAGCGGGGTTTGGCCGTAGCGGTCGAACAGGCCATGCCGGTTTATTTGCGGGATAAGGTGGCGAAAAAAGAATCCGAGCGCTAAATACCAAGACAGTAAGAAGCGACTATATCTTCAGCTGTTCCGCGAAAAAATCAAAATCGGCGTCTTCCCTATACGGCAATATGCCCAACAAAGGTGCAGTCACAGCGCTCTTAATAGTCACTATATTTTCATCCCGGTATAACAAATCCGGTTGGGTGCAAACCGCAATCCAACCGGCGCAAGTTACGCCCGACTGCGTTATCGCCTGAAAAGTCAGTCTTGCCTGATTGATGCAACCCAATCTGATGGCGACCACCATAATGACCGGCAACATCAGCGCTTTGGCTAAATCGCTATTCGCTTGCTGTTGGTTTACCGGGGTGTACCAACCGCCCGCGCCTTCAACGACAACGATGTCGGCCAAGGTTTGCAAAATATCGAACTTGGCCGTCAGCACGTCCAACTGAGCCGGGTTGCTTATGCCTGCAATATGCGGCGAGACCGGCAGTTCATAAGCGTAAGGATTGATCACGTCATAATCGATAGGCAAAGACGCATTTTGTTGTATCAACAGTGCATCTTCATTTTTCAGTTG
>Ga0265327_10003564_pt1 | contig 14736 bp, 13 predicted proteins | sample 41621metaG_FD_202089 | JGI IMG/M metagenome (GOLD analysis project Ga0265327, IMG submission 202089) | Rhizosphere microbial communities from Carex aquatilis grown in University of Washington, Seatle, WA, United States - 4-16-21 metaG | ecosystem: Host-associated > Plants > Roots > Rhizosphere... | reverse complement strand
CCTACGCGGCGCTGGCGGGCATGCCGCTGGTGACCGGCGTCTACGCCGCGCTATTGCCGGCATTGATCGCGCTGCTCTTCAGCTCCTCGGCCCGGCTCTCGGTCGGGCCCACCGCACTGACCAGCCTGCTGGTCGGCGCCTCGCTGGCGCCGCTGGCGATTCCGGGCAGCACCGAATGGGTCGCCTACGCGGTCTGGCTCACGCTGCTGTCGGGCCTGATGCAGGTGGTGCTGGGCGCGGCGCGCTTCGGCTGGCTCTTGCGCATGGTCAATTCGCCCGTGTTGATGGGCTTTACGCAAGGCGCGGCGGTGCTGATCACGCTGTCGCAGCTACCGGCCCTGCTCGGCTACACCGGACGCTCGGTGGCGCAGCTGATGCACGGCCCCCTGCCCGACCTCGTCGCGATCGCCTTCGGCCTCGGAGGCATGACGATGCTGTGGCTCGGCAAGCGCCTGGCGCCCAAGTTCCCGACCACCATGGCGCTGGTCGCGGCCGCTGCGGCGATCAGCGCCGCGGTCGGCTATGCGCTGAACGGCGGCGCGGTGATCGGCAAGCTGCCCGCGGGCCTGCCGCACTTCTACTGGCCGGGCGGCCTCTCGATCAATGAGTTGGGCACGCTGCTGCTGCCCGCCTTCCTGGTCACGCTCGTGAGCTTCCTGGAAACCGCATCGAGCGCCAAGGTCGACAACGCCCGCGCCGGCAAGCTCTGGAACGAGAACCAGGACCTGATCGGCCAGGGGCTCGGCAAGATCGCCTCCGGCCTGACGGGCTCGTTCCCGACCAGTTCTTCGTTCTCGCGCTCGGCGATCACGCTGTATGCCGGCGCCAAGACCCAATGGGCGACCTTGTTCAGCGTCGCCGTGGTCGCGGCCGCGCTGCTGTGGGCGATGCCGCTGCTCTACCACGTGCCGCAGGCGGTGCTGGCCGCGATCGTCGCCACCGCCACCATCGGCCTGCTGCGGCCTTCGGCCTTCGTGGCGCTGTGGCGCATCTCGCGCATCGAGGCCGCGATCGCGCTCGGCACCTTCGCGCTGACCATCGCCACCGCGCCGTCGATCTACTGGGGTGTGCTGGGCGGCCTGCTGGCGGCCTTGGCGCACTACATGTACCGCCACCTGCATCCGCGCATCATCGAGGTCGGCCTGCATCCGGACGGCAGCCTGCGCGACCGCCACCTCTGGCACCTGCCGCCGCTGGCGCCCGACCTGTACGCGCTGCGCATGGACGCCGAGCTCGACTTCGCATCGGCCAGCACGCTGGAGCGCGCCATCACCGTGGCGCTGGCCCAGCGGCCCGGCCTGACCGACGTCTGCCTGTTCGCCTACCCGATCAACCGGATCGACATCACCGGCGCCGAGGTGTTCGGCAGCATCCGCCGCCTGCTCGAATCGAAAGGGGTGCGGCTGCACATCTCGGGCCTGAAGCTGCCGGCGCAGCAGGTGCTCGAACGTGCCGGGCTGCTCGCGCCGGGACCGATGCTGTTCAGCTACCGGACCGATGGCGAGGCGCTGGCGGCGCTCGCGCAGCCGGCCGGTTCGCCGGAAGAACCCATCAGTCCCTCACCGGTCCACGCAGGCTCTTGATTTCCGAGCGCTGGCTCTTGCCCGCCAGCCGGCGCTGCTTGGCGCCGTAGCTCGGCTTGGTGGCGCGCCGCACCCGCGGCGCCTCGGCGACGCCATCGACGAGCTCCTGCAGCCGCGCCAGCGCATCGGCGCGATTCATGTCCTGGCTGCGGTGCTTCTGCGCTTTCAGCACCAGCACGCCTTCCTGCGTGATGCGGCTGTCGCGCAGGGCGAGCAGCCGCTCCTTGACGTCCTCGGGCAGCGAACTGGCGGGAATGTCGTAGCGCAGATGCACCGCGCTCGAGACCTTGTTGACGTTCTGGCCGCCCGCACCCTGGGCCCGGATGGCGCTGAATTCGACTTCGAGCGGATCGATGAGAACGGGGGGACGCGGCGTGGACATCCGCTATTTTGACCGGCCCTTGACGACGCATGAAACCGTCCCATCCGCATGCCAGGGATACCGCGGAACCGGCTTTGCCGGGCCGCCGGTATCGCCCCCTCGAGGGGGAGGCGCCGAAGGCGCTTCGGGGGGCGTTACTCCTTCGACACAGGCCGCGCCTGCACGTCGGTGACCACGCCCGGGTCGCGCAGGCGCACCGGCGCGTCCGCGGCCTGCCCTTGCGCACGGGCACCCGCGACATCGGCCGCCGTCGGCGCGGCCGGCCGGCCGGCCGCGCGAAACCGATCGAAGCCGCCGCGCGGATCGAAGCGCATCACCCACGGCTGCACCGGCTTGCCGGTCAGGCGGGCCCAGCCGTAGCGCAGGCCCCAGACGGCCGCCAGCAGCAGCAAGGCGACCGCCAGGCTGGCCGCGAAGACCAGGCCCAGCATGAAGAAGACCAGGCGAAGAAAGAAGTTCAGCATCGCTCTTAGGATACGGTCTCCGCCAAGGGTTCCCGGTCATTGCTGAACGTGAACTGCCCCGGCGCCCGGATCGGGTCGGTGCCGACCTTGATCGTGTCCTTCGGCCCGAAGCTGCCATCGAGCAGCAGCTTCGACAACGGGTTCTCGATCCGCTGCTGGATCGCCCGCTTGAGCGGCCGGGCACCGAACACCGGATCGAAGCCGACCTTGGCGATTTCCGCCAGCGCTGCTGGCGACACCTCCAGGCCCAGGTCCATCTTGGCCAAGCGGTCCTTCAGCACCTGGAGCTGGATCGCAGCGATCGCCTCGATGTTCTTCGCGTCGAGCGCATGGAACACCACGGTCTCGTCGATCCGGTTCAGGAACTCGGGGCGGAAGTAGTTCTTCAACTCGTCCCACACCGCTTCCTTGATCTCCTCGCCCGGGCGACCCACCATCGACTGGATGATCGGCGAGCCGATGTTGCTGGTCATCACGATCACCGTGTTCTTGAAATTCACGGTTCGGCCCTGGCCATCGGTCAGGCGGCCATCGTCGAGCACCTGCAGCAGCACGTTGAACACGTCCGGGTGCGCCTTCTCGACTTCGTCGAGCAGCAGCACGCTGTAGGGCTTGCGGCGCACGGCCTCGGTCAGGTAGCCGCCTTCTTCGTAGCCCACGTAGCCCGGCGGCGCGCCGATCAGGCGGGCCACCGAATGCTTCTCCATGAACTCGCTCATGTCGACGCGGATCAGGTGGTCTTCGCTGTCGAACAGGAAGCCGGCCAGCGCCTTGCACAGCTCGGTCTTGCCCACGCCCGTCGGGCCGAGGAACAGGAAGGAGCCGGTCGGGCGGTTCGGGTCCGACAGGCCCGAGCGCGAGCGGCGAATCGCATTCGCGACCGCACCGATGGCCTCGTCCTGGCCGACCACGCGCTCGTGCAGCTTGCCTTCCATGAGCAGCAGCTTGTCGCGCTCGCCCTGCATCAGCTTGGACACCGGGATGCCGGTGGCACGCGCCACCACTTCGGCGATCTCTTCGGCGCCGACCTGCGTGCGCAGCAAGGTCGGTGCGCTCGACTTGCCCCGGCTAGCCTCGGTGTCCTGCGCTTCCTTCAGCCGCTTCTCGAGCCCCGGCAGCTTCCCGTACTGCAGCTCGGCGACCTTGTTGAAGTCGCCCTTGGCGGTGAACTCGGCGATCTGGAACTTGATCTTGTCGATCTCCTCGCGGATCTGCGCGCTGCCCTGGGCCTGGGCCTTCTCGGCCTGCCAGACTTCGTCGAGGTCGGCGATCTCCTTCTGCAGCTTGGCGATGTCTTCCTCGATCAGCGCAAAGCGCTTCTGCGAGGCCTCGTCCTTCTCGCGGCGCACGGCTTCGCGCTCGATCTGCAACTGGATCAGGCGGCGGTCGAGCCGGTCCATGACCTCGGGCTTGGAGTCCATCTCGATCTTGATCTTGGCCGCCGCCTCGTCGATCAGGTCGATCGCCTTGTCGGGCAGGAAGCGGTCGGTGATGTAGCGGTCGCTCAGCTCGGCCGCGGCGACGATCGCCGGGTCGGTGATGTCCACGCCGTGGTGAACCTCGTACTTCTCCTTCAGGCCGCGCAGGATTGCGACCGTCGCCTCGACGCTCGGCTCGCCCACGAGGATCTTCTGGAAGCGGCGCTCCAGTGCGGCGTCCTTCTCGATGTACTTGCGGTATTCGTCGAGCGTGGTGGCGCCAACGCAGTGCAGCTCGCCGCGCGCCAGCGCGGGCTTGAGCATGTTGCCGGCATCCATCGCGCCCTCGGCCTTGCCCGCGCCGACCATGGTGTGCAGCTCGTCGATGAAGACGATGGTCTGGCCTTCGTCCTTGGCCAGCTCGTTGAGCACGGTCTTCAGACGCTCCTCGAACTCGCCGCGGAACTTGGCCCCGGCCAGCAGCGCCGCCATGTCGAGCGACAGCACGCGCTTGCCCTTGAGCGAATCAGGCACTTCGCCGGCGACGATGCGCTGGGCCAGGCCTTCGACGATCGCCGTCTTGCCGACGCCCGGCTCCCCGATCAGCACCGGGTTGTTCTTGGTGCGGCGCTGCAGCACCTGGATCGCGCGGCGGATTTCCTCGTCGCGGCCGATGACCGGGTCGAGCTTGCCCAAGCGGGCCCGCTCGGTCAGGTCCATGCAGTACTTCTTGAGTGCTTCGCGCTGGCCTTCGGCATCGGCGCTGTTCACGCCCTGGCCGCCGCGCACCGCCTCGATGGCGGCTTCGAGCGACTTGCGCGTGACGCCGTTGCTGCGTGCCAGGTTGCCGATGTCGGCCTTGCTGTCGGCGACCGCGAGCAGGAACAGTTCGCTGGCAATGAACTGGTCATTGCGCTTGATCGATTCCTTCTCGGTCGCCTGCAGCAGCTTGCCCAACTCGGGGCCGACCTGCACCTGGTCATGGCCCTCGACCTTGGGAAGCTTCTTGATCGCCGCCTCGGCGGCCTGCAGCAGCCCCGGCACGTTGGCCCCGGCACGCTCGAGCAGCGCGCGCGGGCCGTCGTCCTGGCGCAGCATCGCGACCAGCAAATGGGCCGGCTCGATGTAGGCGTTGTCGTTGCCCAGCGCGAGCGACTGGGAGTCGGCGAGGGCTTCTTGAAACTTGGTGGTGAGTTTGTCTTGTCGCATGGCTTGATTCCTGCATTCAAAATAGGGTCGTTCCGGACCGATATCAAGACGCCCGGAGCACTTTCTACACGCATTCAACTGGAGTCGATAGATGCTCAAGTCAACATGGAGTGGCGCCAGGCGCCTCGCACGAGGCCTTTTCGCGGCTGGCCTGCTGGCCGCGGGGGGGCTGGCGCTGGCCCAGCCGGCCGGCACGCCGATCCGGCTCCTGGTCGGATTCCCGGCCGGTGGCGGCACCGACGTGATCGCCCGCACGCTGGCCGAGAAGCTCAAGGACGAACTGGGCACCTCCGTGGTGGTCGACAACCGCGCCGGCGCCGGCGGCCAGATCGCCGCCCAGGCCCTGAAGGCGGCGCCGGCCGACGGCCACACGCTGTTCCTGTCGCACGACCATTCGATCTCGATCCTGCCGCTCGTGGTGAAGAACCCGGGCTTCGAACCGGCGCGCGACTTCGTGCCGGTGGCCGGCTTCGCCACGTTCGCGAACGCGCTCGCAGTGTCCGGCGGCACGCCCGCCAAGTCGGTCAACGAGTATGTGGCCTGGGTCAAGAAAGAGCGCGGCGGCAAGGACACGATCGGTGTTCCCGCGCCGGCCTCGATCCCCGAATTCCTGGTCAAGCTGATCGGCGCCAAGTACAAGATCGACGTCCAGGCGGCTCCCTACCGGGGCAGCGCGCCGATGCTGTCCGACATGCTGGGCAACCAGATCTCCGCCGGCATCGGCTCGGTTCCCGACTTCATCGAGAACCAGAAGGCCGGCAAGATCCGCGTGGTCGCGGTGATCGGCGACAAGCGCCAGGCCGTGCTGCCCCAGGTGCCGACCTTCGCCGAACTGGGCCTCGCGGGCCTCGAAGACCTGCCCTACTACGGCATCTTCGCGCCGGTGGGCACGCCGCAGCCGGTGATCGACCGCTTCGGCGTCGCGCTGGCCAAGGTGCTCAAGATGCCCGACGTGCGCGAGCGCCTGGTCGCGATGGGCCTGACCGTCGACTACATGCCGCAAGGCCAGTTCGCGGGCCGGGTACGCAGCTACACCCAGACCTGGGCGCAGATCATCAAGGCCAGCGGCTTCCAGCCTCAATAAGCTCGCCCCCAGGTTACCCGGCACTTCGTGTCCGGGCGCCCACCCCCTGCCGGGGGCAACACCAGCGGCCTGGCGAAGCCAGTTCCGCGGTGTTTCACCAACGGGCCGGCGCTGCGCGCGGCCGGCTCAGGGCTTGCGATGGGTCAGGCGTTCTTGGCCTCGATGCCCCAGCGTGCGATGGCTTCGTCGTCGGTGGCACGCGCATCGACCCAGCGGGCGCCTTCGGGTGTCTCTTCCTTCTTCCAGAACGGCGCCTGCGTCTTCAGGTAGTCCATCAAAAACTCGCAGGCCTGGAAGCTCTGGCCGCGGTGCGCCGAGGTCACGGCGACCATCATGATCTGGTCCTGCGGCTGCAACAGGCCGATGCGATGGATCACGCGCGCGCCGAGGATGTCGAAGCGCCGGTGGGCCTCGTCGATCATGGCCTCGATCGCCTTCTCGGTCATGCCCGGGTAGTGCTCCAGTTCCATCGAAGCCACGGCGCTGCCGTCGTTGCGGTCGCGCACCGTGCCGATGAAGCTGCAGACCGCGCCGACCCCGGCGTCGCCGGCACGCAACGCGGCGACCTCCTGTTGAAGGTCGAAGTCCTCATTCCGAATCGATACACGGGCAGCGCTCATCCCCGGATTGTGGCACCGCGATACACTCGCGCGATGCCCTCCAGCGCCATGCCACGCCATCTTGCTTCTCGCGAAGCAGCGGCTTGCGCGCGCCTGCAAGGCAAAGCCAAAAAACCCGAGCTCGTCTGACCGGAGCTTCGGTTCCGTCGTCGGATGAGCGACGGAACTGCAACGGCCCCCGGGGCCAAAGTGGGTGGCGTGCGCGCATTCGACGGTGGTTTCCTCCATCGGTCGATCCCTGAAAAAAGGACCCTTGCGTGCAAGACTCTCATTCCCCCTCCCCCGACTTCTCGGGCCTCTGGATTCCCCTCGTGACGCCGTTCCGTGGCCACGCGGTCGACCATCCCGCGCTGGCGGCGCTGGCCGAACGGCTCGCGACCACCGGCATCGCCGGCTTCGTGGTCTGCGGCTCGACCGGCGAAGCCGCCGCGCTCGACGAAGACGAGCAACTGGCAGTGCTGGCGACGGTCGCCAAGGCCGCCCCCTCGCTGCCGCGCATCATGGGCCTGTCGGGCTACCACCTCGGCAAGACGCTGGCCTGGGTCCGCAAGCTGTCGGCCTGCGGCCTGGCCGGCCTCCTGGTGCCGGCCCCGAGCTACATCCGCCCCTCGCAGGCCGGCGTGGCCGAATGGTTCGTCGCCATCGCCGACGCCAGCGCGGTCCCGCTGCTGGTCTACGACATTCCGTACCGCACCGGCGTCCCGATCGAGCGCGAGACGCTGCTCGCCCTCGCGGCCCATGCGCGGATCCGTGGGGTCAAGGATTGCGGCGGCGACATGGCCAAGACCCGGGCCTTGATCGCCGACGGCCGGCTGCAGGTGCTGGCCGGCGAAGACGCTCAGCTGTTCGCCACGGTGGCGGAAGGCGGCGCCGGTGCCATCGCCGCCAGTGCGCACCTGCAGACCGAGCGATTCGTGACGGTGCTGCGCTTGCTGGGCGCAGGCCGGCTGGCCGAGGCCCGGTCCGAGTGGCAGCCGCTGCGGCCCTTGATCGAGGCCCTGTTCTCGGACGCCAATCCGGGGCCGCTGAAGGCAGCGCTGGCCGCCGAGGGCCTGATGCAGGACGAACTGCGCTCGCCGATGACCCGCGTGCCGCCCGAAAGGCGGCAGCGCCTGCTCGCCACGCTGGGTGCGCTCAGCCGCCCGTGACCGGGGGAAAGAAGGCGACTTCGCTGCCTTCGCGCAGCACGGCACCCTCGCCGCTCATGACCTGGTCGAGCGCCATACGCACGGCCCGGCCCCGGGCCAGTGCCGTGGCATGCGGCTCACCGCGCGCGATCAGTTCGTCGCGCAGCGCGCCGAGGTCGGGTGCATGGGTGTCGACGGTCTCGCTGCCGGTCCCCAGCGCTTCACGCACCGACGCAAAGTAACGGACGTTGACTTTCATGGTCAACCGAGCAGCGAGGCGAAGGGAATGAACTGCACCGTGTCGCCGGCCTTGAAAGGCTGGCCCGCGGGCGTGTCGATCACGCCGTCGCCCCAGACCATGGAGGTCAGCACGCCGGAACTCTGGTTGCCGAAGACGTCGAGCCCGCCGGCAGCATTGCGCCGCGCGCGCAGGAACTCGCGCCGCCGGTCGGCCTTGGGCCAGTCGAAATCGGCGCGCACCGCGATCGGCTCGGGCGCCACGCGCGAAGCGCCTTGCAGCGTGAGCAGGAACGGCCGCACCAGCAGCAGGAAGGTCAGGAAGCTCGACACCGGATTGCCCGGCAGCCCCGTCAGATGCGCATCGCCGATGCGGCCGTAGGCAAAGGGCTTGCCCGGCTTCATCGACAGCGACCACAGGTCGAGATGGCCGAGATGCTGCACCGCGGCCTTGATGTGGTCTTCCTCGCCGACCGAGACGCCGCCGGTGGTGATGATCAGGTCGTTGCCGAGCGATGCGGCGCGCAGCGCCTCGATGGTGGACTCGCGCCGGTCCGGCACGATGCCGAGGTCGTTGACCTCGCACCCCAGGCGCACCAGCAGGGCCCGCATGAAGAAGCGGTTGGAGTTGTAGATCGAGCCCGGCTTCATCGCCTCGGGCGCCACCTCGCCGGGCATCACGAGTTCATCGCCGGTCGACAGCAGCGCGACGCGTGGGCGCTTCGACACCTGCAGCCGATCGAGCCCGACGCTGGCCGCGAGGCCGAGCGCAGCCGGCGTCAACCGCTCGCCGCGGGACAGCACCACGTCGCCCGCCGCGACGTCTTCACCGGCGCGACGAATCCACTGGCCAGCGGCCGGCACGATCTCGATGCGCACGCGGCCCAGGCCGCCGTCTTCAGGCAGCGCGGCCGTGTCTTCCTGCATGACGACGGCATCGGCGCCCTCGGGGATCTGGGCGCCCGTGAAGATGCGCGCGGCGGTGCCCGCAGCCAGTGGCGTGCCGACGCTGCCGGCCGGAATCCGCTGCGCGACCCGCAGCACCGCGCCCGCCGCCGTGCAATCGGCGCTGCGAACCGCATAGCCGTCCATCGAGCTGTTGTCGCGTGGCGGCACGGTCAGCCCCGACACCACGTCCTGCGCCAGCACGCGGCCATCCGCCTCGAAGGTCGACACGCTCTCGGTGCCGACGCGCGGCGCGGCCGAGGCGAGGAGCTTCGCCAGCGCCTCGTCGAGCGGCATCAGGGGGGGACGTTTGGAGGTGCTGTCCATGGTGGCCTACTTACTTGTAGTCGAATCGCTCGGCATGCCGCAGCAGCCAGTCGCCGATGCCATCGACGTCGTCGAGGTCAAAGATCGGCAGCCCGGTCGGCCTCGGCAGGCCCGCGGGATTGTCGGTCGCGATGCCGACGATGAAGGCGTCCTCGAGGTAGCGGGCCGGGCGCGCCGTCTCGCCTTCGGCGGGTGCGCGCCAAACCTCGATCTTGCGCAGGTCGCTGTGCTTGAAACCTTCGACCAGCACCCAGTCGACACCGGCGTCGAGCTCGGCGATCAGTTCGTGCACGCCGAGCTCGGTCGGGCGCTCGAACTCACGCATCAGCGCCAACCGCTTGTCGGAGGCGACCACCACCTCGAAGGCCCCGGCCTCGCGATGGCGGAAGGTGTCCTTGCCCTGATGGTCGATGTCGAACTTGTGGTGCGCATGCTTGACCACCGACACGCGCTGGCCGTGCCGCTTGAGCACCGGGATCAGCCGCTCGACCAGCGTGGTCTTGCCCGCGCCCGAATAGCCGGCAAAGCCGATGACCCTCATGGGCGTCCTGCCGGGGCGCGAAGCGACCTCTCAGTCACAGTGCTGCGCAATGTAGGCCTTGACCGCCTCGGCGTCGGCCGGCAGCTTGACCACGCGCTTGGGCAGCGCCTCGATGCCTTCGAAGCGCGCCGGCCGCTCCGGCTCATGGCCGAGCGCCTCGACGATGGTCTCGGCAAACTTGATCGGCAGCGCAGTCTCGAGCACGATCATCGGCACACCCGGCACCAGGTGCTCGCGGGCCGCCTTCAGGCCGTCGGCGGTGTGGGTGTCGATCAGCGTCGCAAAACGGCGGTCGGTGTCGCGGATGGTTGCGAGGCGGTCGGCATGGGTGCTGCGGCTGCTGGCGAAACCGAAGCGCTTCGCAGCCTCGGCGAAGACCGGGTCGCCACTCAGGTCGAAGCGGCCGGTACGGCCCAATTCGCCTTCGAAGAGCGCGCGCGTCTTCGCGCCGTCGCGGCCCACCAGGTCGAACACGAAGCGCTCGAAGTTGCTCGCCTTGGAGATGTCCATCGACGGGCTCGAGGTCTCGTGCGTGTCGGCGGCCGCGCGCACGCGGTAGACGCCGGTGCGGAAGAACTCGTCGAGCACGTCGTTCTCGTTGGTGGCCACCACCAGCGTGCGGATCGGCAGGCCCATCTGGCGAGCCACGTGGCCGGCGCAGACGTTGCCGAAATTGCCCGAGGGGACGGTGAAGCTGACTTCTTTGTCGTTCGACGCCGTGGCCTGGAAGTAGCCCGCGAAGTAGTAGACCACCTGTGCCAGCAGGCGCGCCCAGTTGATCGAGTTGACCGTGCCGATCTTGTACTTGCGCTTGAAGCCGAGGTCGTTCGACACCGCCTTGACGATGTCCTGGCAGTCGTCGAACACGCCGTCGATCGCGATGTTGTGGATGTTCTCGTCCTGGAGGCTGAACATCTGGGCCTGCTGGAACGGGCTCATGCGGCCGTCCGGCGAGGTCATGAAGACGCGCACGCCCTTCTTGCCGCGCATCGCGTACTCGGCCGCACTGCCGGTATCGCCGCTGGTCGCGCCAAGGATGTTGAGCTGCTCGCCACGGCGGGCCAGCTCGTACTCGAACAGGTTGCCGAGGAGCTGCATCGCCATGTCCTTGAAGGCCAGCGTGGGGCCGTTCGACAGGGCTTCGAGGTACGTGCCGTCTTCGAGCTCGCGCAGCGGCACGATCTCGTCGCTGCCAAACACCTCGGCGGTGTAGGTCTTGGCGCAGAGCGCCTTCAGGTCGGCGGCCGGAATGTCGTCGATGTAGAGCGACAGCACCTCGAACGCCAGTTCGGCGTACGGCAGGCCGCGCCATTTTGCGAGCGTGGCGGCATCGACCTGGGGGTAGTGCTCGGGCAGGTACAAGCCGCCGTCGGGCGCCAGGCCTTCGAGCAGGATGTCGCAGAAGCGGCGGTGGTCCGGGTGGCCGCGCGTGGACAGGTAGCGCATCAGGCGAGCTCTTCCTTGCGAATGCGCACGATCGGCGCCAGCACGGTCGGCAGCGCCTGCAGCTGGGCCATGGCGTCGTCGAGCGTGCCTTCGCGCGTGTCGTGGGTGAGGATGATGAGGTCGGTCTGGGTCGAGCCTTCGCCACCGACTTCGTCGGCTTCGCGCTGCAGCACGGCATCGATGCTGATGCCGGCACCGGCGAGCAGCCCCGTCACCTTGGCGAGCACGCCCGCTTCGTCGGCCACGCGCAGGCGCATGTAGTAGCTGGTGACCACCTCGGCCATCGGCAGCACCTTCAGGTCGCTCATCGCATCGGGGTGGAAGGCCAGGTGCGGCACGCGGTGCGCCGCGTCGGCCGTGTGCAGGCGCGCGATGTCGACCAGGTCGGCGATCACGGCGCTGGCGGTCGGCTCGCTGCCGGCGCCCTTGCCGTAGTAGAGCGTGGTACCGACGGCATCGCCATTGACCACCACCGCGTTCATCGCCCCCTCGACGTTGGCCAGCAGGCGCTTGCCCGGCACCAGCGACGGGTGCACGCGCAACTCGATGCCTTGCGGCGTGCGCTTGGTGATGCCCAGCAGCTTGATGCGGTAGCCGAGCTGCTCGGCGTACTTGATGTCCTGCGCCGCCAGCTTGGTGATGCCCTCGACGTGCGCGCGATCGAACTGCACCGGGATGCCGAAGGCGATCGCGCTCATCAGCGTCACCTTGTGGGCGGCGTCGACGCCCTCGATGTCGAAGGTCGGGTCGGCTTCGGCATAGCCCAGGCGCTGCGCCTCCTTGAGCACGGTGTCGAAGTCCAGCCCCTTGTCGCGCATCTCGGACAGGATGAAGTTGGTGGTGCCGTTGATGATGCCGGCGATCCACTGGATCGAATTGGCCGTGAGGCCCTCGCGCAGCGCCTTGATGATCGGGATGCCACCGGCCACCGCGGCCTCGAAGGCCACCATCACGCCCTTGGCATGCGCGGCCGCGAAGATCTCGGTGCCGTGCACCGCGAGCAGCGCCTTGTTGGCCGTGACCACGTGCTTGCCGGCGGCGATCGCCTCGAGCACCAGCTGCTTGGCGATGCCGTAGCCGCCGATCAGCTCGACCACGATGTCGATCTCGGGATTGGCGATCACGGCGCGCGCATCGCCGACCACCTGCACGCCTTCGCCGACCACCGCTTTCGCGCGGGCCGTGTCGAGGTCGGCGACCATGGTGATCTCGATGCCGCGGCCGGCACGGCGCTTGATTTCTTCCTGGTTGCGCTTGAGCACCTGGAAGGTGCCGCTACCGACCGTGCCGATGCCGAGCAGGCCAACTTGGATGGGTTTCATTCGATTCGTCTTCTGGAGCAATGCAATGGGGACTCGGGGGACTCAGGCCGCGGCCCGGTTTCGATAGCGTTCGAGGAATTTCGCGATGCGGCCGATGGCCTCGCGCAGGTCGTCTTCATGCGGGAGGAAGACGATGCGGAAGTGCTGGTTGTCGGGGTAGTTGAAGCCCGAGCCCTGGACCAGCATCACGCGCGTCTCGCGCAGCACCTGCATAAAGAACTCGCGGTCGTCCGCGATCGGATACATCGCCGGATCGAGCCTGGGAAACATGTAGAGCGCGGCCTGCGGCTTGACGCAGCTCACGCCGGGAATGGCCGTGATGAGTTCGTAGGCCAGGTCGCGTTGCCGCCGCAGGCGACCGCCAGGCTTCACGAGGTCGTTGATGCTCTGATAGCCGCCCAGCGCGGTCTGGATGGCCCACTGGCCCGGCACGTTGGAGCCGAGCTTGAGATTGGCCAGCATGTTCAGGCCCTCGATGAAATCGCCCGCATCGGCCTTGGGGCCGGAGACGATCATCCAGCCGGCACGGTAGCCGCACGAACGGTAGGCCTTCGACAGCGAATTGAAGGTCAGCGTCAGCACGTCGGTGGAGAGGCTGGCCATGGCCGTGTGCCTGACCTCGTCGTACAGCACCTTGTCGTAGACCTCGTCGACCAGCAGCACCAGACCGTGCTCGCGTGCGATCGCGACCATGCCGCGCAACAGATCATCGGGGTAGAGCACGCCCGTCGGGTTGTTGGGATTGATGACGACGATGCCGCGCGTGCGCGGCGTGATCTTGGCGCGGATGTCGGCCAGGCTCGGCAACCAGTTGTTGTCTTCGTCGCAGACGTAGTGCACCGGCTTGCCGCCCGACAGCGAAACCGCTGCGGTCCAGAGCGGGTAGTCGGGCGTGGGCACGAGCAACTCGTCGCCATCGTTGAGCAACGCGTTGGTCGCCATCACGATCAGTTCGCTGGCGCCATTGCCCAGGTAGATGTCGTCGAGCGTGACGCCCTCGATGCCCTGCTGCTGGCTGTAGTGCATCACGGCCTTGCGTGCCGCGAAGATGCCCTTGCTGTCCGAATAGCCCGCCGAGTCCGGCAGGTTGCGGATCATGTCCTGTTGGATCTCTTCGGGCGCATCGAAGCCGAACGGCGCCATGTTGCCGATATTGAGCCGAATGATCTTCTGACCTTCGTCTTCCATCTGCTTGGCAGCGTCGACGATCGGGCCGCGCACGTCATAGAGCACGTTGGCCAGCTTGGCCGATTTCTTGAGCGGTTTCAAAGTCCCTCCAAGGGGGTCTGCGCAGGGGAAAACCTATAATTTGACCACATTTCAACCCCTCCCCGATGAAGCTCCAGCCTGACAAATCCGACGTCCAGACCCTCACTGCACACGGCCCCGGCTGGGTCGCGATCAACAACGAACGGGTTGAATTCAGCGTGGTGGTCGGCTCCCGCGGGGAGCGATTCGAATGGGGTGCGAGCGACTTCGGCCAGTTGGGCGCCGAGCATTTCGCCCAACTGGCCTCGTTGGGCGCCGAATTGGTCATTTTCGGCAGCGGCCGCCGCATCCGCTTCCCGCAGCCGGCCTGGCTGCAGCCCCTGATGGCGCAGCGCACCGGCGTCGAAACCATGGACACCCCCGCAGCCTGCCGCACCTACAACATCCTCGCGAGCGAGGGCCGCCATGTGGTCGCGGCCCTCCTGATCGAGAAGCCAGAAGGGCAATAGGAGCTATTTCGGGGTAAAATCGCGGGTTGCGAAACCGGCAGCACGCCCAGTAAAGCAACGACCAATCCTCCATGAATCCGACCGGGTCGGACATGGAATCAAACGGAGAAAACAAGTTTCATGGCGATCGTTGTCAACAAACCCATTCCCGAATTCGACGCCAATGCGACAGGCGGCCTGAAGGTCTCGAACACTTCCCACCTCGGCCATGTGCTGGTCATGTATTTCTACCCCAAGGACAATACCCCGGGTTGCACGACCGAAGCGATGCAATTCCGCGATCGCTACAAGGATTTCGAGAAGGCCGGCGCCA
>Ga0265327_10003563_pt1 | contig 14736 bp, 18 predicted proteins | sample 41621metaG_FD_202089 | JGI IMG/M metagenome (GOLD analysis project Ga0265327, IMG submission 202089) | Rhizosphere microbial communities from Carex aquatilis grown in University of Washington, Seatle, WA, United States - 4-16-21 metaG | ecosystem: Host-associated > Plants > Roots > Rhizosphere... | reverse complement strand
CACCCTGGCGGGAGAACACATCCGCGCCGGCTGAGAACCGGCGCAGGTTGGAAAAATCCAGATTGTGCCGGGCGAGCATGGCGCGGATACCCGAAGCGTGACGCTGCGGGAGCCAAAGCCGTTCGGCATGTTCGTCCACAATAAACGTGTTACCGTCGCCATCTTTACATCCAAGCAACGCCACGGTGTAATGCGCAAATCCATAATCCAGCGCGGCGAACCACTCCACGGCCCGCGTGTCGTCGAAGTCTTGGACAACGTGAATCTCCCGCCGGAAGTTCGTGAAATACTGTCCGGCTGCAATGTCCCAATCACCATCCAACCACGCCCGTTTTTGCCAGCCGGTCAAACCCTCCAACACGCGAACATAATCAGGATTATTCCAGCGGTTGTCAGTGACCCGGGCCGGAATAAATCGCGTATCGGTCTCGCGCCGTTCCAACATCGGCGCCACAAACTTCGTCCGATACCACGCGTGACCAACCCCGCCGGGATTCGTCGTGCTGTAAATGCGCGGCCTCCAGTTCGGTTTCGAGCTGCGGCAGCAAGTGGTAATGTCCTGGTATTTCCGGCTGGTAAGAGTGGTAGCCTCTTCGATCCCGATGACGTCGTATTCCAGTCCCAAATAGGCGTCGATATCTTTCTCGTTCTGGAAGTGACCGGCAATGATTCGCGAACCGTTGGCGAAAGTCAGGATGCCACGGAAGGCCGAGAACTCGTGCGGCAGCCGGTTGAACAGCTTGCGGCGCAAATCTTCGAAGTGTTCCAGGTTGGCTTTGCCGACCTTGCGGAGCAACAGGCATTTCAGGCCGGCCACGCGCTGGCAATCATCCACCCCCATCTGCGCCAGCAGCCAATGCGACTTGCCGCCGCCGCGAGCGCCGCCGTAGCCCACGGCCGTCGGCCCGTTCGGCTCGTCGCACAACCGGGCGGCAGCGCAGGCCACCAGTTGTCGCTCCTGCAAACACGCCTCGCCTTTCACCAGGTTGAAAGTCTGATCCTGCGGACAACCGGCAGCTACCGCTGCCTTGGCAAAAACATCATATTGGTTCATGGCTTCACCTCCTGCACGTCCACGACTGCCGGGGCAGTCGGTTCAGTCACCGCGTAGGCTTTACGGATCGCTTCCTCCCATTCGATGGACACCTTTCCGGCGTGCAGATTATGCACCTCCTTGATCTCGCTCGGCATCCCGGCGGCGAACTGTTTCAGCTTAAACGCCAGATCCAGCATTCGCGCCATGCCTTCAAAGCCCACGGTGCGGCCCGACTTGCGCCACCGCTCCCGCGCCTCGCGCACCATCAAGATGGCTTCCTCGGCCTCCAGCCACGCCTGACGGCGGGCCGGTTCGTGGAGTTGCCACCACTCGACGGCTTTCTCGCAAGCCAACCGTTCGATGGCCTGCCGCTCCAACTCGGCAAAGTGCCGGTTGAAAGCGACCACCCGGGCAGGCCAGTCATATTTCCGGCTGAGCCATTCCATCCGGCGCTTGCTGCAACCCATCTTGGCCGCAGCCGACACCAGCGACCGGTTCGGCCCCAGGTCGAGGTAGGTTTTGAAAGCCGCAAAAGCTTTCGTGGTTTCGCGTGGCAATTGTTCAAACGCCAGCACAGTTTTCGGTTGTTCAATGTTGTTCGTCATAAATTTTCGCGCTTATACATTAGGACCCAAGCCATTGGCAGTGAGGGAATGACCACCCGACCCAAGGAGGGTGGTCTTCCTCCCTGCCTGTTTTGTGGATTTAGTCCCATTACTCTTTAAGGGATGTGGGACTTGTGGGACTACGCCAGTAAAGTCCGCCCCCGTTTTTGACTAAACCCGCTGATTCCAGCCGTTTAAGAGCCCGGCCAGCCGTGTTTCGGCTGGCGTTCAGGATGTCTTTGGCATCCGCCACAATCCGGCTGAAAGTTTTGCCCTCAACGGTGATGATGGCGTCCAAAAACTCCTTGTCCGAGCAGACCTTGTTTTTGGACTGCGGCCGGCGGAGCGCGGCGGGATTCAGGTCGCTGGCGACCCTCATCAGCGGGAAGTCGAGCGAAACGACGAACTCCGGCTGGTGCGGCAGATTGCGCAGGATGCAGGAGACCGTGAAACAGTCCGGCTCCTCATGCGGCGTCAGCACCATGATGGCGTCCGGGTCGCGGATCCAGACGCCGGCGCCGCTCATGCGGTCCATGGCGGACTTGGCGGTGCTGTCGCCCTTGGCAAAGTGATGGGCGATGACGATGGCGGCCCCGGTGGACTGCGCCAGTTCCTCAAACTCGTTCATCAGGCTGGCAATCTCGCCGTTGGCGTTCTCGTCGCGGTCGCCGAGAACTTTGTAAGCGGGATCGATGATGATCAGACCGAACTTGGTGCCGGCCAGTTTCTTCTCGAGGCGCGGCCGGAGCACCGACATGTCCGCGCTTTTCCCGCGCAGATTCCAGATCGCGAGCATCTTCGGGTCAAACTTGCATTCCGGCCGCGCGTGGCAGAGCAGCGCGAGCCGTTCGTCAATCGCCCACGGCTGCAGCTCCAGATTGATGTAAATCACCGGCGCTTTGATGCAGCGCCGGCCCCACCAATCCTGACCGCTGGCCACCGACATCGCCATGTCGAGCAGACACCACGACTTGTTCGACTTCGACGTCCCGCCCAGGATCATCTTGCACCCTTGATGCAGGAGACCGGCGATGAGTTCCGTCGGTTTCGGGTGAGGATTGGCCGCGATATCCTCGATGTAATGCCAGTCGGCCAAATCGGCCTGAATCGCGCCGAGATCAACCGCCGGGTCAACCTGGTCGAGCGGCGAATAGGTTTTAATTTCCATAAATCAGTTCTTCAACCAGACAATGCGTTGTAACCGCCCATCCCGATAAGCGCCGGGCACCCGCACCGGCTGGGAATAGGTAAAAAGTTTCGGATCGCAGCCGAAGACATGGAGCACGGCCTTGAGCCGCGTCTCAATCTGGCGATTATTCGGCGCGTCAAACCAGCCGTGCAGGGATTTGCCGGCGGTATCAATGATGGCGTGCAAATTGAAATGGAGCCGGTTGTTCAGGTAGCCGAACACCGCGCCGATTTCGTCTTTCGAGAGCGTGTCGCTCTCCACGACGAGGAACCGCGTGCCGTCGCAATTGGCATTGCTCCGCTGGAAAGAACCCGGCTTGAACGCCGAACCGCAGGTGAAATTGCCCATCACGGGCCCGATCTGATACCACTCCGCCACCGGCCGGAAATGGGTGCGATGCTCCGGCTTGCCGGAGGAATACACATCGCCGATCCAGACCGTGCTGTGAGCCGGCCAGAGCCGGAGCCAGGTGCGGAACTGTTCATCGGCATCACGGTCCGCCACCAGCAATGGCGAATCGGCGAGTATCTGCGCGAACGGCCAGTGAAATTTCTCAAACAACTCCGGCTTGAAGCGCAGCGCCAGCACGCGCAGCGATTCCAAATCCATTTGCTCCACCAGATTCAGTCCGGAGCCGGTGGCGCGGGCGCGAATCACTTCGCGCGGCAGAACTACGCCGCTCGACTGCAAAATGTCCCCGCTGCGTAAAATCTTCCCGCCCGGCAGGACAATCTCCCAAGGACTCCCCCCGATGGCCCGCCGCAAGGCGCGATTGGCCCCCGCCACCGCCGCCTCGCACGACGAATGGAAACAATAAATCGTCGGCGCACCATCCACGCTCACGCGGCAATCCTTCTTGCCGGTGGGATGCGTGTGCAGCGACTCGCCCGGACAGCGGCAGAAACCGGAGACTTCCGTCTGCCAGTCCACCGCGCCGACGATGCCGGCGGCAATTTGCCTGGGATCATTCATTGGCAGCGAAATGTTTGAGGGAACCGTTTTTCGATTCCAAGTTTTTGAAATTCATGCGACGATCTCCCCATGCCGAACCATCAAGTTGGCTTTAATTATTCGTTCACGGATCTCGTCAGGGCGTTCGATGCAGACCCGCAAGGTGACACCGATGCCCATTATCTTCTTTATCGCGGCGATGAGATTCTCGCGTTGTGTCTGCGCTACAAATACAATCCCGATCCAACCAAAGTTAAGGTTGGCAATGATCAAATTGTTGCGGAGTGGGGGAAAAAGCTCGCAGCGCTCAAAGGAAAGAAGACACTCCCCCTCTATTACTCGCAACGAGGACGAAAGCTTTATGAATACCGCGGCCACCAGTTGATCACTGGCGATACCGAAGACCAGCAGGTGCTCGAAGAAAGCCAGGGCCCCGTGCCACTTTCGCGGATTGTGTCTCTCAAGCCCGTTCCAACTGATGCCTTCAGTCCAGCGCATTAAATAATTCGCGTTCATTCGTGCAATTCGCGTCAAAACTTCAACTCCGGTTCTGAATAATTTTTCGCGGCAGTCAGGAAGTCCGCCGGACGGCGGATGATTTCGCCCGCCGCTTTCGGCGGAACATAAAAAAGGTTTTTAGCCCTCCAGCGGAACTTGATGTAATCATCCACCATCTTTTCCGTGCGCCCATCGCCGCCGACCAACCGGTGCAGATGTTCCACCACCTGTACCGGCAGCCGGCCGGTTTCGGGATTGAGGGCGATGTCCATAATTGCCAGTTGCCAGTGGCGCTGCCACCGGCTCGCACTCAGTTCAGGAAGTTGCGGCTGGAGGCCATCAACCGCCGGAACCGGCGCTGCTTCTCCCGCTGGCAATGCGCGCACGCCTGCCGGATCGTCCACCGATGGACGACACCGAGGACGTAGAACCAAAACTTGTCGATTTTTCGAAACATAATTTTCCTTTCAGATTTTTTTTCCAAAAAACTTTCGGTCGCGCTTGACGACCGGAAAAGTTTTGGTATTTTCTGCCGCAGCTGATGTGGGCGTGAGTGATAGTTGATCGTTTCCGTGATAGAACAGTCAGTTGAAGTTGTAGGTCAGTTGACAGTCGTCCGTTAGATAGTCAGTTAGTAGATACGCCCACATCAGCTACTCTTTTTTTAGTTTCTCTGGCCCATTTCCCCGCTTTCACACATCCACGACCGTCACAGTCGGGTCGTAGCCCTTTTCGATGGTCCACAGCTTGTGCGCCGCCTCAAAGGCATCCGCGCCCAACTCCATTTCCGCCTCGCTCCAAACATGTTCAATCGGCGGGGCCGGTTCGACCGAGTTGACGATCAGGTTCATGCACTTCACCGGCTGACCCAGCGCCTTGCGATACGCCGCGAGCTGGTAACACCAGGATTTATAGGGCGAGGCTTTTGCACCTTGCTTGACGCGCTGCGTCTTCAAGTCCACCAAGGTGGGTCCATGCACCGCATGCTCGATGAACAAGTCCGCCGTGCCGGCGTAACCGATGGCGCGATTGACCAGGACGCGTTCCGTCCAGTTCAGTAACGCCGCGTTGCCCTGATACCAAACGCGATAATGCTGGAGCCACGCCGCCGCCGGATGTGCGTCATCCACTTCCACGGCATGGGCAACTTGTTCCGCGCCGTTGTGAAACGCCGTGCCGAAATCCGCCGCGCCATCACGCGTCGTCAGCGAATCCTCGACCACGCGCTTGGCGAACGCGTCTTCGGTTTCACCGGCTAGGCGGGGCAGGGTGAGCGCCGCCATCACGGCCTGTTCTTGCAGCCAGGCCGTGAGTTCCGGCTTGGCGATGACGCCCAGGATGTTCGTCACGCTCGGCAGCAGGCTGAGCTTGCGGGCATCGCGGAGCGTGGTGGGACGGGGTTCACCCTTGGCGGAAAGAACCGAATGCAATGGCGAACCATCGCGCTGATACCAATGGGCCGAGTCAGGAGAGAATAATTTCATGAGCGTTTTCCTTTCCAATGTTGGGCAGCCTTTTTAGCCGCCGGTTGTGTTGATTTTTTACTCCCTCTCCGCGCATGGCGGCCAGTCCGGCTCGGACAGAGGGTCGGGGTGAGGTGTTGGCCTGTGGCGCTGCCACCGGCGCAGCCGCCTTGGGTGCAGGCTCCGCCTGCCCGCCAAACCGAAACGCCGTCGTTCGATTGAACGAGGCAATGTTTGATGTTTCCGCGCCGCATATCGGCGAGGACGTTGTCGAGCATGGGCCGCTCTTGTGGCAGTTGATAACCGATGGTCAGCGGGCGAAAACCCGCCGCCTTGGCCGCTGCCGTATCCAGCAATTTCAAATTTTTCATGGGATGATGTCGAAAGGTTCTCCCGCTCCCTCCGCCGGGCGGAGGGAGACGGGATGAGGTTTAGAAACCGACTTCGGGGTCGAAGTCGCTGGGCGGCGTGGTCGCCGCGCCGCTTTTGACGGGAGCCGGAGCCGCCGGCATGGTGGCCCGTGGCGCAGCCGCCGTGGGTGCTGGTGCCTGTCCGGAAGGACCCTGTTTCATGGTGGCCGTCCGCAAGGACCAATCGGCGTAACGCTGCCGCGCCGCCGCCGGATCGTAGGTGCCGCTGGGCGTCACCTTCTTGGTCGGCTTGCTCACCGCGTCAATGCTGGCGTAGGTCTTGCCCGCCAGATTTTTCTGGTGCGAAATCACCAGCGTGCAGCACGCGCCGATGAGCTTTTGCAGCTCGATGGACTCGCCCGGCGCAACCGGCCGCCCGCGCCACTTGCTCAGGAACGTCGAGAGATTCGACTTCGGATGCAGCGACGCACTGAAGCTGCGGAACACCGTGCAGCGCTTGCCGTCTTCCGACAGCGCTTCCGATTCAAAGGTGATCTTCACCTTGTTGACCATTTTTTTCACGCCCTGGAAATCCGTCTCCACGAGACCGAGATCCATGACATCCACGCAAACGGCGGGGTGAATGCCTTCCGGATGCGGCTTGAAATCGCCGCTGTCTTTGCAGGTTAATGTGAGGTTATTCATACTGTTTTTTCTTTTTGTTTGTAGCGGCGACTCGGTAGAGCGCCGTCATTTTGTTGTCATGTTTGTTTGTTGTTTTGTCGCTGGCCGAAGACACACATCCCCGGCCAAATGGTTTTAGCTGGGGAGCGTCGGCCCCGTGGCCGACTCCGTGACGGCCTGCTTGCCAGTGGCGCTGCCACCGGCTCGCACCCAATCCAGAATCAGCAGCGCGTCGGCGGTCTTCAGCGTCACGCTGAGACGCGGAAACCGCCGTTGCGCTTCGCCCTTAAGCTTATTCTTCCATTCGGTTTTGCTGGCGCACCGGGACGCCGTGCCGAGGCTGTAAATCTTTTGCCAGACTTGCGGGCGAACCAGCACGAGCCGGATGCCGAGCGTTTGCACAACGCCTTTGATGAAGCCGTAGTGCTCGCCGAATTTGAACATCGCCGAGCCGGGTTGCGCCTTGCCCACGAAGCCATTCACTTCCTCCAAAACACAGACCGTTTCCGCGCCTTCGACATCCGCCGCGCTCTTGATGTCGCGAATGAGTCCCAGCAAATCGCCCTGTGTCGCCGGCATGGCTTGGCAGAATGTTTTTCCAAAACTCTCGACGGCGATTCCGCCGGAGACACCAGGATCAATGGCAATGATGGTTTTCATGGTTCAGGTTTTTAATGGCCCGTGCGGCACGCACTGGCTGTCCGTGAGGACCGGGGGCTCATCGCGCCGCGCCGTTGGACCTTGAAATGGGTGTTGAGGTGATCGAGCACATCGGGCCAGTGAAACAGCACGACGTTGGAAATTTTGAGGAACGGCAGATGCCCGGCGCGTTGCCAGTTTTCAATCGTGCGCAGCGTGACCCGGAGTCTGGCCGCGAGATCCTTTTTGGTGAGCATCCCGTCGGCGGGAGCGACCGTCATCTGACCTCCCGCCTCCGGCTTCTGATGGCCCATGCGGCACGCATTCATACTCCGACCTCCCAGGTGTGAATGCCGAGCAACCCGGCAATCTTTTGTTTCAATTGCAGGGGCGGCTCGCACCGGCCCGTTTCAATCTTGGTGATCAGCGATTCCGTGCATTCGGCGCGCCGAGCCAGATCCAGTTGTGTGAGGCCCAGACGCCGCCGCGCCTCGCGCATTGCTTGTCCAACATTGTTTGTCGTTTTCATAATGGTGGCAGTCCGCAAGGACCGTCTTCTGCTTCGCCATCCGACGGGTAAAAAGAAAACCCGCCATTCAGGCTGTTACCTGAATGGCGGGAATTGAGGCTTCCCAATTGGGAAGCGTGGCTTCCCGGAAGATTATTTTAACGGACTACGCCCAGCGGTTTCCTTTCGGTTGGTTGTAGCTGCACTCGAAACCGAGGCTGATAAATTGGTCGAGGTGTTGGGCAAAAGCCTTTTCCTGGGCATCACCCTTGCGCAAACGACGCAGCACGACGGCAACGGCCTTGCTGACATTGCCCCGCGACCGCTCGCCGGTGTCCGCGGCTTGCCCGTTCTTTTTTAATTCGGCTTCAATGGCCACAATGTCGCCGTCCAGTTTTTCCGCTTTGGCCAAGTCACCATCCTCGGCGGCTTCTTCCCGCTGGGCGCGAAACTTATCAAGCTGGCGGAGATATTCCCGGACGGCGTCGGCATCGAGATTGTTCTGAACCGAATTTTTCGGCCGCGCCTTGGCTTTTTCCGGCTGGATGGTCATTTCCAGATCATAGGCGGAAATCGGCTCGCTGGGATGATGTAGCAGGTGATTCAAATATTCCGCTCCCAGCGTCGGCGGCAGTGGAAACGGATTGCCGCCATCAAACGTGACCGTCCAAAAACTGCCCGCCTTGCAAAATCCATTGCGCGCCACCGCCCGATGGCCCGTGTCGCTTGCTCTGCGACTTCCGTCTTGGTGGCCGTCCGCCAGGACCGCCAGAAACGGCGCAAATAATTCCTTCCCGCTCTTGCGGGCTTTCAGCGTCCCGTTGGCCGACTGAATCAGGTGCGTTTCCAGATCAAAGAAACCCGCGTTGGCCGTCTGGAGCAGCGCCTGAATGTTTTCATCCACCAGCCGGATGGTGGGCGCCAGCAGGATGAAACCGCCTTTCATGGTCGCCACCAGATGAGCCACCACGTTCAGGAGGCTTTCGCGTTCAGTCTGGATCGTGAGCACCACCGGCAGCGCGGCGTCGCCCAAAACCGCGATTTGCCGCGTGCAGGGCAAACCCAGATCTGCATTCTTCGCCTCACAGCCGAAAGCCCGGGCGATCTGACGACCAAGCTTTTCCCAATTCAAATCCACCAGCGCCGTATCCGCCCCCGACCGGACATGGTCGCAGTTTACCGATTGGCATCCGGTCCCGCTGGGCGCGATTTTCGTCGGCATAATCCGGTGGGCGCACACCGCCTCGTGCGGGCAGATGAAATCCGGGTCGAACCGTGGTTCCGCGACCGCCGCCGTTTCGCACCGCGCCTCAAACCGCGCCCCCGTGCGATGCCACCGTGCCGGCACCGCCAGCAGTTCCGGCAATTCCTCCAAAATTCTCCACATTTTCGTCATATATATCCCCCATTGTTTATTTACCTTGGTTTAAAATTACAGTCTGCCAGCGCCGCTTGGACAATGGCTGTCCAAGCCGCCGAAATTATTTTAAAGATTCATCCCCCGCCAATGCCCGGCTCCAGCCGATCATGGTATTGCTGGAGCCCATCACATCCCGATCCTCCACCAAACCGCAGATCGAGCATTGCCGCGACCACTTCGACCGCCGCCACCGGTGAACCCTGCAAATCCGGGCCGCCGGTTTTTTTTTGGTTTCGCCCATCGCCCCCAGCGGCAGCGCTCCGCCCCCGCCTTGGGCGGTGTTGGTCCACCAGGGGCGGTATACATTCGAATTCAGACCTTTGTCTTTCATGAGCTTGATTTGATTGTTCAGCTGTAAAATTCAGACCGTGCCGGGCGCGCAACGGGTATCCGCCGTCAATGGCACCCGCCAATCGCCCGTGGTATCGAACATACAACCGGAGTTATCGCACCGGCTGTTTCGGACCGCCGGACGCCATTTCCGCGCCGATTTAACAGCGCAAAAAAAAATCAAAAAAGTGTTGCCTGAAAATAAATCAAAAAAGACGCGGCTCGCCTCCATGGTTCACCGCCCCATCCCGCGCAAAGGCCCGCCAATCAAGGCGAATATTAACGGGGTGAAAAACTGATTGGCCGATGATTTCCGCCGGCAGATTTCTGTTTTTTCAGCTTAACCTCTTGCCCGTGTTACGTTTTTGTGAAAATTGGACCGCATGAATTTTCCTAAAAAACCTTGCGGCCAATTACGGTAAAAACCCCAACAATTTCCGTCCAATAAAATGACCGGATCAGGTTCCCCGCCTGGATTTTCTGCCCACTGCCCACTGTTATTAAATGTTGAATGTTGAATGTTCGATGTTCCCTATTTCTGCCCCCCGCCCCCGCCAACTGCCAACTGCCAACTGACCTCCGCCATCTTCCACCCTCTCTGCGTTCGTCAGATAAAAGAGGACGGGGTGAAGTGTCCGGCTGCTCCCGTTGCGGCTCGGCACAGACAAAAATTGACGCCGCCAGACTTCCCGAGCACACTCGCCCCGTTCCGCCAAACACACCGCCATTATGAAAAACGACCTGGCCATTTTTGAGGGATACGGAATCCGCCGCCTCACCGCCGGGGCTCAAAAGCAGGAGAAACGCCAGACTTGCGCCGTCTCCTGCCATTCCACCGGCGCTTCTTCCGCCTTGAAAACCCCATTCCAAGAGGTATCTTATGGCCGATGAACTGGATCGAGACCATCCAACAGTGGCGCCAACTCCCGGCGGCGGACAAACTCCGCCTCCGCTGGCAGGCCATTCCCCAGGATGTGGCTCAGAGCATGGCCTTCGAACAGGAGCCGGTGGAGCTGCGCCGCCTGCAAGAGATACTCGACCAGATCGCGCGACCCGGTTCCTTGAAACCGCTCGCGGCATCCTCTCCTATTCCCAAGTAGCCCCGTTGCTGGCCGAACGCGTCCTGCGCGTCGAGACCGCCCTCTACCAGTCCGAATTTGCCGCGTGGCCGCCCGACGAACGGCTCGCCGCCGAATTCCATCGCCGCATCGGTCACGACCTCGTGCCCGACTGGGCCGGCCATTGGCGGACCATTGAAGTGCGCGTCGGCCATCTCACGCCGCCCCCGCCCCATCAGATTCCCATCCTCATGCGGGATTACGGGGCCGACCTTGCCGCCCGCTGGCCCGCCGCCGCTGCGGCCCCCGGTGATTTCACCCTGGAACTGCTTGCCTTTGCCGAAGGCCGGTTTTTAAGCATCCACCCGTTTCAGGATTTCAACGGACGCACCATCCGCCTGTTCCTGTTGGAACTGCTGCGCCGGCTGGATTTGCCCCGCGTCGTCCTCGCCCCGGAATCGGAACCCGACCGGCAAACCTACTTTCAGGCCCTCGAAGCCGCCGACCGCGCCGACTGGCAGCCGCTCATTCAAATCTGGCAAAATCGTTTCACCGCCCCGCAAAACCCATGAAACCCACTCCCATTCCATTGGAAATCTCCGCCCCCACGGCGATCTGACCGCGGCCCTCTGATTTCCGCATTTATGTTTGCACCTTTGCCTGAGTCTGTTGTCCCATAATCCTCGTGGTTCGTAGTCCGTGGTCCCATATTTCAACTTTCTACTTTCAACTTTCTGCTTTGCCCCCCGCACCGCATTCGCAAATCTCAAAAGTTCGCTTCTTGGGCTGATTCGCTGCCTTTTTGACGCGATGAGTGCCCGCCATGAAAATAATACAAAATAATTGTCTGATTTTTTCGTTTGGCGGACATTATATGAGTAGATGATCGAAACAACCGACCACGAACTCCTCGCCGACTACGCCCGCACCGGGAGCGAGGCGGCGTTTGCCCAACTCGTCGCGCGGTATATCAATCTCGTCCACTCCGCCGCGCAGCGTTACACCGGCAATGAAGCGCAGGCCGGGGAGATCACGCAGGCCGTCTTTCTCATCCTCGCCCGCAAAGCCGGCAGCTTGTCGAAAAACATTGTGCTGGCCGGTTGGCTTTACCAAACGACGCGGGTCACGGCGGCCAACGCGCTGAAAGCCGAGGCCCGCCGCCAGCTCCGCGACCACCAAGCCTATATGGAATCCCAAGAGAACCAGGCCGACGCCGCCGTGTGGCGGGAGATTGCGCCGCTGCTGGACGACGCCATGGGCAAACTGGGCGAGACCGACCGCACCGTGCTGGTGCTGCGGTTCTTTGAGGGGCGGACGAATGCCGAGACAGCGGCCGCGCTGGGGCTGGCCGAAGGCGCGGTGCAGAAGCGGGTGCAGCGTGCGCTGGAGAAACTGCGCGCCAACTTTGCCAAGCAGGGCGTCACCCACACCGCCCAGGCCATCGCCGGCACCGTCACCACCAACGCGGTGATGCTGGCGCCAGTAGGTCTGGCTGCCCAAGTTGCCCTCATCGCCGCCAAAGGTTTGGCGACGACAACCTCAATAACAGCTCTTGTGAAAGGAACTTTGAAAACGATGACTTGGTTGAAATATAAATTTGCTGGTGGTTTTGGCATGACAGTAATTCTGGCTGGGGCGGTGGCAACATTGGCAATTGCCAGCAAGCCGCTGCCTCCAACTTCTTCTTCAAATTTGGAGTTTTACTCGTTCTTGAAGAATCCTCCGATTATTTCCAAAGGTGTTTACAAAAGAGAAATGTCGAAGTTGTCTCGGCAATTCAGTCCAAAAGAAATGGCCAATTTACCATTGGAAACAACCTATGAATTTAGGCTGGATGGAAGTAATTACCTTTTGTCTTCTCGCAATCTGGATGTTCCTAAACCAGAAAAGGAAGTTGTCGTCGGTCAATATGGCAATCTTCTCTGGCTAAGACAATTTGGCTATCTACAATTATTTGATCTGCAATTTAATAAGAAAGGCGGGGACAATGGCAATATCCCTGAAATCGTTAATATGTCTCGGATAACCCCAACTGCCTTTTTAGGAATACCACCATTTGCGCCTGATATCCCTGTGACATGGCAAGATTCAGATAAAAAGCTTTTTGGAATTGGAATGAATGGGAAGGCCATGACCGTTACGTTCATTGGTGGAGCAGCCCCTTCAAATGCTATCGTTTCCATCGAGACGGTTCTGGGCACAAATAATTCACTGATTGCTTACGAATATTACTCAAATTTTTGCGGGGGACACTTTCCCTACATGGTTACCAGATACGAAGGATCAACGCCGGAAGAAAAACACAGGATTTACACAATTCAAATCCAATCCATTGAAACATCACCCGACCATCTTTCATCGGACATGCTTGATCCTCGAATAATCTATACAACGCCCGACAAGCATTCCCCCATCGATACAAAGTCACTGTTTTATTCCAATAACGTTCAATATACGATGGATACAAACGGAATCAAAGGTCGCGTCCATACTTTTGAAGAGTTTCAAAAACTGCCCAAAGATCATTAATAGTTAAATAATTAAGACCGCTTGGCCGGAGCCGCGCCGCTAGATTCACGACCTCCCTCAACCACATCGAGACAGACTTTGAGGCTGCCTATTTATGAACCATGAAACCGCCGTTGGCGCTATCTGCTCCGCGATTCACATCACGAGTCGGTGGTGGCTCATCTGCATTGAAATATGAGCAAGACACTTGATAAGTATATTGTGAAATTTGCTTGTTTGCTTTGTCTGCTGTTTCCGGTGGCTGGCAGCGCCGGGCAGTTTGTTGACATCACGGCGGAGATTGAAGTAAACGATTGGGCTTATCATTTCTTGGTTGATGGGCGGGCTGAATCCAAAACCAATCCGCCCAGCATCTTTGAGTCAGCCATACCGGTTCACTGTGTCGTCGGCTCGAACTCATGGTTTATGGAGCGGACCTATCGCGGATCCTATTCCAATCATGTGTCGCAATCCTGGTTTACCGGCACGAACCTTGTTTCAGCCGAAAAAATCCTCCGGACAATTACCGAAGACCATGAGATCGCGATTCAGTCAGGCTTTACCGACGTGGATATCTGGCCCTCGATTGACGGCAACCCTGGCCGCCCCCTTAAGCAACAAGACTTTTTTATGCTTGATCGGTATATCCCTTGGATTGCTTTTTGTTCCGGCCCAGCATTAAAAAAAGATCATCATCTCTATCCGCCAATGAGTTTTTGGAAAGAGATGATTGATGCCCCACATGGTTTTTCGGATCGGACCACTGTTTTCAAAGATGGCTTTGGATTGCCTATCAGCGTGAAGCTTTTTGCCGAAACCAGCCAAACAATCTTCCAATATCAGGTTCACCAGACCACGAACGTGCTGGGGTGGAATTTTCCGTTGGAGTTTTACATGGTGCAGTATGAACCGGATGGCACCAACGGCTGGGTGGCAAGTTTCACCGCGCGCGGCCGAATTACTGCCATCGGACTCGGGGCCATGCCCCAAATACCGGAGTCCATCCTGAAGACCGTTAAAAAAACGAGCAGGAAAACATTTTGAATGCACTGCCAAAGTGCCTGATGAGGTCGTGAAGGGGTCGATTCTTCAATCCACGCCATTCCCGAACGTCCTCAAACGTTGCGCCATTCCGGCTTTTCCTTTTAGATTGGCCTCCTGCACCCGCCCCACCCGAAAATACTCTCCATCGTTTGCCAGTGCGGCCCAAAAGGGGTCAGTTCTTTACCTTGCCCACTCCCCACCATTCCCGAACGTCCTCAACCAACATCGCCAACTGCCCCGGCAAGCTCGTCCGCAAATAAATTCCCTTGACGCGCGCCGCCGCCTGTCCTAGTGTCCTAGGACAGACGTAGCTTATGCTCCTGCAAATTGATTTCAAGGCCGGCAAGCCGGTCTATCTGCAACTGGTGGACCAGATCCGCTACGCCGCCGCGTCCGGCGGGCTGCGCACGGGCGAACCGCTGCCGACCATCCGCCCCCTCGCCGAGGAACTGC
>Ga0265327_10003562_pt1 | contig 14744 bp, 10 predicted proteins | sample 41621metaG_FD_202089 | JGI IMG/M metagenome (GOLD analysis project Ga0265327, IMG submission 202089) | Rhizosphere microbial communities from Carex aquatilis grown in University of Washington, Seatle, WA, United States - 4-16-21 metaG | ecosystem: Host-associated > Plants > Roots > Rhizosphere... | reverse complement strand
GAACATCAAATCAAAAACTATATTAATAATCAAGGCTACCAACAGAGAGATTTACCACAGTTGTTTTGAAGTCCGCCTAATGGCGGACAAGAAAGAAACCACTAGCATTAGCTAGTGGTTTTCATTGTATTTTTTCTACGGCAAGGTCAGACCTTGCCGTAGGTTTATTTTATATATAAAAATAAAACCCGCTTCGTGTGAAGCGGGCGAGTATTTTGCGGTGAAAGTTGTTTAGGCTGGAATCAGTAGAGACCGATGAAATGTGGATCTTGCCGTGGTGGCTCGCAAACTTTTTCCGGAGGTTTTTCCGAAGGTTTGTTTGCAGATTTTCTTCTTTCCGAATTTTGAGTTGATAGTTTGACCTTCACTTGCGTTAAGGTCACGAGCCCAGGTTTTCCACTCATTTTGTTTCCTTTTGGTTTGTTTAACGAACGTTTCTGTTTTTATTAAAGCAAAAATTAAATTTGATTGCAAATATATACCACAGGAGTATTTCTATTTTCTAATCGCTCCGCTCAAGAAAATTAGGTCAAAAAAACGACCGCTATTGCTAACGGTCGTCTGAAACCTACATACTTATCGCTTGTGGAGGCCGTCATTCCAGAATTTAATTACAGCATCATCAAAGACCTGGTAATTGTTTTCTGAAAGAAAGGCTTCTCGAAAGAACGCGAAGAGTTCGCCAGGACTTGCATTGAGTTCCGAAGGAAATCTTTTGCAAATTTGTGCGATTTCAAAAACGCATTCTTCGGCTCGATCACGTGACAAGATAACACTTTCTTCTTTGAAGATCTGGCGTAAGAGGGCCAACGCCAACTCGCCACTTCTTTCTTCGTCGAACGCCATGACACGCTACTTTCCGTTGTTTTTGTTTTTGAGATTTTAAACTCTTGTTTTTGCATCTAAAATGTATCATAATCACAACCTATATGTCAAAAGATGAGTTTAAAATCAAAGCTGAATATAAACCAGCAGGAGACCAGCCAGAGGCAATAAAAGCGCTTGTGGGTGGTATTAAAAAAGGTTTGCACAAACAAACTCTTTTTGGAGTGACTGGCTCGGGAAAGACTTTTACTGTGGCAAATGTTATACAGCAGATTCAAAAACCGACACTTGTTATTGCTCATAATAAAACTCTGGCGGCCCAACTTGCTCAAGAATACAAAGAATTTTTCCCTGATAATGCCGTGCATTATTTTGTCTCTTATTACGACTATTATCAGCCGGAAGCTTATATGCCGGTTACTGATACTTATATTGAAAAAGAAGCGATGATAAATGAGGAAATTGAAAGACTCCGCCACGCTTCGACACAAGCGTTACTAACAAGAAAAGATGTGATAATCGTCGCGTCAGTTTCTTGTATTTACGGTTTGGGTTCTCCAAAAGAATATGAAAAAGTAAATTTGAAATTAAATATTGGAGATAGTGCAACAAGACAAGAATTGATAAAAAAACTTATTAATATTCATTTTGAAAGAACAAATTCAGATATAACATCTGGAACTTTTCGCGCGGTCAGTAACTCAATTGAAGTTATGCCGGTGAATGAAAAGATTTTGATAAGAATAGATATTGAAGATGATAAAATAAAAAATATTTCAAGAATAGATTCTGTCTCAAGAAGTCTGGTTGAGGAAAGTGTAAAATCAATTTTTATTTTTCCGGCAAAACATTTTATTACTGATAAAGTTCAACAAGATCGCGCTGTAAAAAGCATAAAAGCAGAACTTGAAGAAAGATTGAAAGAATTGAAAAAAGAAGGAAAAGAACTTGAGGCTGAAAGACTAAAAAGAAGAACCACTTACGATTTGGCTTTGATAAAAGAAGTCGGTTATTGTAATGGAATTGAAAATTATTCTAGACATTTTTCTGGAAAGGCACCTGGTGAAGCTCCAGATACATTGCTAGAATATTTTCCTAAAAAAGCAGATGGCTCACCAGATTTTTTGACTATTATAGATGAATCACACGTAACTATTCCGCAAATAAGAGGAATGTATGCTGGCGATGAAAGCAGAAAAAGTACTTTGGTTGGGTATGGATTTAGACTTCCTTCAGCGAAAGATAATCGCCCTCTAAAATTTAATGAATTTGAAACTCGTGTGGATCAAACTATTTTTACATCTGCAACTCCAGGAGATTATGAAAAGGAAAAATCTGAACAAATAGTTGAGCAAATAATCCGACCGACTGGTTTGATTGATCCGATTGTGGATATAAAACCGATAACTGAAGTTAAAGGAAAAAATCTTTCTCAGGTTTTTGATTTTATTGAAGAGACATTGAAAGTCGTAAAAAATGGCGGAAGAGTTATTGCGACAACACTTACAAAAAAGATGGCGGAAGATTTGAGTGTATTTTTGAAAGAAAAAGGAGTAAAGGCAGAATATCTTCACAGCGAAATTAAAACAATAGATAGAATTGAAATTCTTACAAATTTTAGAAAAGGGAAGTTTGATTGTATTGTCGGTGTGAACTTACTTAGGGAAGGTTTGGATTTACCAGAAGTTGAATTCATTGGAATTTTAGATGCCGATAAAGAAGGTTTTTTGCGAAGCGACACTTCGCTTATTCAGACGATCGGTCGTGCAGCGAGAAATTCTCTTGGAAGAGTCGTTCTTTATGCTGATAGAATAACTGGATCAATGGAAAGAGCACTTGAAGAAACAAACAGAAGAAGAAAAATACAAGTCGCATACAATACAAAAAACGGCATAACTCCAAAAACAATTATCAAAAAAATTCACGATATCACCGAACACTTAAGAAGTGATCATGACAAAGCCGTTGCAGAACTTTTGAGAATCGATGAAGAAATGGCTGAAAAGAAACCGGCGAAACTTATAAAACAAAAAGAAATTCAAATGAACGCCGCTGTAAAAATGCTCGATTTCGAGTCTGCTGCAATTTTGAGAGATGAGATTTTGGCGCTAAAAGAAAGATTAGACAAAAAAGAAAAAAGTAATAAAATAGTAAAGTAAGTAATTTAATTTTGAAATTACAAATCAAAACTATTTTTTATGTCTAAAAAACTGAAATCAGTCAGTATTGCAATGATTTTTGTTGCCATCGTTATTCTATCTTTTTTGATGTTAGAAAGAATTGGAATTTTATCATCTTCTTTTGCAACAGTTTCTTTTCCTTCAATTCAAACATCCCTCGAATGGTACTCTTCAGATTATCCGACTAAAATAGATTGGTATGGTGCTTCATCATATTGTGTCGGGCTATCTAATAATCTTGGAAAATATCCTTATGTTTCTTGGAGACTCCCGACAATAGATGAACTTAAAAGTGTTTACGCAACCACATCTTCAAGTTCACCGGTTTTTAAAGACTGGTTTTATTGGTCTTCAACAGAATTTTCTACAACAAGCGATCTTTCAGTATACGATTTAGATATGACAAAAAACATTTTGTCGACTCCAACCATTTTTTATAAGAATCTTCCTGATGATTATGTTCGATGTGTTCGTGGTATTACAATAGTTCCGCCAGATGCTCCTACAAACGTATCTGCCTCAGCAGGAAATACTCAAGCAAAAGTTTCTTTTTCTCCGCCAATTTCAAATGGAGGTTCAGTTGTTACCTCATACACTGTGACTTCAAATCCAGACGGAATAACCGCTACGGGTCTTTCAAGTCCGATTATGGTTAACGGTTTAACTAATGGTACAAATTATACTTTTACTGTTACCGCAAATAATGTTGCTGGAACCAGTAAGGTGTCGATGAGTTCAAATGCAGTTATGCCAAGGGTGTTTGTTTATAAAAGAGTGAATCCTGTACTTGCAAATGTTTACTGTTCTGGAATAGCAGATTATTACGGTGCAATTGATACATCAAATTTTTCTGGTGGTTCAGGAACACAATCGGATCCTTATCAAATTTCAAGTTGGGCTGGCCTAAATAGTATTAGAAATGCTTTGTGTTCTTATTATATTTTGACAACAAATCTTTCTTCAACAACGTCAGGTTATTCTGGTATAGGAAATAATTGGTCACCGATTGGTACTGACGAATATCATGATTTTTTTGCAGGTAATTTTGACGGAAATGGTCACACGATATCTGATCTAACTGGTAGTTCCAATGGTCTCTTTAGCCATTCAGCCGGGTATATTTCTAATGTTGGATTATTAAATATTAATATTACGGGAGGTGCAGATGTTGGAGGTCTAGTCGGTTATCTTATGGGAAATGGAACAATTATAAATTCATATTCTACAGGAAATATAGTTGCTGGTTATGACGTGGGTGGATTGGTAGGTCTTCTTGGTGACGCAGAAATTTCTAAATCATATTCAAAAGTTAATGTAACTGGTTCTGACGATTCTATTGGTGGAATTATAGGACGAATGACTGATGGATTGGTTAATGATTCTTATGCAACAGGCAATGTGTCTGGGTCTACTTATCTTGGTGGAATTGCAGGATTACAAGAAGGTGGAGAAATACACAATTCATATTCCATTGGAAATATAAATGGAGTTTCTTATTGCGACGATTATTGCCAAGATGTCGTATTTAATTCTTATTGGAATACTGATATATCCGGAGGCGGATCTTACGGTTCAGGTGGAATCGGAATGACAACTACGCAGATGAAAAATATTTTGTCCTATGCTGGCAATACTAATGTTTCCGCGCCGACAAATAATGGTTCACACGATGACTTAGGAAGTGAAGTATTTACATATTTTGGTGCAGATATTTATGCTTATAAAAATTCTCCAAGCGGAATCAGGGTTTATTCCAGTCCATTACATCTTTCTGGAAGTCGCGGAGGTTTATATAATGAAGATTTTATTTGGAATTCTGTTGCTGGTGCTAGTGGTTATTTAGTAACTATTCAATCGTCAGACGCATATTCAAGCGATGGAAGTTTCAATAAAGATGTAGGAACTAATTTAACCGCTGAACTTCCAAATGATTATTATCCTTCAGGTTGGACAGAAGGAACTTTCGCACCGTCAATAACAAGTCCATATAATCCTAATTGGAATATGACAACTAGTTTAACCGACCTTAATAATGGCTATCCATATTTATCGTGGCAAGTAGGTGGTGGTTCAAGTACGTGGTTAATCTATTAAAAATAAATTTTATTGAAGAGTAACGTCCGAATATTTCGTCGGCTTTAGATAGGGCACATAATCTGTTTTGTTTTGGTTTATTGTGATAATAATGTTCGACAAAAAGAAAAAAAGTAATACAATATATGGGTAGATTATAAATTAAATAACTATTTTTATGTCACCAAAAATAAAAGCATTAAATCTTACACTCATATCTCTTACAATTATTTTGCTTTTGTTTTTTGTAGTAAAGAGTATAAAAATTTCTCCTTTTTCACCAGCAACAACTTCTCTTCCTTCCATACAATCACCGCTTGAATGGTCCGCTTCAGACTATCCCACAAAAACAGACTGGAACACTGCTTCTTCATATTGTGCTGGTCTATCAAACAATCTCGGACAATATCCTTATGTTGCTTGGAGGCTTCCAACAATAGATGAATTAGTGACTGCACACAATACAACAAGTACGCCAATTTTGAAAAATTGGTTCTATTGGTCTTCAACGGAAGTTTCTTCTACTTCCTCAACTTCTTCCTTGTCATATGACTTAGACATGACTACAAATATTAGTTCTCATCCTACTATTTTCAATAAAAATCTTCCTGACGATTATGCTCGTTGCGTACGAAGTATCACTATAACTGCACCCGATGCTCCAACAGATGTATCTGCTACAGCAGGAGATTCTCAAGCGTTGATTTCGTTTACTGCACCATTATCAAACGGAGGTTCTGCTGTGACATATTACACAGTGACTTCAAGTCCAGGTAATATAATCGCCACAACTTCTTCCAATTCAGCTACGGTTGTTGGTCTTACAAATGGAATATCTTACAATTTTACTGTTACTGCAAGTAATGTAGTGGGAATGAGCACAAATTCATTGGTTTCAAACACAATTATTCCTGTAATGAAATTAGCTAAAGGAACCAGATCAATTCCTACAGCAGATCTTTACTGTTCAGGAATATTAAATACATATACTACTCCTTCGCCTACATTTGCCGGAGGTGATGGAAGCTCTGGAAATCCATATCAAATTTCTAATTGGTCTGAGTTGAATAATATGAGAGATAATCTATACGCATATTATATTTTGACAACAAATCTTTCATCAACAACGCCAGGATATTCTGGAATTGGAAATAACTGGACTCCAATTGGCGGTTGCGGAGATCCATTCCAAGGAGATTTCAACGGTAATAATAAGACAATCTCAGATCTTGTTACAACAATTTACAGTAATGTCGGTGTTAATAATTTTAAAAATAAATTGTCAGGTATTGCTGAAAATATTATTGAAATTTTTATTCCAAATAAAGCAATTGCAGCTAAAGGTGGAGCTGGTGGGGGTGGTGGAGGTCCACAATATACCGCCTGTGGTGCGTCAGTTATTCACAGCGGTGCGCATATTATGGGTGTCACGTCTGGACTCTTTGGTTATCTTAGTGGAAATGTACATAATCTCGGCTTAATAAATATAACTGTAAATCAAGGTGCGGTTGATAATGTCGGTGCAATTGCAGGTGTCTTGTGGTCAGGAAATATTTCAAATTCATATGCTACAGGAAATGTAACGGGAGATATGGGGGCTGGCGGTTTAGTTTCTGATATGGGTGGTGATTCAACAATCACTAATTCATATTCTGCAGTGAGAGTTATTTCTTATTTTGGCTGTGGTGGTATTGCGGCAACTCTTGAAAGTGGTACATCGACATCCACATATTGGGATACACAAGTTTCTACTCAGTCTACAAGTGCAGTTGGGGTAGGCGAGACGACCTCTCAAATGTTTGATTCCTCCACATATACAGGCTGGGATACTGGCATCTGGAATATACTCGATGGAAGTTATCCGACATTAAATTAATTTAAAAATAAATAATAGGCGACAATATAAAACATGGAAGACAATAATTTAAAAACAAAAGTTCAGGAACCAGGCTTTACGAAATCAACTTTTTTGACGACTGTTGCTCACCAATTGAGAAATCTTCTTGCGGGTGCAAGATGGTCAATTGAAATTGCTACAAAAGACAAAGACTGTCCGAACAAAGAAATTCTCACAGAGGGTTTAAATAAAATCGTCCATTCCATTGATATTGTTGGAGAAATTTTGAAATTATCAAATAATGATCTTGTTGGCGAAGAAATTGAATTAAAAAAAGATAATTTTATTTTAAATGATCTTGTGAAAAAGATAATTTCAAATCTCAACTTTTTGATTCAAGAAAAAGGAACAACTATTACTTGCGAAGAAAAAGGTTCATTTGAAATAAACGGCGATGAAAAAATGCTCGGCATGGTTCTTACGAATGTCTTCGATAATGCTTTGAGATATTCACCGAAAGGAAAAGTTTTCATATCTCTTGAAAAGGAAGATTCATTTGTAAAAATCACAGTAAAAGATACGGGAATAGGCATTTCTTCGTCAGATTTGGAACATATTTTTCAGAAATTTTTTAGAGGTGAAAATGCAAAGGAAATTGATCCAAACGAAACAGGAGTTGGACTTTATACGACAAAAAAGATAGTTGAAATGTTTGGCGGTAAAATAGCGATTTCTTCCGTATTAAACAAGGGTACAACGGTGGAAATTTCTTTACCATTATTAGCAAATAAAGTATAATTAACGTATGGATAATGAAAATAAGAACAATTCAATATTTGGTAAAAAAATACTCATAGTTGAAGATGACGTTTTTCTTAATACTTTGCTTGCAAAAAAACTTCTTGAAATGGGAGCCTTGATTTATAGTGCAAAGGATATGGATAAAATGTTTGAAATTTTGAAAAAAGAAAAAATAGATGTAGTAAGTCTCGATATTTTATTACCAGAAATGAATGGTTTTGAAGCTCTTAAAAAAATAAAAGAAGACCCAACTACAAAAGATATTCCTGTGATTATTTTGTCGAACTTAGGGCAAAAAAATGATGTAGACATGGGAATAAAGCTTGGCGCTAAAAAGTTTTTGATTAAGGCCTTGTATTCAATGGACGATTTAGCAGAACAATTTGCAGAAATATTAAAATAATAATAATTAAACAAAGCAATATGAAAAAATATTTAATTTCTATTTTATCTATTTTATTTCTTTTGCTAGGTATTTCTTCCGTTTTAGCTCAATCTACTCCTTCTGTTCCAGAGGCACCAACGAATGTTTCCGCTGTAATGGGGGACGGACAAGCTACAATTTCTTTTACCCCTTCTCCAGACGTAGATGGAGCACCGATTGAGGCATATAGAGTTGTTTCTGTTCCAGATTCATATAAGATGACTGGATCAAGCAGTCCAATAATCATAACCGGCCTAACGAATGGCGTGAGTTATTCTTTTTATGTAACAGCAATAAATTCCGCTGGTTCGTCTGTGCCATCATCTCCAACCAATGTTATTATTCCTGGTTCGGTTTCAACATCCACTCCGCCAGTAAATAATCCAAATACCGCAAATAAACCACCAAAGAAAAGTAGTGGGGTAAGACCAGTTAGTAATATACCTAGTTCCGCGACAAGCACCTCTTCTAAAACTAATTCTGCCTCAACTTCTACTAGCCCTGCTCAAAATGTTTCTACCTCATCAGCCTCTACATCTATTACTTCAAATGTCGTAGAAAACATTTCTAGTTCATCAAAAGCTCTCGTCGAAAATGAAAATAATTCTGAAGTTAGTGTTTCAAGTAGTTTTACACAAGCTATAAAAAAACAAACTGCGGTTGTAGCTCAGGTCACTCAAGAAATCGTTGTTAATACCAAGGAATATGTAAATACGCCGACTGGAAGTGCCGTAACAAAGACGGTTACAACCGTGAGTGCATTGGGTTCTGGTTTAGCGGCCCTTTCAACCTCTTTTGCAAGTCCGTTAGCTATACCAGAAATGTTTCTTATTCCTTTGAGAATATGGGGTTTACTTTTGACAACGTTCGGACTAAAAAAGAGAAACAGATCATGGGGTACCGTTTATGATAGCGTTACCAAACAACCAATAGATCCAGCGTATGTCACCCTAAGGGATATGTCAGGAAAAGAAGTCGCTTCCTCTATTACTGACCTTGATGGCAGATATGGATTTTTAGTTGGTCCAGGAAAATATATAATTGAAGCTCAAAAAACAAACTATTCGTATCCATCGGCTAAATTGGCAGGTAAAGAATCTGATGAAATGTATAATCATCTTTATTTTGGCGGAGAAATTGAAGTACCTGAAGGAGGTCTTGTGATAAATAAAAACATTCCTCTTGATCCATTAAGATTTGATTGGAATGAATTTACAAAAGGTAAAAATAAACTCATGTCATTTTATTCAAAAAGAGAAGTTATATTAAAAAAACTCTCAGATATTTCTTTTGAATTCGGCTTAATCGTTGCAGTTCTTGCACTTCTTTTTGCACCTGAGCCATACAACTATGGAATAGTAATTTTATATCTCATTATATTAGGATTTAAGATTATGGGAATAAAGACAAAAACCTTCGGTGAAATTTCAGAATTGACGGACAACTCTCCACTCTCATTTGCAATCGTAAAGGTTTTTTCAGAAGATTGGAGCGTAGAAATAGTTAAAAAAGTTGCGGATCAGTATGGAAGATATTTTTGTTTGCTCCCGGTTGGAAAGTATCACGTTAAAATTGATAAGAAAAATAGTGACGAAACATACTCAGAAGTTTTTGAGTCTCCAGTTTTAGATATTAAGGATGGAGTTCTAAATAAAAATTTTACAATTTAAGAAAATATTTTGTAAATAATAAAAAAATGTCAGCGAAACAAAAAACAATAAGTCTTATACTGATATTAATTGCTATTCTTTTGTTTTTGTTTCTAGCTATAAAAAATATAAAAATTTTTCCTTTCTCTCCAGCCACCGTTTCTCTCCCTTCCATAGAGTCTCCACTAGAATGGTATTCTTCAGACTACCCTACAAAAATAAATTGGAATACTGCCAATGCATATTGTGCAAGTCTATCAACAAACCTCGGACAATATCCATATGTTGCGTGGAGACTGCCTACAATAGATGAACTTGCAAGTGTTCACAGTACCACATCTTCAAGCACACCAACTTTGAAAAACTGGTTCTATTGGTCTTCAACAGAAGTTTCTACAACAAGTACTTCTTCTGCTTATGATTTAGATATGACTTCAACTATAATTTCATCTCCAACTATTTTCTACAAAAATCTTCCAGACGACTACGTCCGCTGCGTACGAAGTATCAACATAACCGTCCCAGACGCTCCTACAGACGTTTCGGCTACGGCAGGTGACTCTCAGGCTTTAGTTTCCTTTAATATACCAGAATCAAACGGAGGTTCACCAATTACTTATTACACAATAACTTCAAATCCAGGTAATATAATCGCCACAACATTTTCAAATTCAGCTACGATAGCTGGTCTTACAAATGGAACCACTTATACTTTTTCTGTTACAGCAAGTAATGTGGCGGGGATGGGAACTAGTTCGGCGGCTTCGAATGGGGTGATACCGCTTGCAACAATATCAAAAGGAAGACCAACTACTTATATAATAAATAATTGGACTGATTTAAATGATTTGAGAAATAATCTAAATTCTACATATACAAGTTTTATATTGGTAACTGATCTATCATCAACAACTCAAGGTTATTCTGGGGTAGGAAATAATTGGAATCCAATCGATTCTTTTTCAAGTACTTTAGATGGGCAAGGTCACACAATTTCAGACCTTATAATAAATACTGCAGGAGATGCCGGATTATTTAAAAATCTTTCTGGAAGTGTTTCTAATTTTGGCTTAGTAAATGAAAATATCACTTCTTCTGGTATAAGTAGTAATGTTGGTGGTATTACCGCGTCTTTGGCAACCCCAGGAACAATTAATAATTGCTATGTTACTGGAAATGTTACAGGTACGGATTCCCATGCGATTGGTGGATTAGTTGGTTCACAAAATGGAGGAACTATTTCTTATTCCTATTCTACTGGAAACATAAATACGTATGGGGATGTTTCTGACGCCGGAGGTTTGGTTGGTATACAACATTTTGGAACAATTAATAATTCGTACTCCATGATGAATCTGACTGGAAATAATCCTATTGGTATAAGTATAGGTGGATTGGTTGGTGGCGAATATTATAGTAATCCAGACCCTTATTCTTCAGCATCGACTTTGGTAAGTGAATCATATGCAACAGGAAACGTAACCGTAACTGGTACTGGCTATTCAAGTGCAGGAGGTCTAGTCGGAAACTATGATACTCCAAGCTCTCATACAAGTTTGATAAATTCATACGCAATTGGAAACGTCATCGGTCAAAATGCTGGTGGATTGGTAGGATCAAGAAATAGTGGAATAATTGATCTTACGTATTCTGCGGGAAGTGTTTCTGGAACGATGGCTTCCGGTGGTCTCGTTGGGGTATCAAGTGGAGGAAATGTTTACCGATCATTCTGGGATATACAAACTTCTGGCCAGCCGACAAGTGCCGGCGGAATGGGAACATCAACTAATGTTATGAAAACAATAGGCTTACAAGGAGGACCAATTTATTACCACTATGGTTGGAGTGGCAGCATTTGGAGTATTATTGGTGGAAGTTATCCGACACTTAGATAATTTTTGTAGTTGCCAAAGTAGAAAAGTGTAGTAGAATGCTCCATACAAACCCCTAGGGCAAACCCTCGGGCAATTTGAATTTTATTTACCCTATAAAGTTTCGGCTGACGTCCGCTATGGCGGACCGGAAAATCTTTGATTTTCCATCAGCTGAACCTTTATTGGGTGAAGATAAAAAGAACCCCGTAGAGAATTTTGGGGAACAAAATATCCATATAAATCAACATTTTTTTGTAAATATATATATTATGACAAAAATAAAAATAAGTGAAAATTCACACGGGGCAAGCAATATAAAAACAGGATATGACGAAAAAGCGCCTAAAATCATCGTAAAAGGGGCTAGAACTCATAATCTTAAGAATATAACGGTTGAAATGCCGAGAAATAAAATGATTGCTGTTACTGGGCTTTCTGGATCAGGAAAGTCGTCTTTTGCATTTGATACTATTTTTGCAGAAGGTCAGAGAAGATATGTTGAATCTCTTTCTCCTTATGCTAGACAATTTTTACATCAAATGCAGAAGCCAGATGTGGATGAAATCATTGGACTTTCTCCAGCAATTTCTATAGATCAAAAATCTCGTTCAAATAATCCTCGTTCAACTGTTGCAACGATTACTGAAATTTATGACTATTTGAGAATTCTTTTTGCGAGAATCGGCAGACCTCACTGTCTTGAATGTGGAAGAGAGATAAAAAAACTTTCCAAAGAAGAAATATTGGAAACGATTATAAATACTGTTTCAAAAATCAAACCTCAAGAAAAGCCGAAAGAAATTTTGGGTGTTGAAATCAATTCAAACAAAATAAAGGTTTTTTCTCCTGTTGTTGTCGGAAGAAAAGGTGAATATTATCAGCTTCTTTATGATCTAATCGAAAAGGGTTATGAATATGTAAAGATTGATGGTGAATTAAAAAAACTTAGAAATCAAATAATTTTGGCGAAAAACAAAAAGCACGATATTGATGTGCTTGTTGATGAATTTTATGTTAGTGAATTTAAAGCAACACCCCATACCGTTGTTCATGCGAAAGTAGGGAATCAGAAAGATTCAAATAATCATGAAGGAGAAATAAAAAGTGATGTTAGAACAAGGCTTTCTGATGCCGTTGAAAAAGCCATTGAAGAATCAAAAGGATTGCTCAAAATTGAAACTCCAGAAGAAACAAAGATGATTTCAGTGAAATTTATGTGTCCTTATGATGGATATTCTTATCCAGAAATCGAACCAAGACTTTTTTCTTTCAATTCTCCTTATGGAGCATGTCAAGAATGTAATGGTTTGGGAACAAAAGATTTCTTTAGTGATGAACCATGTGAAAAATGTAATGGTGCAAGACTTCGTGAAGAGGCACTACATGTTCTTATTGGAGGAATAAACATTGTAAATTTTACTGGTAAATCAATTACCGATGCAAAAAAGTTTTTTGAAGAAATTAAATTTACTGAACTTGAACAGGAAATTTCAAAAGTAATTTTGAAAGAAATAGATTCTAGATTGGAATTTATGATTAATGTTGGTATCGAATATCTTTCTTTGGACAGAAGAGCAAATACACTTTCAGGAGGAGAAGCACAAAGAATTCGTTTGGCATCTCAGCTTGGTTCTGGGCTTGTAGGAGCTCTTTATGTTCTTGATGAACCGACTATCGGACTTCACCAAAGAGATAATGATAAACTCATAAAAACCCTTATAAATCTTCGTGATTTGGGAAATACAATTCTTGTTGTTGAACATGATGAAGATACAATGTATGCATCAGATTATCTTGTAGATATTGGACCAGGTGCCGGAGTTCATGGCGGACATGTTGTCGTATCTGGATATATGGATGAACTTTTGACTGCAAAAAATAATGATTCTGGATCTGTAACTTTAGATTATTTGAGAGGCGATAAAAAAATTGAATTGCCAGAAAAAAGAAGAGATCAAGATAAAGGAAAATTAAAAATAAGAGGAGGAAAAATATTCAATATTAAAAATATGAATGTTGATGTTCCACTTGGAAAATTTGTTTGTGTCACGGGAGTTTCTGGTTCAGGAAAATCTTCTTTTGTTTATGAAATTTTGTATAAAAATTTGCAAGGAAGACTTGAAAGAAAATATAGAACAAACGAAGTTCATCATTGTGAATCATTCACTGGTTCAGAGTATGTCGGAAGAACTATTATGATAGATCAGTCTCCGATTGGTAGAACTCCGCGTTCAAATCCAGCGACATATACAGGCGCTTGGACATTTATAAGAGATATGTTTGCAACAACTGTAATGGCAAAAGAAAGAGGTTGGCAGGCAAATAGATTTTCTTTCAACGTAAAAGGTGGAAGATGTGAAGCATGTCAGGGAAATGGAACAATAGAAGTTGAAATGCATTTCTTACCGACAGTTTATGTTCCTTGCGATGTTTGTCGTGGAAAAAGATTTACAAAAGAAACTTTGGAAGTTAAATATAAAGGGAAAAATGTTCATCAAGTTCTTGAAATGACAGCTGAAGAGGCTTTAGAATTCTTTATTGATTTACCTGCAATTTATGACAGATTGAAAAGTTTAAATGAAGTAGGTCTTGGATATTTGAAACTTGGTCAATCAGCGACAACACTTTCTGGAGGAGAAGCACAAAGAGTTAAAATTGCTTCAGAACTTTATAGACCACACTTACATAAAACAATTTACTTTTTGGATGAACCAACCATTGGACTTCATTATGAAGATGTAAAAAAACTTATAGAAATTCTACAAAAACTTGTTAATGCTGGAAACACTGTTGTTGTGATTGAACACAATATGGACTTAATAAAATCTGCGGATTATATAATTGATATCGGTCCAGAAGGCGGAAATAAAGGCGGGGAAGTTATTGCAAAAGGAACTCCCGAGGATGTTGCAAATAATAGTAAGTCACACACGGGACATTATTTGAAAAAGCATTTAAATGAAAACCACTAGCTAATGCTAGTGGTTTCTTTCTTGTCCGCCATTAGGCGGACTTCAAAACAACTGTGGTAAATCTCTCTGTTGGTAGCCTTGATTATTAATATAGTTTTTGATTTGATGT
>Ga0265327_10003561_pt1 | contig 14746 bp, 23 predicted proteins | sample 41621metaG_FD_202089 | JGI IMG/M metagenome (GOLD analysis project Ga0265327, IMG submission 202089) | Rhizosphere microbial communities from Carex aquatilis grown in University of Washington, Seatle, WA, United States - 4-16-21 metaG | ecosystem: Host-associated > Plants > Roots > Rhizosphere... | reverse complement strand
CAGTTCCCCGTGGGGTCGGCTTTGCGGGCCTTAAAGCAAGGACCCATGTTTGATTGTCGAGACGACCACCGACATTCGCCCCGGTGTTAGTTAGCCCGCTGTCAGTGCATCGCGGCTGCCAAGCTGTCAGGTGATGCCGGTCCGGTTATAGGGGCAGAAAACGGCCCTGGCGTGCGTCAGGATGGGCGATCGATTGCTTCGGTGCCGACGTCGGTGAAGAGGTCGGTTCCCGCAAGGGTGGAATCGTGCAGGGGCGCAATGTGCCAATCGCCTTTGCCGCCTGTTGCTGCCATCGCCTCAGCGTGAGTGGAGTAGCGGCCGGCCTTGCGCCACCGATAGCCTTTGCCCTGTCGATACCACACGATGAACAGCACCGGTATTGGTAGGGGCTTGGCGAGTAAGGCGTCGGTACCAGAGTCTGTGAGTTGTGGGTTCATGATGTTGGCTTCGGTGTAATGGTATCCGGGTGCTACCACCACCCGGACACCAGACACCCCCCTAAAGGGGGTGGTGTCCTACTGGTGGTCCGAGTGGTGTCCGACCACCCGGTAGCGACCACTCGGATTCCGGATGGTCGGGCTGTTCCTAGTGGTCGGTTATTCAGTAATCACATCTGCGCGTTTGAAGCCGCTCGCGGCAATGGTTGCTCCACTGCCGATTGGTTTGTGAAAGTCCACCGGGATAATCGCACCGCATTCCGCCAAAGCGCCAATGAGGGTGCTAACCTTCGCCGTCGAAAATCCGGTGCGCTCCTTCAGCCGCGTTCGTGTTGCGGCACCGCAACACTTCACTTCGGCATCGAGGGCGAGCAGCAACGCGTTGCGTTCAACCTCTTCCTTCTTCCGGCTCGCCTCACGTTTGGCTTCTTGTCGCTGCTCCTGCACGTCTCCCTGAACCTCGGCGCGAGTCTTGACGGAGACCTCCCAGCGGCGGCCGGTGAAGTTTTCGTCAACGGTTCCCTCTTCGATGTGCAGCGCCCACAAGCCCCCGTGTCCCGCGGATCCGCCCACAGACAACCATAAGTCATGCGTTCCGTTGCCCTGGTACTTTTCGCGGCGGTTGAGCAGGAAGAACTGCCGGGCGAACTGCTCCAGACCGGAGTACGCGAGGTTCGTCAGTTCCATTGGCTCGCCCACTTGGAGCTGCCGGTTTGCGTGGTGGACGAGCAGCGGCGTGCAGCCGGCTTTCAGGAGGACGTCGGCGACGACGCGGAACGCGTTGCCGGCTTCCACGAGATTTTTCATGTCGATCCCGGAGCCCATCGCGAGGTAAACCGGGTCGATGATCACAACCTCTGCGTTAAGCTTCGTTAGCTCTGCGCCGAACTCGTCCATAACGTCGAGGTCCGAGAACGTCGGTAGGTCAAAGCACCAATCGAGATAGTGCTCTTGGTCGGACAACTCGATGCCCTTCGCTCTGCATACCCGGAGTGCGGTCTCCTGAAGCGTGTGGGCGCCGGACTCGCCGGACACCACAGCGACCCGCGTTCGCTTCGGCACGTCGAACTTGCCGAGGAACCTGTCGCCCGCCGCGAGGCTCACCGCTAAGTCGATCGACAGGTTTGTTTTGAGGGCTTTGCTCGGCCCGGCAATGACACCGGGCTGGTTGCGCACGAGTGCGTGAGTGATGAGCCATTCGGGCCGGAAGTCGCCACCAGCGAACGCGGCCGATCCCACGAAATTGAACCGCGACTTTGTGCCCACAGACCCCAGAGGGAGTATGGGGCCGTCGTCAATCCCCTTCATTCGTTCAGCCGCCGCCGCTGTCTCTACCTCCGGCGGATCGTTCAGTGGATCGCCTGTCCCGGACTCGTCATCACCAGAAATTCTTAACTGACCACCTTGCCTACGCTCGCGTTCCTTCGCGCGTGCCTTTTGCAGCGCAGTCATCACCCCCGCCTTTCGAGTTTTGCGACTGCATCGGCCAACTCGTTGACGTCAGCCTGGAGTTGGTGGTTTTCGCGTTGCAGTTCATCGAGACGGGAGAGCAATGCCGCGACCTCGGCGCGTGTGAGTGGTCTCTCCATCGCGGCACGGTCGCGGTAGCCGGGAGTAATGGACCACCAGTTGCGTGCTGGTCGCCGTGTTGGGTCAGGTTTTCGCATGGCCTCTCGATTATTCCGGGTTGTCGCTTCAGTGCGCGTGCGTTCACACTCAGTCATTTCTCGCGGGCGCCGGGTGCTTGCTCCGGTTCGGCCAGCATCTGCTCAGCCCATCGCGCCCATGGCCCTGCGTCGGGCTCGCTGGCGATGCCCGCAAGCCTTTTCCGCCCTTCCTGCTGGCGGAGCACGTCGCCTACTCCGGGTAGTAGCTCGCGCCGCCGGAAGGCCGACGACGCTGTTTTCGTTCCGGCGGAGCGCTCGCGCCCCGGGCCGCCTCGAACGCATCAAGGGCAGATTGCGTGATTCGCCAGCGGGGCTTCTTCGAGAGTCGCGAGCGGGACACGTTGACGGCTCGCAGCTCATTGGAGCGGATCCACTGAATGACGGTCGCGGTGCCCACCGCGTAGAGCTTCGCGACGTCGGCCACTGTGAAGCCGCGACCGGGACGGACACCGGCTGTTGCGGCCTCTTTTTTGGTCCGGGCAACGTGACCGTGGAAACCGTCTCGGCCGGCGGGTTTTGCGCTAGCGCGTGGCATTGGCGGCCTCCACCTCTCCCCCGGTCACCCCCACTGACCGGTTTTTTCGCCGCACGATTCGGAGCAGGCGCCGAAGGCTGTTCGCTTCCGTCGCCAAGTGCGAGAGACGAGTCCGAATCTGCTCTTCGGTTGGAAGTTTGATGGGACGGGGAGCGGTCTTCATGCGCGACCTCCACGGTTCTTGTTGTCGTGGAGGACTTTTACACCATGCCGACGTGACGCGTGTGACTCTCGGAAAAGTGACGTGACTCAAGTATTGATGCGATCTTTCCTGGTGCTTCCCCATTCGGTGAGGTAGTAGCCGCGGTTTTGTTTGTTCGCGATCCTGTTTCCCTGTCTCTGGTTGATGCGGACTATCATCTGCCTGACCGCAGCGTCCGTCGTGCCGAGTGCGAGCCCGAGGTCCACGGCTGTGGTTGCAGTTCCCAGGCGCTCAAGACAGCGAACGAGTTCTTCCTGGTCTGGGGTGAGGGCTGTCGAGCCAGGTGGGGCGACGTGAGCCTGCGGCTGAACCTCAACTTCGTCTGGTTCACGCGAGTTCCGCTCCTCGAATTCCGCAGAACGCCGGTGATCCTCAGCGCGTGCCAATCGGTTGATGTGTCTTGTGACGACGTCGAGGTGCAGCGCGCCCGCGCAACGTAAGTGGTCTTCGACCTCTTCTCCTTGCTCAGCTGAGAACGCCAGCAAGTCGAGCGAAATCTGTCGAACTTCGTGGACGTATTCGGTCATGACGTGAAGGTGTGGCAGCGCACGGCGCCCCGCGTCAATCGCGTCAGGCCCTTCAATCCAAATGCGGAAGAACCTCCTGAAGTGCCGTTCAAACGCGCCGTACATGACAGTCCCGATGGAGGCACGAAACTGCTCATCAAGGTAGACCTGTCGCGTTGCAACAACCCACAAGGGGTCGTTGAGGTCGAAGAAGAATCGGCTGAGCCTAGAGTAGCTGTCGAGGAGAGTAGCGTCCTTCAGGGAGCCCACGCGTTCGAGTGTCGTGGCGATGAGTGACAATCCGTACCCTGCATCGAGATACGGGTGCGGCAACGCAGGGTAGTTGAAGTACCAAGGCGGCAGGGGCATCGCGTCTCTCGCACCAGGAAAGAGCCGGGCGGCCCGGCCGTCCGTCGCGGGTGCGAGGCCGCGCGTCAGGCCGGTCCTTCGCCGTGGGGGATCAGCCCACGTCGCCCGGTTGTCGAAGTGTACCACATTACACCGCCGACAAATCAAACCCGGGTGACAGGGCGCTGTCACGCGTTACGGGCGCGCCGGCCGTGGCCGAACGCTTTCGCTCATGTGCCGCGCGAGGTAGCGGATAAGCGCCACCTTGGGTACGACGCGGCGGCCCTTGATCTTGAAGTTCGGGACCGCCCCACTCTTGCACAGAGCCCGCATCGAAGTCTCGCAAATGCCCACGAACTTCGCAGCCGCGGCGATCTGCAGGACACCCTCGGCACACGCCTGCTCGGCCGTGAGATCGGTCAGGAGCGGATCAAGCGGCACGTAGACCGGCGGCGGTTTACGCACGGGTGAGGTCCTCCTGCTCGGCTGGCGGTTGGGCAGACTCCTCGATCGCATTCACCGCCGAGGGCTCTTCCGCCTCGTCCACTGCGTCCGGCAGCGGGCACGGCGGTTCGAGTTCCCTCAACATGTCGGCCATGTGATTGACGACGAAAAACCAGCCCCGTGCCTCCTGGATGATGCCTGCGAAGTTCCCGATCGAGTTCGACGGCACATGTGTGAGAGCCAGTCCCTCGACGGCCGCAGCATGGGTCGCAGCGTCGCGGAACGCGTCGTCGTCGGGATAAGCTTCGAGCATTGCGCCGAGTGCGTTTAGGAGTTCCGCAATGGCCGTATCCACGCGGGCGGCAATTTGCCCGACCGGTGACGCGAATATCGCGTGGAGCACAGCCTTCTCCAACAGTAGTTTCTCTTGGACCGCCGCGGGAAACGCATTCCAGACTTCGGCCTGGGCGGGATGCTCGGCGATAGACGCCTTGTGCTCGGCGCGGACGCGGGCCAGGATCGGGGGCTCGGTTACTTGCGTGTTCTGTGCGTTCAATGTGGACATGAGGTTCCTTGTGTGTGGTGTGGAGTGATGCCGAGGGGAGTCCATTCCCCCGGTTGAATTGCGGACTAACGGGGCTTAGGTGAAAGGATGCCGGCGTCCTCGGCAAAGATCTGGCTGGAGAGTAACATCACAAATGTTTCGATCATCCACTCAGCACCCGCGATATCGTGTAGCAGGTGCCGAGCGATGTCGCGAAGGTACCGATCATTCCCCTCCTCGACACCTGCCGCACGCAGCTCGACGGCGATGGAGTTCGCGCTGTAGTCGAGGGCGAACGCTGCGACCAAATTAAGAAGGTGTTCGGCAGCATCCTTGATGGCTCTGGCATCGACGCAAGGGTGTACGAAAGGCGCCGAAATTGTGTCGGCAGTCTCGCTGCGCTTGGTGCGCGCGGCCGCCGGGACGGGCTTGCTGCCCGTGTGGGAAGTGGCTAAAGTGGGCACGGTTCTTCATCTCCTCGCAAGGTGTTGGGGAACTACAGGCCGGGGAAGGTTGCAGCCTTTCCCGGCCAACTTCTTTTCGGTCACCGCATGGACTATACTTAACCATCTGGTCTAGTCAATCTGAAAGTACCATTTGGTTAAGCCTAGCCGAATAAGGTGCCGATTATGATTCTCGTGGCAAAAGACGAGGAAGTAGCGAAAGCATTCGGCCGTCGTCTTCGCGCTCTGCGCGAAGAGAAGGGGTTGACGCAAGCTGCGCTCGGAGGGGCGGCTGGCGGAATGAAGGATTCCGCCATTGCTCGACTTGAAGCCGGCAAGAGAACTCCCGCTTGGGATACGGTTCTCTTGCTTGCCGAAGCTCTCGGCGTTACGCCAGATGCCTTCCTTGAAGATCCGGAAGAAAAGCCGACGAAGAAGAAGCCGAACGGCAATGGCAGCAAACCTAAGAAATGAACAACCGCCGGGATTCACCCGGCGGCCGTCGTTGTGAAGACTTCGTTTCAGTGACTTACCTCAACGATCACTTGATCCACGCAGCTCTGACGTTGGGTGTGTTTTTGGCACGTGTACCACGGCCCATCCACGAGGCTCAGCTCGCTCAGGTTTGACACGAGCATACACTTCCAGTTCGATGATGGCCCATCATTCGGAACTGGCGGGGTGATGATCCGCCCCTTTGATGAGTTGCCCGCATACTGGTAGACGAGTACGTTTGTTTTGCCGCCCTTTCCACCCAGAATGTGCGGGCAGAAAAAGCGTTCATAGCCGTCATACACGCCGCGCACGCAGGACTTGCTTTGAATCGCTGTTTTCAGCAATTCCTCGTTCAGTGTCATAGGTCGACCTTTTCGTACCGGAGGGAATCCGGCAGAGAATTCGGGGGAAGATGGTTCGGTTACAAATGCAACCGAGCCAATCGCGAACCCCCCTGTATCGCGATCGGCTCATCATTTTTACAAGCGCACATCACATTGCGCCAAGCTCAACTGCCGGTGACTTTTGCTACATGAAGCTCACGCCCGAAGAGCCACTCTCGCACGTGATCGGCCACTGTAGGTGACCGCTTTTAAAAATTCCTTCTTCCTGTCCTTCGAGGCCACGAGCGAGATAATCGGATCAAGGATCTGCCCGAGGCTGAACTCAACGGCCACATTCGCCGGCACGACCATATGCCGATAGCGACCTCCTGCGTAAGCGTGGAACGCCTCAACCAAACTCGCTTGTGCTTCATCATTCCCACTTGGTGGCATCCAGGTCACCAGGATGACCACAGGAACCGCGTCGGTGCGAGGCGAGCCCGGAATCGCGACGGGGCGTCCATAGAGCGTGAGCACCGATGGGTAAGCGTACCGCTCGGGACGGTTGCCGTGTGCCTCAAGTGGAAAAACTCCCGCCGCTTGAGGGGTGTATGAGATGTCCAGAATCCGGGCATCCTTTGGCAGACAACCATCAAGCAATTTCACTTCACACGTCTTCCCAGATTCGAGAACCTGCTCGATGAGCGTTGTTTCCGCACCCACCGCGGAGTAGGTCCACGTCGGAAAAAGGTTCGTACGGATGGCCATCCGGAGTAGTTCCCACCAGTCGTTCAAGTACTTGCATGCACCACATTGCGGGCCAACGCCTGCGAAGTATTGCGTGCAGCAGTCGCGCGAGACGGTGATAGGTGCATTACACCGGTCGTCGCAACCGCGTGGCCCTCCAGGTTTGGGGCCAAGACAGGGAACAGACGGAGAAACACTGGCGGGAAATTTCATAGCTACTTCCTGACGATCAAATGGTCTAGCCTGACGCATGGTAGTTGCCGAATCTGGTCTGTGCAACGACCTCAGCCGAAGTGCTGTGAGAAGTGATCTGGGCGCGGTCGCCCGCTTTTGCCCAGTCGGTGCGGGCCGAGGCCGACACTGATCGCCGCATGGTGGCGGGCAGCGCACCGACTGCCGCGGTTGTGGCGGTGAACCGCAGGGTACTCACAGCTTATCCCACGACAACCGCGGTGTTCCGTGCTGGTTCGGTACATGGCAGCCTGCGCCCCTGTCGCCGGGCGAACCCTCGCGGGTCGGCGTCGATCCTACCAGCACCGCCGCGAAACGCAAACACCCTGCCTTAAGGCAGGGTGTCGTATCTCGCAGATCGTCTCACTTCACATCTTCATCCTTCGGGTAGCTCTCCGCCCACCCGATGAGCCTGGCCCACTTCCCTTGCATCGCGTCGAGCGTATCCCGCACTTCCTCGCAGGTGAAAGTCTCCTCGCACTCGCCACACTCGAAGTCGCCCGAGCCGTCGAGGTGCATCTTGACTAGCGCGTCCGGGTTCCAGCACTTGATGCAGATTGCGTTCATGTCCTTGCTCCGTCGGCGTTGAAGGAGGAGCCGGCCACCATGACCGGCTCCGTTGTTCGTGTCGTTCACCCTTCGAGCATTTCCAGGCGTTCGATCAGGTACTCTTGTTCGCGTTCCCGGTCGGCGAACTGCTGGAGTTGGCCGGGTGTCGCGTGTTCGCGGAAGCCATAGGGACGACTCGCGAACCAGATTTGCAGTTGGTCGATTTGGCCCCGGATGTCCGCGATCACCTCAGCGTTCGGTTTCGCGTAGCTCATTGCATCCCTCCGTTTGTGTCTCACTCACCCTGCCCACATCTATATACGCTCCCGGACCAAAATAGTTTCACGCAATCCAAAATTAATTTTGTTCCGGGAGCGGCACGGGATAAGATGAGAATGAAGGCGCGTGCCAAACGCCACGAACCGGGAGCGAATGTGCAGGAACTCAAGCTCAGCGACTTCGGCTTAGAGACAACGGAGCAGGCCGCGGAGCGTCGCGGCCAATCGCAACAGACCATTCGCAACCTGGTGGCGTCGGGAGAAATCCCCGCGGTGGTGATCGGCGCAGGGCGAAGTGCTCGTTACCTGGTTCGGCCGGAAGATGTGGACAAGGTGCCGGTTCGCGGCAAGGGCGCGCCGGGCGGCAACAGTAACGCGAAGAAGAAGCCCGCTACGAAGGCGAAGAAGAAGTAGCCGCCAGCTCTCGGCGGATCACCGTCCGATCGTACGCGACGACATTCTCGGTCACCCTCAAGACACGGGCGATTTCGGTCGTTGTCAAACCTCGCTCGCCCATTTCGCGCACCCGCTTGCGACGTTGTCGGACGGTATCTCGCTTTGCCTGATTCAGTTCTTCAACTGCACGCCGGATCTGCTCGCGCTCCTGCTGACGTTTCTGTTGACGTTCGCGCCGGGCTTGCTCGCTCTTCTTCTCGCACTCAAGTCGAGCCTGTTCGCGCTGTCGCTCACGCTGCTCCTTTCGCTCGGCCTTGGCCAACTCTTGACGCTCCACTCGCTCACGGCGCGCCTGCTCGATCTCTTCCGGCGACAGAGAGGCGGGTAGGACGTGGCCGAACTTCTCCTCCGTGGTCGTACGGTAGGTGCACGTCGAGCACTGGCGGTAGCGTACCACCTTGCCGGCGCACGGGCGGCGCGTCCGGTAGACGAAGAGCCGCACACCACGGCAGTTGGGGCAGGTGAACCCCCGGAGGCGCTTTGGCTTTGGAAGCGCGGCGGGCACTGGTTGCGGAACTTGGGCCGCGGCCGTGGGTAGTTGCTCGCTGGCCGGTACCGTGGCTTCCGGTGTGTCCATCTCAACTCGCTCCGGGTCGTTGGTCATTTTCTTGCGCTCTCATGCAGGGGAACAATCGTTGCCGGCCATCACTCCCCGATCGCAAGGAGGCCAAAGGGTGCCGGTCGCATGATTTCCTCGACGTAAGCGGCGCCGGGAACCGTGACGATCAAGCTCGTCAACGGATCCTGAGCCTCTTCGTAGTACACCCAGAGGTACTCCCAGCCCTTCTTCGCCGGCACCTGGAGCCCGGGGCAGATGTCGATGTTGACTTCGTTTTCTTGGACACCGAAGGAGTAGGTGATCGACCAGCCGTCTCCCTGCGTGAACTGACCATCGGCGCCCAGGAAGAGTGACTCGCACGTATCCCAGGTGTAGAACGGTGCGTCGTTGGGCCGCCCCGCCAGGGCGGCAAGGATTTGTAGGTAGCCCATTGTGATCGACGCGACCCCAACGGTGCGCTTCCAAATGAAGGCGGCGTCGGGAGGCGTCTCGCATCCCTCGACCTTCCCGTCCTTATCGACGTTGATCGCCCCCTTGAAGTCCTTTGCAACACCGCCGCCACGCTTGGTTCCGCTGACGGTGCGACGAGACTGCATGATGCGGAGCTTGGGCGCGGTGACGGAGAAGGAATACCCGCTGGCAATTTTGACGCTGCCGCTTTCCGGAGCGGTGGGCTGGTCGGGACCCGAGCCGTCGTTGTTGTTGCCACCAAGCGGTTGATCACCGCCGCCGACGCCCGTGGTGCCGTACTCGACTTCCACGAGATACTGCGGCCACTCCTTCGGCGTGACCTTGATGTCCTGCCGGATGAAGCCGTTGAAGGTCGGTGTCGTTTGGGAGAGCGCGAAGAGCCAGATTTCCTGCTCGCTCTCACCGGCCGTGGGAAAGGCATTGAAACGAAGCGTCTGCCCGGCGCCCTGCGAGCCGTAATGCAGGTCGCGTGAATCGGGACGTTCAGTCCACTTGATCACCGGCAGCTCCCACAGTTCGGGTGTAGAGGTATGTGACAATCACGGCCCAGCCTCGGCCGTCGCGCTCAACAAGCAGACTGTCGAGCCGCCGCGAATAAAGGCGGTCGGCAAGTGCGACATGCACGGCTCTCTCTGTGGCGAGCTGGCCACAGTCGCTGTTGACCACGACGAACCATCGCTCCGTGGTACACGTCTCACCCTGATGGCCGTAATCGAAACTGCCATCGGGGTGTAACACGAACGATCGGCCATCGCCGTCGGTGAAGTCGATCCGAGCCGGTTCGGCGAGGAGGAGGATCATCCGCGGACTCCAGGTGTACGAACGCCGCCGCCAGGCCAAAACCAAACCCGGCGACGGCTCGCCCATCAGCACCGCGGCCGGAAAAGCACGCGGCGCGAGGTCGCTCTTGTACGAACCCGCCCCGGCCGTGAGCTTTTGCCGGGACGGGCAGCCTGCCAAGCGCAGAAGGCAGACGTAGTGACTCACCGCCGGTCAGCACATCAGCGGCGGTTGTCCGTCGGGACCGCCGACGTAATGAATGGGACCAAGTGGGACAGCCGACTCCGATACCGTGTCGGGTGCTCCCTGACTCCGAAGCCACTCGCGCCACTCGCCCTGTAACGTGGTGACTTGCTCCGGGGTAAGGGAAGTGAGGTCATGGCTGTTGGCTTCGCACCACTCGGCGAAGGTCATCAAGGGGTCTCCCAAAAGGAGGGGGGCGTCATCGAGCGGGCGAGTCCCGTCGAGAAGCAGGTCACTCGAGCCAGGCCGGCGCGTTGGCTCGCCCCATCGCCGGATTGTCGGTGATGGAAATCTCCACGAGGCTAGCGCGAGTGATGACCTTCACATCTTCGCCGGTCGGCATACGGTGGTATGCGAACTCGGTCGTGAGTGGCGTGAGCGAACACCCTCGTACCGATGCCGGTACCGCGGCAGCCGGAACCATCGCGCGCCAGCAGAGGAAGCCATCGGCCTCCCACACACTTAGCGTGCCATCGCCGGTAGCGGCCAGTGGGTATCGAGGATCGTGCGCGAGAAGCAGCCGGATAGATTGCTCGCCCCGTCCTGCACGCGCGATCGAGTCCGCGAAGCAGCCGGCCATGATGATCGACCTCAAGCCCGCGCGACCGTGGATGTCGGAGGTCGGCAGCTCGCTTAAGGTGTCGAGAGCGAACCGACCGACGAGTGATCGTGGACCGCCAGACACCGCAGAGGCGCGCGCATCACCCATCGGCAAATACAGCGGGTCGATCAGCATGACGGACTCCAGCTCAGACGGTAATACTTTGGCATTCGACGCGACTCGTCTCCGCACGCCACCATCCGGCATTGGCGCGGTGCGCGTCGATCTTGTCGCGGATCGCCTGGAGTTTCGCCGCCTCGGCCGCGAGGGCCTCCTCTGCGAATCGCTCGCCGTTGGCCCTGGCTCGCCTCTTGGCGTCGGCCACCCAGTCACCGGTGCCGTCTGTCTTCCCGCGCTGCACCTCCTCGCGGAATGTGCATTCGCCGCGGTAGTGAGCCGCAGCGATGATTGCTTCGCGGTTCTTCTCGAATTCCTTTTCCGCCTTCACGAGTTCGCGGCCGAGGGCCTCCGCCGCCTTCTCTTCCGCCGCGCTGCGGTCACGATAGCCAGATACCTCGGTCCGCAGCTCGTCACTCGCGGTGGCGCGAAGGTACTCGAGCGCTTCGACCGCGGAGTCGATGGCCGATTGTGCTTCCATCTGCGCGGCAATGTGCGGCTGAGCTACCGCTGCGTGCTCCGTAGCCAGTCGGGCGAGGGCCGCGTCGAACTCGGCCCGGAGCTTCGCGACCTTGCGGTCGTGGACACCCTGGAGGGCCTGGAGCTTCTGCTCGGCCGCTGCGAGTTGCCGCTCGGCCGCCGGCCTTGCGTCGAGCTTTTGCCGGGCATCGAGTCGGCCCGCGAGCCGCTCAACGTCGCGGCGGAACGCGGCCACGTCGTGCCGGGTTTGTTCAAGGAACTCCGCAACGACCTCGGGGTCCAAGTCGTGACCGCGAGCAGCGGCATCGACCAACGACGCGTACTCGGTTTCGGCGGCGCGCGAACGCTGGTCAGCGGCGGCGCGGGTTTTGGTCAGGAGTCGTTCGATCGTGGTCATGGTGTAACCTCATCGGTGTTCATCGGCAACACCAATGAGTATACACTCGGCCGATCGGAAGAAACGATGTGTTTGCTACGGTTGTCCAGTTCGGTACCTAGTGGCGATCACCCTTCATCTTCGATGGGTTGCAAGTAGATGTGTGGGGCGAGACAGGGAAACGGTTGCCCTTCGGATTTACTTAGCATCACGATCAGGTGTTCGACGTCTACCACTCTCATTCTTGATCCCGCCATCGGGGTCACGAACTCACCAATGCGGGGGATCGCCGGTCCCCAAACGGCGTTTAGCTTCTTGTGCGTTTCGCCAGAGACGTCGATCAGTTCCATGTAGATCATTTGGCCCCGCCAATCGCGTTCCGGCGAACGAGCTGGCTCATGGCCGAGTGCCTTCTTGACCTCTTTCACGAAGCGACCGGCAGCGGCAGCGTGTTCCATCACCCTATGCGCCACCCCCTCATCTACATCATCATCCCGCATTCGATCCTTCAGTGAGAGGCCGTCCGACTTCTGCTTCTTGTACTCAATGTCCTCAAGCATTTGCTCGACTTTATCCTGCTCGTCTTCCGTGACCGGCAAAGGCACTTCGGCCTTGATTGCGCTCTCGAATCCGTGCATGAGCCCGTAAACGCGAGAGGCCGGAACCTCATCAACGGCTGCGAGCCGTTGAAGGAGCAGCACTTCCGCGAGGAGCTTGCCAAACCATCGCCGCAATTCGGACTCTTCCATCTTGCACCAGCTTTTGGGGAAAGGGCGAGCATCTATCATCCCCGAGGGTGCTTCGCGTAGTAAAGGTCGGAGAGCTTGATCTTCTTTCGTGGAGCCCTAACGGCTGAAGAGGGCATACCATCCGGCGCGGCAGTCCACACCAGGCCGCCGACCGACGCACCGACCGCGCAGCCCGTCAGCACATCGAGGAGGTGATTCTCCGCGCCCCCCGGCCGCGACTCCCACTTGTCGAAGGTTCGGCCACGGGCCGTGATGCGTGTCGCGAACTCCGCCGTGAGATGATCAGCCAAGAGGCGATGCTCTCCGGGAGAAGTTCCGAAGAACTGAAGACAGCCGCCGCTACCCGGTGGAGTCGTGAGCCGGTCCGCCAGGAAGCTCTTCCAGAAGTCCGGGTCGAAGATGAGTTGCCGACCGCGGCCCGAGGGAGGTGGCCCCAACCGCCAGGATGGCCCGACGCGCTCTCCTTCGCGTTTCTGCCAGTCGTCCATCGCTTTGGTATTCGAGCTGGCCGCGTAACCCTTCGAGGGAATCAGGATGTTGCGGAACTCACTCTCGCGCACGAACTGGTGAACCGTATCCGGGAGCCATCCGGCATCGATCATGCACCGTTCGACCGCCAGCCCCACTCCGCCGCCATCTCGCTCGAACTCACATCCCAGAAGGTCGCGGGTCAGTGATTGCAAACCGGCGTAGACAAGTTGCCCCTCGGTCCGGCCGGGATATTGCGAGATGAGGTTTGGGTGCGCATCGTTCGAGGAGAAGTAGTGCCGCGATTGCCGCGGCCACGCACCGTAGTCGATCACAGCACCATCAAACCGCTCGCTCCAGGCCACCACCGCCCACCAGAGCACTTTGCCGCCGACGTCAATGAATGACGTGAGCCGGGTTGCTTCACGTGGCACGATACCACGGGGCAGCCTGTTCAGTCGCCCCGCCAGGTCCGCCGCGTGGAGCTGCCGCACTTCGCCTCGGGAATCGCATGCGCGAAGCGGGTCGTTCTGCATTTCCGCCGCGAATGCTTCGGGATCATCATGCCGTTTGACCATCGCCTCTTCCAATGCCGACGCATACCGCTTCGCGTCAAACCGTTCCGGCCACGGCAGAGAAGAGCCAGCATCCATCGCCCCGCGTCGAGCGCTGTAGAACTCGGTAGCGACACGCCCGTCACCACTCGCGCGAAGATCGTCCGCCCGAATCTGGAAGTAGGTGTCCCACAATGCCTCATCCGTGGGAAACGCCTCGACCAGCCGCGTGCGCTCGCCGTTCCACTGGGGATTAAGTTCCCGGTTAAGGAACCGATCTGCGAGGTCATTCTCGACGATCACAGTACAGGGCATGACGGCGGCGATCGTCGTCGTCGGCCCCGCCAGGCCAAGGACATCCCCGCGAACGATGCGTTCGCGCTCGTCTGTTTGGGGGTGACTAGTCGCGCTTTCCCGGTCCTGTGGATCGTCAAGGAGAGCAAGGTCCGGGCGGATTGTCTCACCGTTGGCGCCGGTCGCGTTCATGCCGCGGACAGCTCCCGTGATGCTTGCCGTTCGCAGTACGGCACCCGAACATGCGGCGCGAGCAACGAACGCCAACCGGATACCGTCGCGCTTCCACTCCAGCCCCGACGGCTGCCCCTTGATCGTCTGGAACCGCGCCTTCGTGCTGATGCCCTTCAGTTTGCGGATGCAGTGCGTCGCCTCTGGAAATGCGGCGTGAATGAAGTCGTTGTGCGCAAGCGACAATTTGATGTCGTCGGCCATCCGATTCGCGTCGGCCGCAGTTGCTCCGACAATCACCACGAACTTCCGGTAGCCATAGAGCAGTGCCCACAAGGCCGCAGCCTTCACCAGCTCCGACTTCCCCGACCCGCGAGGCATCGCCAGGGCGAGTAAGCCACCGTCACGAACAATCCGCTCCAGCTTGGCAATCACTCGAAGGTGATCCGGCGAGAAATTGAGGTAGAACTTCGCGGGGAGGAACGTCAGGCAGAAATCCCGGAGGGACTCGGCGCATGTCTTCCGCTTCGCCCGCCAGGCCGCGGACACCTTCGGGAACTCGCCAACGTCCCGGGCCTTCTCGCGGGTCGCGCGGTTTCGTTCGACCTTCGTACCCTTGCTTTTCGCCTTTGCCATCGCTGAACCTCGGGATCGGGCCTCAACACACAAAATTGCGGC
>Ga0265327_10003560_pt1 | contig 14751 bp, 11 predicted proteins | sample 41621metaG_FD_202089 | JGI IMG/M metagenome (GOLD analysis project Ga0265327, IMG submission 202089) | Rhizosphere microbial communities from Carex aquatilis grown in University of Washington, Seatle, WA, United States - 4-16-21 metaG | ecosystem: Host-associated > Plants > Roots > Rhizosphere... | reverse complement strand
GCGCTCGGCGTCGGTCAAGGGCTTGAAGTTCCGCGCGGTGTCGAGCGCCTGCTGGAGGATCGGCATCGAATCGATCCCGGTGATGACCACACTGGTCGGCAGGCTCATCGCGTAGCGCAGGCACTCCACCGGCGTCACCACCTTGCTTTGCAGGATGATCTTGTCGCCCATCGACTTCATGCCGAGCACGCCGATCCCGTGCTCGACGAGGATCGGCAGGACGATCTTCTCGAAGCTCTCGAAATGCGCGTCCATCACGTTGAGCGGCATCTGCACCGTGTCGAAGGTGACGCCGTGCCGGAACGCGGTCTCCAGCATCTTCTTGTGGATGAGCGGGTTCTTGTGGCCGGTGAAGCCGATATACCGGAACTTGCCGGCCTGCTTCGCCTTCATCGCCGCCTCGAAGCTGCCGCCGGGCGCGAAGATCTTGTCCGGATCGTCGTCGCGGATCACCTCGTGGAACTGCAACAGGTCGAGATGGTCGGTCTGGAGCCGGCGCAGCGACTCGTCGATCTGCTTCGTCGCGGCGGCGGCCGTGTGGCCGTCGATCTTGGTCATCAGGAAGACCTTGTCGCGATAGCCGTCGCGCAGGGCCTTGCCCATGCGGACCTCGCTCTCGCCGCCGTTGTAGTCCCAGCAATTGTCGAGGAAGTTGATCCCGCCGTCGATGGCGCTCCGGATGATCCGGATGCTCTCGTTCTCGTCCTTCTGCATGCCGATATGGAAGCCGCCGAGGCCGACGATCGAGACCTTCTCGCCGCTGCGCCCGAGCGTCCGGTATTGCATCTGCGGCGCGTCCGTGGCGGCACCGGCGGGACCTGCGGAAGCGGGAATGGCCGCCGCGGCGGCAACGCCGGTCGTCGCCTTGATGAAGTCCCGTCGATCCATGAGTCCGCTCCCTTGCTTCCGATCGCCGCTCCGCGAGATGCGGCGGTCCTGACGATTGCTCAAACCGGCAGGCGCGGCGACGCGGGCGCCCCTGCCGCCGCTGCCTGCGTTCCCTGCCCGCCGTCGCCGGAAGCACCGGCGCGGTCGCCGCGCGCAAGCGCCGCCACCTCCGCGGCACGGCGGGCGCGGTCCCGCGCGGCGCGTCCGCCATCCTCCGGCGCGGCGTCGGCAACGTCGTCGCTCTCGGCCTTGGCGGTCCGGGCCGGGGCGGGTCCGGGCCGCTCGACCGTCTTCACCCGGACGGGATGACCGTCGACCTCGACTTCCGCGAAACGCCGGGCAAGCGCGGCGCCCCTGACGATCTGGTAACGGAGGCCGATCGTCGTCGTCTCGCGAAAGCACGCGGCGATCGTCTCGTCCAGCGCGTCCGGATCGGCGAGCACCTGTATATGAGCGGCCATCCGGCCCTTCTTGCCGAACGCCGGCATCTGGATCACGTCGGCCACCGCCGGGATCGCGCGCAGCCGGTCCAGGCCGATCGCGAGATCCTCCGCCGGCTGGTCGTCGATCTCGAACGACAGCACCGCCAGCTCGTGATGCGCCGCCGCCGCCGTCTCCGGCTGCTCCTCGAAGACCAGCAGCCGCAGGCAGTTGCTGATCCCCGGCAATTCCTTCGTGCCGAAGCCGGTTCCGGACCGCGCCAGGGTCCGCGGCCCGGCATGCGTTCCCGCTGCGCCGCTCCTGCTGCCGGCGCAGCCGAGATGCCGGAGGATCGCCGCGCCGGTCGGGGTTACGCGCTCGCCCGGAATGCCGTCGTCGACGATCTCGAATCCTTCGAGCAGCAGCGCCGTCGCGGGCGCCGGAACCGGCATCACTCCGTGCGCCGTCCGCACCCGCCCGGAACCGAGCGGCACCGGTCCCGCCGTCCAGCGCGCCGCCGGTCCCAGCGCGGCGATCAGGTGCGCCGCCCCGACGATGTCCGCGATGGAGTCGATCGCGCCGACCTCGTGGAACGTCACGTCATCGATCGCAACGCCGTGCACCCGCCCCTCGGCCTCGGCGAGCAGCGCGAAGATGCCGATCGCGTGCAGCCTCACGGCTGCGTCGAGCGGCGACTCCTCCAGCCGGTTGCGGATCGCCGCCCATGATGTGTGAGAGTGTGAATGACCGCGCTCCCGCTCGTCATGATCATGCCGATGCGGGAACTCTTCGACGACGAAGCGGGAGCCGCTGAGCACGCGGTCGCGGTGCGGCGCCAGCCGGCACGCGACCTGCCCCTCCGGCAGCACGGCGCGGATGCTCTCGACCGTGCCTTGCTCCAGCTCGGGAAAGGCGTCGAGGACCGCAGCGATGAACATGTCCCCGGCCGCACCGCCGACCGGGTCGAGACGAAGATGCATGGGCGGATATCCCTGGCGCGGCGACCGCGTCCGGTCGCGCGATGCAGGGCTTACGGCTGATGGCGGCGGCGGGTTCCCGGCGCGCCGTCTACCGCGCCTGCGCCTTCGCGAAGCGGCGCTCCATGCGCAGACTGTAGCGCGACATGCCGAAGCAGAGGATCCAGAACACCGCCCCGGCGAAGCTGTAGGCCTCGGCGGTGAGGCCGACCCATTTCGGGTCGGCGAGCGCCGCTTGCCCGATGCCCAGCAGGTCGAGCAGGCTGACGATCAGCACCAGCGTCGTGTTCTTGAGCAGCGCGATGAACTCGTTGACCAGCGCCGGCAGCGCGATGCGCAGCGCCTGCGGCAGGACGATATGCCGGGTCGTCAGCCAGTATCCCAGCCCGAGTGCCTTTGCCGCCTCCGCCTGCCCCGGCGGCATCGACTGGAGGCCGCCCCGCACCGCTTCGGCCATGTAGGCGCCGACGACGAGTGCGAGACCGACGATCGCGCGCACCAGCTTGTCGACGGTGACGCCGCTTGGGAGGATGAGCGGCAGCAGGATCGACGCGAGGAAGATCACCGCGAGGATCGGCACGCCGCGCCAGAACTCGATGAAGGCGATCGCGACCGAGCGCACCAGCGGCAGGCCGGACTGCCGCCCCAGCGCGAGCAGGATCCCGAACGGCAGCGCGATCGCTCCGGCCGCGACGGCGAGCACGACCGTCAGCATCAGGCCACCCCACTCCCGCGTCTCGACGAGCGGCAACCCGGCCACGCCGCCGAGCAGCAGCAGGGCGGCGCCGGCCGGGAGCGGCACGCCCAGCCCCAGCACCGCCGCGCGCTTGCCGCGCCACGGCGGCCCGGCCGCGACGAGGATCAGCAGCACCAGCCAGAGCCCGGCAATGTCGACGCGCCAGCGCTCGGCAAGGGGATAGAACCCGTAGATGAACTGCCCGAACCGGGCGGTGACGAAGGCCCAGCACGCACCGCCGGAACCCTGGCAGGCGTCGCGGCTGGCGCCGGTCCACGTCGCGTGGAACACCGCCCAGCCGAGGATACGCGGCACCGTCCAGGCGAGGAGCGCCAGACAGGCGAGCGTCACGACAGCGTCGAGCGGCGTCGCGAACAGCCGCACCCGCAGCCAGTTCAGCGCGCCGCGCGGGCTTGCTCCGGCCGGTGGCCTCATCGCGTCACCAGCCGCATGCGATGGTTGTACCAGTTCATCAACAGCGACACGGAAAGGTTGATCGCGAGATAGATCGCCAGCGTCAGGCCGATGATCTCGATCGCCTGCCCGGTCTGGTTGAGCGCCGTGCCCACGAACACCTGGACGATCTCCGGAAAGGCGATTGCCGCGCCGAAGGACGAGTTCTTGATGAGGTTCAGGTACTGGTTGGCGAGCGGCGGCAGGATCGCGCGCAGCGCCTGCGGGATCACGACAAGCCGGAGCGTCAATCCCGGCGGCAGGCCGAGCGCCTTCGCCGCGTCGCGCTGCCCCTCCCCGACCGCAAGGATGCCGGCGCGCACGATCTCGGCGATGAAGGCCGACGTGTAGGTCGCTAGCGCGAGGCAGAGCGCCACGAATTCCGGATTGAGCACGACGCCGCCGCGCACGTTGAAGCCCTGGAGCCGCGGCACGTCCCACCGCACGGCGAGCGCCGCGGCTACGGCCGCAAGGATCGGCAGCCCCAGCGCGAGGCCGAGCGTGACCGTCAGGGACGGCGCGGCGCCGAACCGCTCCGGATGGCGCCGCCGGTGTGCCCGCAGCGCGGCGAGCATGCCGATGCCGGCAAGGATCGCGACCGGGACTGCCCAGAACGCCGACCCGTCCTGCGCGGCCGGCAGCACGAGGCCGCGATTGTTGAGGAAGACGGCGCCGAACAGCGCATGGCCGGTCCGCGGCGGCGGCAGCGCCGTCAGCACGCCGTAGTACCAGATGAAGACGAACAGCAGCAGCGGGATGTTGCGCGCGAACTCGACATAGGCGCCGGCCAGCCGCGACAGCAGCCAGTTCCGCGCGAGCCGCGCGATGCCGAGCGCGAAGCCGATGGACGTCGCCAGCACGATCCCGATCGCCGAGACGAGCAGCGTGTTCAGCACCGCGACGAACAGCGCCCGCCCGTAGGTCGAGCCCGGCCCGTACGCCACCAGCTTCACCGAGATGTCGAAGCCGGACACCGTGCCGAGGAAACCGAAACCGGTCGCCACCCCCTGTTTCGCCAGATTGGCGACCGCGTTCGCCACCGCCGACCAGACCAGCCACAGGAGCGCCGCGACCAGCGCCGCCTGCGCGGCGTAGCTGCGCAGGCGGACGTCGAAGAACCAGCGGGCAAGCGTGCTGCGGCGGGTGGGCATGGGTAGGCCGGAGTTACGCGAGATTTCCGTCTCCCGCGATGGAGATCTTCTTCAGCCGTCGTGCAATGACCTTCGATCCCCCTCCCCCGCATCGCGGGGGAGGGTCGGGGTGGGGGCATTTCGCATCGTCAGCAACAGCCTCGGTAAGCTATCGCATGTGATGGATTGCCCCCATCCCGACCTTCCCCCGCAAGCGGGGGAAGGAGTGCCGAAAAGATCAGTCTCTCAGTTGAACGGCGGCGTGAAGAGGATCCCGCCCTTGGTCCAGAGCTGGTTGCGGCCGCGCTCCAGCTTCAGCGGCGATCCCATGCCGACGGTGCGCTCGTAGGATTCGCCGTAATTGCCGACCTGCTTGATGATGTTGTAGGCCCACTCCTTCGGCAGGTCGAGCATCGGCCCGAGATCGCCCTCGACGCCGAGCAGGCGCCGCACCTCGGCGTCCTTCGACGACTTCATCTCGTCGACGTTCTGCGACGTGACGCCGAGCGCTTCCGCGGCGATCGTCGCGTTCAGCGTCCAGCGGACGATGTCCCCCCACTGGTTGTCGCCGTGGCGCACCACCGGCCCCTGCGGGTCGTTCGAGATCACCTCGTCGAGGATCACGTGATCGTCGGGCTTCTTCAGCTTGACGCGCTGCCCGGCGAGCGCGCCGATGCCGGCGGTGTAGGCGTCGCAGCGCTCGGCGTCGTAGGTCGCGATCGCGTCGTCGTTCTTGCCGAAGGTCACGATGTTGACCGTCTCGCCGCGGGCGCGGAACCAGTCGCCGGCGTTCCGCTCCTCGGTGGTGCCGGCGGCGACGCAGACCGTGGCCCCGGCGAGGTCCTTGACGCTCTTGATTCCGGCGCTCTTGCGGACGATGAAGGTCTGGCCTTCGTAGAAATTGATGCCGACGTAATCGATGCCGAGGCTCGCGTCGCGCGAGAAGGTGTAGGTCGTGTTGCGCGACAGCAGATCGACCTGACCCGAGGCGAGGATCGCGAAGCGCTGCTGCGTCGAGGTCGGCGTGTACTTCACCTTGGTCGCGTCGCCGAAGATCGCCGCCGCGAGCGCCCGGCACACGTCGACGTCGAGCCCGGTCCAGTTTCCCTTGTCGTCGGCGTAGGAGAAGCCGGGCAGTCCGAGATGCACGCCGCATTCGATGTGGCCGCGCGCCCGCACGGCGTCGAGCGTCGGCCCGGCGACCGCGGCATTGGGGCTCGTGACGGCGGCGAGTGCGAGTGCGCACGCCGCGCCGCCGATGACGGATAGAGACAGCTTCACGTTGATTTTCTCCCTGTCGAGCGAGCCGCATCTCCGCGCGAGCCCCGAAAAGGGACGGTAAACGGTGCTCGTGCAGCGGACAAGCCGTGCGATCGGACCGCCCCGGCAGCGGACATTCCGGCGCTTTGTTCGTTTAAAACGGCGGGCTTGTGTCGAATTGGCCGCGAGCCATATGGTGCGCGCATGTCATGACCCGGTTGCCGGCTGCGCAAGCGCAGCGGCCGCCTTCCGACCGCTGGAGAAACCCGAGACGTGATGAAGAGCTTCCTGGCGCCGATCCATCCCGACGGATGGAAGTTCGTCGCCGGCTTCGTCGTGGTTACGCTGATCCTGTTCTTCGTCTGGGAGCCACTCGGCTGGCTCGGCGTGATCGCGTCGCTGTGGTGCGCGTACTTCTTCCGCGACCCGTGGCGGGTGACGCCGACCCGGCCCGGCCTCGTCGTCAGCCCGGCGGACGGGCTCGTCGTCTCGATCGGTCCCGCGGTGCCGCCGGTGGAACTCGGCATGGGACCGGAGCCGATGACGCGGATCGGCATCTTCCTCAACGTCGTCGACGTGCACGTCAACCGCACGCCGATGTCCGGCCGCGTCGAGAAGGTCGCCTATCATAAGGGCAAGTTCCTCAACGCCAGCTTCGACAAGGCGAGCGACGAGAACGAGCGGATGGCGATCCGGCTGAAGACCGAGGAGGGACCGGAGATCGCCTTCGTGCAGATCGCCGGGCTGGTGGCCCGCCGCATCGTCTGCCACCTCAGCGAGGGCCATCAGGTCGTCGCCGGCCAGCGCTTCGGCCTGATCCGGTTCGGCAGCCGCACCGACATCTACCTGCCGCCCGACTGGCCGCCGATGGTGATCGTCAACCAGCGCGTGATCGGCGGCGAGACGGTGATCGCCGATGCCCGCGCACAGGAGCCGCCGCGCCAGGGCGTGCTGCACTGACGCAGGCGACAGGGATCTGAAAGGAGGAGGCGAAGGTCATGTTCGGATCGCGGCGCGCTCTTCACCAGCGGAGGCTCCGCGTCAGGCGGATCTCCGGCCTGTCGCCGAACCGCATGATCCCGAACGTGCTGACGCTGCTGGCGCTCTGCGCCGGCATGACGGCGATGCGCCTCGCCATCACGGGCAAGTACGAATCGGCGGTGATCGCGATCATCGTCGCCGGTATCCTGGACGGGCTCGACGGGCGCATCGCGCGGCTGCTGAAGAGTACCTCGTCGTTCGGCGCGCAGCTCGACTCGCTCGCCGACTTCATCGATTTCGGCGTCGCGCCGGCGATCGTCGTCTATTTCTGGGCCACCGCGACGCTAGGCAGCCTTGGCTGGGCGGTCGCCGTGTTCTACGCGATCTGCTGCGCGCTCCGCCTCGCCCGCTTCAACACGCAGCTCGACGTCGAGCTGCCCTCCTACGCCTACAATTTCTTCACCGGCGTGCCGGCGCCCGCGGGCGCCGCGCTGGTCATCGTGCCGATGTTCATGAGCTTCGAGTGGGGCGACACGGTGTTCCGCTCGGCGACGCTGAACACGATCGTGCTCGCGGCGGTCGGCGCGCTGATGGCGAGCCGCGTCCCGACATTGTCGTTGAAGCGGGTGCGCATCCGCCCCGACCAGATCCTGCCGGTGCTGATCGGCATCGCCATCGCGGTCGCGCTGCTGAGTTCGGCGCCGTGGCCGACGCTGACGCTGGTGGGCCTCGCCTATCTCGGCTCGATCCCGCTGACCGTGCGCAATTATTACCGGCTGAAGCAGGCGCACGAAGCCGCGACGGCCGCGACGGGCGGCGGCACTCCGGCGTCTACGTCCGCGATTGCAGCGGCCCCGTCCGTCGAACCTGCGGCGCAGAAGCCGCGTCCGCGGGCGGTTTGAGGGCGATCGCCGCCTGCCGGTCGCCTTAGCTCACGCCGTGATACGACTTGTACCAGTCGGTGAAGCGCCGCAGCCCGTCGGCGAGCGGCGTGCTCGGCGAAAAGCCGAGGTCGCGGCGCGACGCTTCGATGTCGGCATAGGTCGACGGCACGTCGCCCGGCTGTATCGGCAGCAGCTCCTTGACCGCCGTGCGCCCGATTTCGCGCTCGATGATCGCGATGAAGTCGAGCAGCCGCTCCGGCCGGTTGTTGCCGAGATTGTAGACCCGGTGCCGCACCGTCATGTCGGCCGGCGGCGGCCGGTCGAGCGCGGCGACCGTGCCGGCGACGATGTCGTCGATATAGGTGAAGTCGCGGGACATCTCGCCGTGGTTGAACACCTTGATCGGACGGCCGGCGACGATCGCGTCGCAGAACAGGTACGCCGCCATGTCCGGTCGTCCCCACGGCCCATAGACCGTGAAGAAGCGCAGCCCGGTGCCCGGAACGCAGTACAGGTGGGCGTAGGTGTGTCCGATCAGCTCGCAGGACCGCTTCGACGCCGCGTACAGCGAGACCGGCTGGTCGACCGGGTCGTCGACGCTGAACGGCAGCTTGCTGTTGGCGCCGTAGACCGAGGAAGAGCTGGCGTAGACGAACGACCGGAGCCCCTTCAGCCGCCGCGCCGCCTCCAGCATCGTCACCTGTCCCATCACGTTGGCGGTGACGTAGCTGTACGGGTTCTCCAGCGAATAGCGGACGCCGGCCTGCGCGGCGAGGTGGACGACGCGGTCGATCTCCGGATGGGCGACGGTCAGCGCCTCCACGGCCTCGCGGTCGGCGATGTCGAGCCGGTGAAAGGAGAAGCTCTGCTGAGCGCCGAGCCGCGCCAGCCGCGCCTCCTTGAGGCGGACATCGTAATAAGGCGAGAGGTTGTCGACGCCGATGACGCGCTCGCCCCGCGACAGCAGGGCACCGGCGACGTGGTATCCGATAAAGCCGGCGGCGCCGGTGACGAGAACTGTCATGGCGGCTTCATACCAGAGACCGGCCGCAATCAGGAAGCGCGACGGGTGGCGGCTCCCGGCGCGGCCGTCGAGCCGTACCGATGGCGATGACGCGCGCGGGCGAGCCGCGGCGTCGGCGCGTCCTTGTCACCGGGGCGACCGGGTTCGTCGGCCGCGCGCTACTCCCCGTGCTGCACGAATCGGGGTGGGACGTCACCGCCGCGCTCCGCCGCCCACCGGAAGCAGGCGCATCGCTCGCTGCACCGGCACGGGCCGTCGTGCTCGGCGAGTTCGGGCCGGAGACGAACTGGCCGGCGGCGCTGCATCCGCCGGACGGAGGCGGCGGTGCGGCCCCGGTCGATGCCGTCGTCCATCTCGCGGCGCGCGTCCACGTGATGCGGGAGACCGATCCCGATCCGGACGCCGCCTTCAACCGCGCCAACGCCGAGGCGACCGCACGCCTCGCGGCCGAGGCCGCCCGCGCCGGGGTGTCCCGCTTCGTCTATCTCAGCAGCGTGAAGGTGAACGGCGAGCGCACCGCGCCCGGCCGCCCGTTCCGCGAGGACGACCCGCCGGTGCCCGAGGACGCCTATGCGCGCTCGAAGCTGGCGGCCGAGGCCGCGCTCGCCCGACTGGCCGGCGAGACTGCCGGCATGTCGATCACCGTGCTCCGCCCGCCGCTGATCTACGGGCCGAACGTCCGCGGCAACTTCCTGTCGTTGATCCGGCTCGCCGGGCGCGGCATCCCGCTCCCCCTAGGGAGCGTCGAGGACAACCGGCGCAGCCTGCTCGCCGTCGGCAACCTCGCCGACGCGATCCGCCGCGTGCTCGACGCCGCCGATCCGCCGGGCTTCGGCGCGTACCTGCTCCGCGACGGCGAGGATCTGTCGACCGCGGCGCTGCTGCGCCGGCTCGCAGCGGCGCTCGATCGCCCGGCGCGGCTCGTCCCGGTACCGCCCGCGATCCTGGCCGGGGCGCTCCGTGCGCTCGGCCAGGGCGGGATGGCGGAGCGGCTGCTGGGTTCCCTTCAGATCGACGACTCGCGCTTCCGCGAGACCTTCGGCTGGACGCCGCCGCTCACCGTCGACGAGGGCTTGCGGCAGGCGGCGGCTTGGTTCCGATCGTCCCGATAGCGGCCCTTTCCATTTCTGGAAAGTCGTACCACGAGCCCGTCAAGGAACAGTTTTTCACCGCGGAGTACGCAGAGAACCGCGGAGATCCGTGGGGGGATGATTTCTCGCGCGCCGCAGGGCGCGCAGCCGATCGCTCTGCGATCCTCCGCGTCTTCGTCGCGCCCTTTGCGGTAAAGGGGGCTATTTCTTCCCAAACCCTAATAGCCCTCGGGCACGTACCCGAAGCGGGTCATCTGCTCGCGGTGGGCGGAGACGATCGCGGCGACCTGCTCACGGCTCAGCACGGTCCGCCACTGCCCGGCCTTGCCCTCGCGGAAGAACGCGGCAGCGTGCGCCGGCCGCTCGACGAAGCCGTGGCGGCGCTCCTGCTCCTTCAGCACCTTGAACGAGCTGAGCTTGATCGCCTTCTCGACATGCGCCCGCGGCACGTCGAGGCCGAGGAACTTGACGACGCCGCCGAAGGATCGGGTCGGCGCCTCCAGCATGTCCTCGTAGCGCACGACGTGCAGGCCGGGGTGCTGACGCTGCGTCCAGGACAGGACGTTCTCGGACCAGGACCCATAGACCTCGTAGACGTGCGTGGCGTCGCCCAACGTCGTCGAGCCGCGGCGGCCCATGCTCTCGATCGCGGCATCGATCGACACCGCGTTGTGGTGACTGTACGAGATCACCACGTCGAGCGGGTTGCGCACGATGTAGATCGCCGCGATGGTGGCGTCCATCGCGACGAGCGGATGCCCTTCGTCCTCCATCAGCGCGTTGTGCGTCTTGACGAAAATCGGCCGCGGCGACGAGCGCGCCATCGCGCGATGCACGAGCGGGCGAAGGCGCTGCACGGTCGGGCGGTCGTAGATTTCCCCCGGCGCAAGTTTCTCGTAGGCCGAGATCTCGGCGTCGCCGTACATGTGCTGGTACAGGCTATTGATGTCGATCGCCTCGCCCTTCCCGTAGAGCAGGTTGAGCAGGAAGGCGCGCATCCACGTATTGCCGGATTTCGGGTACGAGGCGAGCCAGACGATGCCGCCCAAAGGTGGAACTCCTCGATGTGACGCGATCCCCGGCGCCGCCGCGGACGCGGAGATATACCGGCGGCCGGCGGAAGCCGGCAAAGAAAAATGGCCGCGGGCGCATGGCGTCGGCGGCACTCTCAGCCGCGGCATCCGCGCGTCCTGGATTGACGCCGTCCCGGCGGCGGTCTAGTCGTTCGCTCCGATGATCAGCACCGTCCGCTCTCTCTTTGCGCCAGGCGCCCCGGCTGCGGTCGGACCGATCCCCGGACCCCGCCGATGTGCGGCATAGCGGGCTTCCTCGAGGCACCCGCGCGGAGCGGCGCCGACACGCTGCGCGACCGGATCGGCGCGATGACGGACGCGATGCATCTGCGCGGACCCGACGATCGCGGCATATGGGCCGATGCGGCGTCAGGCATCGCGTTCGGCCATCGCCGCCTGTCCATCATCGATCTCTCGCCGAATGGGCGGCAGCCGATGCAGTCGGCGAACGGCCGCTTTGTCCTGACCTACAACGGCGAAGTCTTCAACTACCCGGAGCTGCGCGACGAGCTTGCAGCGGCCGGCTGCCGCTTCCGCGGCACCTCGGACACAGAGGTCATCCTCGAAGGCGTGACGGTGTGGGGGCTGGAGCGGACCGTCGAGCGGCTGATCGGCATGTTCGCGATCGCGCTCTGGGACCGCGAGACCAGAACGCTCCACCTCATCCGCGACCGGCTTGGCATCAAACCGCTCTACTGGGGCTTGCCCGGCGGCGGGCTGCTGCTGTTCGGTTCGGAACTGAAGGCGCTGCGCGCGCATCGGGGATGGACGCCGGAGATCGACCGGGACGCGCTCGACGCCTTCCTGCGCTTCGGCTACGTGCCCGCGCCGCGCTCGATCTATCGCGGCATCGCCAAGCTGGAGCCCGGCACGATCCTGACGGTGCAGGCCGACGCGCTGGCCCGCGGCGCGCCGCCGACCATCCGGCGGTTCTGGGATCTGCGCGCGGTCGCCGCTCGCGGACTGTCCGATCGCCTCGCGCCCGACGACGCTGCGGCGGCCGACGCGCTCGACTCGCTGCTCCGCGACGCGGTGCGGCGGCGGATGATCGCCGACGTCCCGCTCGGCGCCTTCCTCTCCGGCGGCATCGATTCGTCCACGGTCGTCGCGCTGATGCAGGCGCAGAGCAGCCGCCCCGTCCGGACCTTCTCGATCGGCTTCCGCGAAGCCGGCTACGACGAGGCTCCGGCGGCGCGCGCCGTCGCCCGCCATCTCGGCACCGATCACGAAGAACTGTATGTCGGGCCGGCCGAGGCGCTGGCGACGATCCCGCACCTGCCGCTCTGGTTCGACGAGCCGTTCGCCGACTCGTCGCAGATCCCGACCCACCTCGTCTCGGCGATGGCCCGGCGTCATGTCACGGTCGCGCTCTCCGGCGACGGCGGCGACGAGCTTTTCGCCGGCTACAACCGGCACCTCGCCGCCTACCGGCTTGCCCGCGCGGCGGCGGTGCCGGCGCCGCTGCGCCGCGCCGCCGCCGGCCTGCTCGCCGCTGTTCCGCCGGCCCGTTGGGATCGCGCGGCGGCGCTGCTGCCCTCCGGGGTCCGCCCGCCGCAGCTCGGCGACAAGCTGCACAAGCTCGCAGCACTGCTCGCAGCGCCGGAGGATGCCGGCCGCGCCTATCGGCGGCTGGTGACGCTGTGGACCGGAGAGGATCTGGTGCCCGGCGCCGGCCGGGAGCCCGCGGTGACGGCGCTCGACGATCCGGCATTGACTGCGGCGGCGGCGGCCGGCGATCCGGTCGAGCGGTTCCAGCTTTTCGACATGGCGACCTATCTGCCGGACGACATCCTGACCAAGGTCGACCGGGCGAGCATGGCGGTCGCGCTGGAGGCCCGCGTGCCGCTCCTCGACCACCGCGTCGTCGAGTTCGCGTGGCGGCTGCCGCCGTCGATGCGTATCCGCGACGGGCGCAGCAAGTGGCTGCTCCGGCAGGTCCTCGCCCGCTACGTGCCGCCTTCCCTCACGGATCGGCCGAAGAGCGGGTTCGCCCTGCCGATCGACGGCTGGCTGCGCGGCCCATTGCGCGGCTGGGCCGAGGACCTCCTCGATCCGGCGCGGCTGCGGCGCGAGGGATATATCGCCGCCGAGCCGGTCCGGGCGGCGTGGACGGCGCACCTCTCCGGCCGTGCCAACCATCAGCACCGGTTGTGGGCGGTGCTGATGTTCCAGGCATGGCTGGAGCGCGATCAGACCGCAATGGAGGCGCCGGACGGCGCGGCGGCATCCCGCACGGCCGCGCTGGGCGCCGCTGCCGTTCCCGCCGCCGCCGCGGGATGAACGCCGACAATGCACCGACGGTCGCGGCGGCGGAGCAGCGCCGGCCGCGTCCGAAGATCCTCTTCGTCGTCACCGAGGACTGGTATTTCTGCTCGCACCGCCTGCCGATGGCGCGGGCGGCCCGCGATCTCGGCTGCGAGGTCGTCGTCGCCACCCGCGTCGACAGCCACGGCGAGGCGATCGGCGCCGAGGGCTTCCGCCTTGTCCCGTTGCGGCGGCTCGACCGGCGCAGCGCCGATCCGCTGCGCGAAGCGGCGGCGGTGCGCGAGCTTTATGCGCTCTACCGTCGCGAGCGGCCGGACCTCGTCCATCACGTCGCGATTAAGCCGGTGCTCTACGGCGCGCTCGCGGCGCGTCTCGCCGGCGTGCCTTCCGTCGTCAACGCGCTCGCCGGGCTCGGCTTCGTGTTCGCGTCGGCGACTCCGGCGGCGCGGCTGCTGCGCCCGGCCGTCACGTCGGCGTTCCGCTTCCTGCTCGACCGGCCGGGCAGCCGCCTGCTGGTGCAGAACGAGGACGACCGCGCCTTCTTCGCCGGATCGGGACTGGTCGCCGCCGAGCGCATCGCGCTCGTCCGCGGCTCCGGCGTCGACATCGCGCGGCTCGCGCCGACGCCGGACCCGGCCGCGGCGGATGCCGGCGCGGTTCCCATCGCCGCCCTGGTCGGACGCATGCTGTGGGACAAGGGCGTCGGCGAGGCGGTCGAGGCGAGCCGGAAGCTGAGGCAGCGCGGCGTCGCGCTGCGGCTCGCGCTGGTCGGCCGCCCCGACCCGGCGAACCCGCGCTCGATCCCGGAGGCGACGTTGCGGGGCTGGCAGGCGGAGGGCGTCGCCGAGTGGTGGGGCCACTGCGACGACATCGCCGAGGTCTGGCGGCAGGCGTCGATCGCGCTGCTGCCGTCCTATCGCGAGGGCCTGCCCAAGGCGCTCCTCGAAGCCGCCGCCTGCGGCCGCCCGATGCTTGCAACGGACGTCCCCGGCTGCCGCGAGCTGGTGCGGCACGAGGCGAACGGGCTGCTCGTGCCGGTACGCGACGCTGCCGCGCTCGCCGACGCACTGGCGAGGCTGGCGGCCGATCCGGCGCTGCGGCAACGCCTCGGCGCGGCGGCGCGCCGCACGGTGGAAGGCGAGTACGCCGAAACCGCCATTGCCGGCGCGGTGCAGGCGCTCTACCGCGAGATGCTGGGAAACGCCGGCGCACCGGCGCCGCAGCCACCCGGCTCCGTCCGGCGGAATCCGCCGGCAACGGCATGAGCGTGCGCTCCACCGCTCCGACGGCGACACCGCGGGAATCGACAGCCGGTCCGCCGCGCCCCGCCACCGACAGAAATTTGGCCCCGGCGGGCACGCCGCATGCCGGACACGTGCTCGCCGTGACGGCGGCAGTCGGCCTGCCGCTCTCCGTCTTCGCGCCGCTCTTCATGGCGCCGCTCCTCGTGCTCGCGGCGGTGGCGGTGCTGCTGCTGCGGTGGCGTGACGGTGGCGGCGCGGTCGCGTTGGCGCTGCCGACGTTTGCCGTCGCGACCCCGCTCGCGGCGCTCGCGCTGTGGGCGCTGGC
>Ga0265327_10003558_pt1 | contig 14762 bp, 10 predicted proteins | sample 41621metaG_FD_202089 | JGI IMG/M metagenome (GOLD analysis project Ga0265327, IMG submission 202089) | Rhizosphere microbial communities from Carex aquatilis grown in University of Washington, Seatle, WA, United States - 4-16-21 metaG | ecosystem: Host-associated > Plants > Roots > Rhizosphere... | reverse complement strand
CTCATCAGTCTCACGCAGGTGATGGCGAAAGAGTGGGGCAAGGACAACATCCGGGCGAACGTCATCTGCCCGGGGCTCATCAAGACCGATTTCAGCGCCGCGCTCTGGGGCGACGAGAAGATCCTCAAGCACATGATGCGCAGTCAGGCGCTCGCGAAGCTTGGCGAACCTCACGACATCGCGTCGCTCGCGCTCTTCCTCGCGTCGGATGCGTCGGCGTTCTGCACGGGTGCGGTGTACATGGCGGACGGTGGGTACACCATCTAGGTCATGTCGATTCACGCTTGCCGACGGCGTGGGCGAAAGTACGTCGCCGTCCCGCGGGCGCCGCGCACGGTGCCGCACGGGCCGAATCAGCGCTGGAGCATGGACTTCGTGCACGACCGACTCGCCGATGGCCGCGCGTTTCGCGTGCTGACGGTCGTGGACGAAGGGACGCGGGAGAGTCCGGCCCTCGTGGTCGCTCGGAGCCTGAGCGGCGAACGCGTCGCCGCCGCACTCGAGCAGCTCGCGGCGACGCGCGGCCTGCCCACCACGATCAGCGTGGATCACGGGACGGAGTTTACGAGCAAGGCGGTCGATGCGTGGGCCGAGGCGCGTGGGGTCCACCTCGACTACATCCGGCCCGGCAAGCCGAACGACAACGCCTTCATCGAGAGCTTCAACAGCCGGCTGCGCGATGAATGCCTGAACGAGCACTGGTTTCGGACCATCGCCGACGCCCAGGTGCTGATCGAGCAGTGGCGCGGGGAGTACAACACGGAGCACCCGCACAGCAGTCTGGGTCATCTTCCCCCGGCCGACTATGCGGCGCAGTTTCAGCGCGTGAAACAAGGCCAGGAAATCACCCGACTGTCACCCTAAGATCGGACCCAACTCGGGGTAACCCGCGGACCATTACGGAATCGTCGTCCAGCGGAGATGTGGGTTCGGTAATGGAGGCGTGGTCCGCTGGCGGTGGCCCTCCGTCAGCGGCAGCTCTTCAGTCCGCCGCTTCGTCGCAGCGTGCCGTGGCACAAGCGCACGCCGACTCCCTGGACACTCCTCGGCCTACGCCACCATGCAACATCAACTGGACCTACTAGACATGAAACGACAAATGCGACGTTTCGTGCGCATCGCCGTCAGCTTGTTGGCTGTGAGTCAGTTCACCGGCAGAGAGCTTATCGGACAAGGGAGCTCAGCTAGAACCCCAACCTGGCAAGCTCAGTGCGACATGATCGCGGGACGCGTGGCGGCGAAAAGCATCGATCTTCCGAGTGCGAAGGGCGAGATGGTAAACTGCGACGAGGAAACGGCACGGCTGATCCCTGAACACTGGCGCGCCGTGGTCGCGGACAGCGCGTACTTGAACGCTCTTATCTGGCTGAGCGTGCACGTTCGTGACAAAAGACTCTACACCGAAGTGCGCGCAGTCGCACTGTCGTCGGGCCAGCCAAACGCGGTTCGAGGCGCGGCGCTCGCCGTGCTTGCGAGCTACATCAATTCCTCGATGACCGGAAGTGTCCGCCACAACACCAGGACGGGGGCGCTGATTTCGACTGTTGGCTACCAGGATCACGCATCGCAAACGGACGGTTCCCAGACACTGGGCTCAACTGAGTACACCGAGATCTTCCGCGTGTTGACGCAACTTTCCTCGCGCGATCCGTCGCAGGAAATCCGGGAGATCGCGAACTACATATTGGTCGCTACGAAACTTGACTGCAAGGATCGTGCACGAAACCGCAATGTGCACGCTTGTCCCAATTGACAGCATCACCACAGCGGCGACAGGGCTAATATCGAACGTGACTGCGAATGCCGGTTGCGAAGCCCGAGCATGCCGCGGTGAAAGGACCACATCAACTCGATACTCAGCAATTGGTCAGACGCCGCGCGGCGGCAGCGGCACGAACGCCGACGTGCGCCGCTGGTACGCGCGGAACGCGTCGCCGCGCGTCCGGAGCATGTGTTCCTCCGTCATCGGGATGCCCGTGACCCGCAGCAGGAAGTGCAGCATCATGGCCGGGCAGGCGATGCTCACCCATCCCCACGGCGTGCCGAGCGCGAAGAGCGCAACAGCGCACCAGACGAGCCATTCGAAGAAGTAGTTCGGATGGCGCGAGTAGCGCCACAGTCCGCGGTCGCAGATGCCGCCGCGGTTGGCGGGATCGGCCTTGAACCGCTTGAGTTGCGCGTCGGCAACCGCTTCGCCGGTGACGGCCACGAGCCATAGACCAATACCCGCGATCTCGAACCCGCCGAGCCCCGGCACGGCGTTCAGCGAAACGAGCAGGAACGGCACCGCGAGCACGACGTCGAGGATCCCCTGAAAGAGGAAGAACCAGAGGAACTTGAGCACGGTATTCCCGCCCCACCGCTCGCGCAGCGCCTGGTAGCGCGCGTCCTCCGGCGCTCCGGCAACGCGCCGAGCGAGATAGAGCGCGAGCCGCGCGCTCCAGACGCCGCCCATCGCCGCCGCGATGGTGCGCCGCGCCGGATCGCCCGTTCCGACCGCCGCGTAGAGCACGGCGAGGATGCCGATCCCCGCCGACCAGGCCACGTCGACGATCGAGGCGTTCCGGATGCGGACATGCAGCAGCCAGACGCCGAACATCATCGCCAGCATCGCCGCCGTACCGGTCGCCAGCATGGCCCACGCCGTCATCGTTCTCCATTGGCTGGGAGCACTCCCAGCCGGTAGTTTGGCGTCATCGGAAGTGATGACCACGCCGGCTCCGACAACAATGATGATGCAAACGCCCGCGCTCCGACATTCGTTCGCCCGCGCGGTCCGATCCGTGTCCATCCTGGCGGCGCTCAGCGTCGCCTCCTGCACCGGCGCCGGAACGCACGGCTCCGCGCCATCCGCGGCCCTGCAGTCGAAGGCCGTCGTCGGGCCGACCAACGGCTCGGTCGTCGTGGTCGGCGGCGGCGCCATCGGCCCAGAGATCTACCAGCGGTTCATCGAACTCGCCGGCGGCCCCGACGCGCCGATCGTCGTCGTCCCCACCGCCGGTGGCGACTCCGTGTACCCCGCCGACTGGGTCGGCATCCGCGGCCTGCAGCAGGCGGGCGCGACGCGCGTCAGCGTCCTCCACACCATCAACCGCAAGGAAGCCGACAGTGAAGCGTTCATCGCATCGCTGAAAGCAGCGCGCGGCGTCTGGTTCCCCGGCGGCCGGCAGTGGCACCTCGTCGACTCCTACCTCGGCACGCGCACCGAAGCCGAGTTCCGCGCCGTGCTCGCGCGCGGCGGCGTGATCGGCGGCACCTCGGCCGGCGCGTCGATCCTCTCGAGTTACCTCGTGCGCGGCGCGCGCGAGGGGAACACCGTGATGATGGCGCCGGGTTACGAAGTGGGCTTCGGCTACCTCCGCAACGTCGCGATCGACCAGCACGTCGTCGCACGCGACCGGCTGCTCGACCTTCCGGCGGTACTCACGAAACACCCCGAACTCCTCGGCATCTCCGAGGACGAAGGCACCGCCTGGGTCGTGCGCGGCGACCAGGCCGAGATCATCGGCCGCAACAAGGCGTTCGTGTATGGCGGGCGCGATGCCACCGACGCCGGCGCGCCGTACCTCACGCTCTACCCCGGCGATCGCTACGACCTCGCGCAGCGCAGCGTCACGCACCGCGCCACGGCCGACGCGCCGTTCCCGCCGGCCTTCATCGATTCGCTCTTCGCCGAGTACGCCACGCCCGGCGCGCCCGGTGCCGCCGTGCTCGTCGCGCTCGACGGCAAGGTGCTCGTGAATCGCGGCTTCGGCCTCGCCGATGTCACCAAGGGCACGCCGGTCACCACGCGGACCAACTTCCGGCTCGCCTCGGTCACCAAGCAGTTCACCGCCGCGGCCACGATGCTCCTCGTGCAGGACGGCAAGCTCCGCCTCGACGAGACCCTCACCGACATCTGGCCCGACTATCCGGCGTACGGCAAGCGCATCACCATCCGCCACCTCCTCACGCACACGAGCGGGCTGCTCGAATACGAAGCCTTCGTCCCCGACTCGCAGACGCGCCAGATCAAGGACGCCGAAGTGCTCGCGCTCATGAAGCGCACCGACAGTACGCTCTTCCCGCCCGGCGCGAAGTTCGAGTACAGCAACACCGCCTACGTGATGCTCGGTGAGGTCGTCGCAAAACGCAGCGGCATGCCGTTCAGCGCCTTCCTCCGCACGCGCGTCTTTACGCCGCTCGGCATGCACAAGACGCTCGCCCGCGAAGACAACGGTCCAGCCGTCACCTTCCGCGCCTACGGGCACTCGCTCGTGAGCGGCACGTGGACGCAGACTGATCAGAGCAACACCAGCGCCACGCTCGGCGACGGCGGCGTCTATTCGTCGGTCGACGAGATGTACCGCTGGAGCCAGGCGCTCGACACCGACGAACTCCTCTTCCCGCCCGCGCGCAACCTCCTCTTCACCGACAACACGACCGCCGACGGCAAGAAGGTCGGCTACGGTTTCGGCTGGTTCCTCGATGCCTACCGCGGACTCCCGCGCCAGTATCACACCGGCACCTCGCGCGGCTTCCGCACGATGATCACGCGCTTTCCCTCGATGCGCGCGACGATCATCATCCTCACGAACCGCTCGGCGCCCTCCCCCGAGGCGCTCACCAAGGCCATCACCGATCGCCTGCTGTTCACGCCGGGCGATGCGCGCTGGCAGAAACAGCGCGTCGCGTCCAACGCGAGCTGCCGCAGCCTGAGCGCGGTGAGCGAGACGGTGGCGTGGGCCGGATGCACGGGCGGCCGCGTCTATCACACCACCGACGGCGGTACCACGTGGATGGTGGACTCCGTCCCCGGCAGCGCGCGCCTCGACTTCCGCGGCATCACGGCGTTCGACGCGAACACCGCCGTCGTCGCCGCCGCCGGCCCCGCCGAACAGGGCCAGGCGCGCATCTATCGCACGACCGACGGCGCGAAGACCTGGACGCTCGCCTGGAGCGACTCCACCAAGGGCATCTTCCTCGACGGCCTCGCCTTCTGGGACGCGCAGCACGGCTTCACCTTCAGCGATCCGGTGAACGGCAAGCTCGTCATCCTCACCACCGATGACGGCGGCGCGTCGTGGCAGCGCGTGGATCCGGCGAACATCCCGCCCGTGATCGCCGGCGAGGCGGCCTTCGCCGCGAGCAACACGCAACTCGCCGTGCAGGGCGAGAAGAACGCATGGATCGCGAGCGGCGGCGGCAAGGAAGCGCGCGTCTTCCGTACCACCGACCGCGGCCGCACGTGGGAGGTGCACGGCACCGGCATTCCTGGTGGCGCGAGCGCGGGCCTCTTCGGCATCGCCTTCGCCGATGCGCGCAACGGACTCGCCGTGGGCGGTGACTATGCGATCGCGCGCGGCACCGACTTCGCCATCCGCACCACCGACGGCGGCGTCACCTGGAGCAAGCAGGGACTCGGCGTGCCCGACGGCGCGACGCAGGGCCTCGCGCTCGTGCGCGGATCGAACCCGGCGACCTTCGTCGGCGCCGGCGCGTGGGGCACGACGACCTCGCGCGACTTCGGCGCCACCTGGCAGCATGGCGACACGCTCACCGCGTGGGGCATCGGCTTCGCCTCGCCGCGCGTCGGCTGGGTGGTCGGCGCACGCGGCCACATCTCCCGTTTCACGGACTCGCCCAAGTGACCTACGACCTGCGCGGCGGCACGTTCCCGAAACTCGGATCCGGCGGGCTTCGCCTCGTCGCGAACCTCGCGGAGATGCCGGTCCTCGGGCCGCTGCTCGTCGAGAAGCTGAAGGCCGACGGCGGCCTCACCGGCATCCGCGACGCGGCGCCGAACGAAGCGCCCACGCTCTTCCCGCATCTCGGCGCCGACGATCGGCCCGTACCGCCGCTCGTGCACGCGAACACGCCGAACGAACCCAAGGGCTTCCGCTTTCCGGGGCTCGACGATTACCACGCCGCCTACCGCGACGGGCGCACCGATCCCGTGGCGGTCGCCGAGCGTTTCCTCGCGCAGCACGCCGCGAGCGACGCCGGCCCGCATCCGCTGCGCGCGATGATCGCCGTGCAGCGTGACGATCTCATCGCGCAGGCGCGCGCGAGCGCCGCCCGATGGCGCGCCGGCACGCCGCTGGGACTCTTCGACGGTGTCCCCGTCGCGATCAAGGACGAGATGGATGTCGCCGGCTACCCGACGACCGTCGGCACGAAGTTCATCGGCAAGGGCGAAGCCGCGCGCGAGGACTGCGCCGCCGCCGGCCGCCTCCGCGCCGCCGGCGCCGTGATCGTCGGCAAGGCGAACATGCACGAGATCGGCATCAACGTCACCGGCCTCAACCCCCACTGGGGCACGACGCGCAATCCGTACAACGACCGGTATCACACCGGCGCGTCGTCGAGCGGGCCCGCCACGGCGGTCGCATCGGGACTCGTCCCCGTCGCCATCGGCGCCGACGGTGGCGGCTCCATTCGCATTCCCGCCGCGCTCTGCGGGCTCGTCGGCATCAAGGGGACGTTCGGCCGCGTCAGCGAGTTCGGCGCCTACCCGCTCTGCTGGAGCCTCGCCTACATCGGCCCGCTCGCCACCTCCGTGAGCGACTGCGCGCGCGCTTACGCGGTCGTCGCCGGCGCCGACCCGCGCGATCCGCACTCCATCGGCCATCCACCCGTCGATCTCGACGATGCCCGGCCCGGCTCGCTCGCCGGCGTGCGGCTCGGTGTCTATTGGCCATGGTTTCGGGACGCCACGCCGGAGGTCGTCGAACGGTCGGAAGCGTTGCTGCGCGACCTCGTCGCGCGCGGCGCCACGCTCGTCGAGGTGAGCATCCCGCAACTCGAGGCGCAACGCGTCGCGCACATCGTCACCATCACCAGCGAGATGGCGTCGCAGATGATGCGCTACCTCCCTCGGCACCGCGGCGACTTCGGGCTCGACGTGCGCGTGAACCTCGCCGTCGCGCGCTCGTGGCGCGCGCAGGAGTACGTCGCCGCGCAGCGCATCCGCACCATCGCGCGCGCCGTCTGGGCGAGCGCCTTCGCGAACGTCGACGCCATCGTCACGCCGACCACCGCGCAGGTCGCCCCTCGCATCAACGAGGATGCGCTCCCGCACGGCGAGTCCGACCTCACGACGTCGATCCGCATCATGCGCTTCGCCTTCGCCTCGAACCTCACGGGGCATCCCGCCATCACGATGCCCGCCGGCTATGACCGCGAGGGACTCCCGGTCGGCCTCCAGGCCATCGGGCGCCCATGGGGCGAGCGGCTCCTCTTCCGCATCGCCGCCGCCGCGGAGCAGATCGTCGAGCGGCGCGGCCCGCAACGCTGGTATCCCACGCTCGAACGCTGACGGTGCTCCCTCTCGCGCTCTTCTTCGCCGCGATCATCGGCCTCGCCCTCGGCATGCTCGGCGGCGGCGGGTCGATCCTCACGGTACCGGTGCTCGTGTACGTCCTGCACATCGAGCCGAAGCTCGCGATCGCCATGAGCCTGCCGATCGTGGGCTTCACGAGCGCGTTCGGCGCCTGGCGTCATGCGCGCATCGGCAACGTGCAGCTCCGGCGGGCGTTCCTCTTCGGCGGCATCGCGATGACGGGCGCCTACGCCGGCGGGCGCGTGGCGCGCTACATCGATCCGCGTGTCCAGCTCGCCATCCTCGGCGCGATGATGGCCGGCGCCGCCGTCTCCATGCTCCGCTCCGCCGCGCGGCACCGCGACGACGCGCCGGTGCCGCACGAGACGTCGCCCTTTCTGTACCTCGTCGGACTCGGCGTCGGCCTCCTCACCGGGCTGGTGGGCGTCGGCGGCGGCTTTCTCATCGTCCCGGCCCTCGTCGTGTTCGGCAGCGTGCCCATCAAACAGGCGGTCGGCACATCGCTCGCCGTCATCGCCATGAACTGCGCGGCCGGATTCGCCGGACAGTCGGGCGAAGAACACGTGCGATGGGGCTTCGTCGCGGCCTTCACCGTCGTGACCACCGCCGGGCTCCTCGCCGGCACCGCCATCGTCCCGTATGTGCGACAGGTGACGCTCAAACGCGGCTTCGCCGTGCTCCTGCTCATAATTTCCGCACTGGTCCTCTGGAACAACCGCTCGCTGCTCTGACCGCGCGACGCACTCCCCAATAGATCGAAGCCATGCTCCTACGCCGCATCTACCATCAGGGCCTCGCCCAGGCCAGTTATCTGATCGGCTGCGACGCCACCGGCGAGGCCGTCGTCATCGACGCCAACCGCGACGTCGAGCAGTACATCGCCGCCGCCGCCGCCGAGAAGGTCCACATCCGCTACGTCACCGAGACGCACATCCACGCCGATTTCGTCTCGGGCTCGCGCGAACTCGCGCGCCGCACCGGCGCGGCACTGCTCCTGTCCGCCGAAGGCGGCAGCGACTGGCAATACGCCTTCGCCGCGAGCGACGGCGCCACGCTCCTGCGCGACGGTGCCGTCATCCGCGTCGGCCGCGTGCGCATCGATGTGCTGCACACGCCGGGACACACGCCCGAGCATCTCGCCTTCCTCGTCACCGACGAAGCCACGAGCCCCCGCCCCGTCGGCCTCGTGAGCGGCGACTTCGTCTTCGTCGGCGACGTCGGCCGCCCCGACCTCCTCGAACGCGCCGCGAAGGTCGCCGACACGATGCGCGACTCGGCGCGCGTCCTCTTCCGGTCGCTCGCCCGCTTCAAAGCGCTCCCCGATTACGTGCAACTCTGGCCGGGCCATGGCGCGGGCTCGGCCTGCGGCAAGGCGCTCGGGTCGCTCCCGCAATCGACCGTCGGATACGAGAAGCTCGCGAACTGGGCGTTCGCCATCTCCAGCGAGGACGATTTCGTCGCCGAGGTGCTCGCCGGCCAGCCCGACCCGCCGACGTACTTCGCGCAGATGAAGCGCATCAACCGCGACGGCCCGCCCATCCTCGGCGCCCTTCCGCGCCCCGTCATGCTCGACGGTGCCGCGCTCGCCGCGACCGTCGCCGGCGGCGCCTCCGTCATCGACCTCCGTCGCGCCGAGGATTTCGGCGAGGCGTTCTTTCCTGGCACCGTCAACATCCCGCTCAACGCGTCGTTCTCGACCTGGGCGGGGTGGCTCCTTCCATATGATGGATCGCCGGTCTGGTTCATCGCCGGCAGCGCCGCGGCCGCCGAGCATGCGGCCCGCGAGCTCGTGATGATCGGGCTCGACCACTTCGCCGGCTGGTTCCCGGCTTCGGCGATCGGCGAATGGGCCGCCCGATCCGGCACTGCGCCGTCCATCGTCCACGCCGCCGCCGCCGACCTCGCGCCGCGCATCGCGGCCGGCGACGTTCGCGTGCTCGACGTGCGCGCCCGCTCCGAATGGGATCACGGCCATGTCGCCGGCGCGGTGAACATCCCCGTCGGGGAGCTCCCCGGCCGCCTCGACGAAGTGCCGCGCGACCAGCCCCTCGTCGTGCATTGCCAGGGAGGCACGCGGTCGGCGATCGCCGCGAGCATCCTCCGCAAAGCCGGCATCGGCGACGTGATCGACATGCGCGGCGGCTTCGGCGAGTGGGCGCGGGCCGGGCTTCCGTCCGTCACGGAGTAGCGCTCCGGAGCGGTCACCTCGTCACAAAGCTGCCGTTCAGGAAGTTGACGGCCGCTGCCGATAATCAAGCGCAGGACTCCCCATTGGTTGGGTCTCCACCCGCGCCTACGCGCGAGGGTGGGGAGATGGTGCATTTGCTGCAAACGGAGATGGCTCGTCATGGACGACGGTTACACCGCAGACGGCGCGCGCGAGCGGCGCCTCATGCCCGGGATACGCCAGTACGTGTGGGTCGCGATGATCGCGCTCCTCACCGTCGGTGCAGCCTGGATCGCGGTGTTCTCCGCGCACCGTCAGTCACGGCAGGCCCTCGCGCGCGACGGTGAGATCGCGCGCGTCGCGCGCGTCGCGCAGCTCGCCTTCCTCGAGGCCGACGCGAGCCTGCACGACGTCGCGCATGCGCGTGATGCGGCGGGCCTCGACGCCGAACGTGCCGCGCATCGCGCGCTCTCGGCCACGCTCGACACGCTCGATCTCCTCACCATCGGCGACGCCGACGTCCAGCGCGGCGTCCGGGAGATCGCCCGCGCCGTCGACGACTGGGAGATCGGCTGGGCCGAACCCGTGCGCGCGGGGCGCCTCACGTCCGTCGAGAGTGCGGCAGCGACGTCCGAACCGGTGCGCATCCGGCTCGCGTCGTTCGTGGCCGCGGAAGAACGCGCCATCACCGCGCAGCTCCGCGCCGACGAGAGCGAGAGCATCTGGTCGGTCGCGCTGATCCTCGTGCCGCTCCTCGCGGTCGGCGGCATCCTCGTCTTCGTGCTGCGCTACGCGTCGCGGCAGTCGGGCGCGCTCGTCGACAAGCAGCAGAAGCTCGAAGAGCAGGCGATCGAGCTCGAGATGCAGATCGAGCGGCTCGAAGCGGCGAACCGCGAACAGCAATTCGCCGTCGCCGCCGCCGAGGCGGCCCGCGAGCAGGCGCGGCACGAAGCGCTCGAACGGGCGCGCGCCATGGCCATGCTCGACGCCGCGCTCGCCAGCGCGCCGCTCGGCTTCGCCTTTCTCGACGGCGATCTCCGCTGCCTTCGCGTGAACCGCGCGCTCGCCGCCATCAAGGGCATCGATCCCGAGACACTCTACCTCGCGTCGCTCCACGACACGCTCCCGAAGCCCCTCGCCGACGCGGTCACGCGGCAGCTCGGCATCGTCGCCGCGACGCGCAACCCGCGCCTCGACGTGCGCGTCGAGGCGCCGAGCGCCGCCGGACGCCCGAGCTCGTGGGTCGTGAACTGCTATCCGGTGCTCGCGACCGGCGACGAACTCCTCGGCATGGGCGTCATGCTCCTCGACGTCACCGACCGCGCCGAACTCGAGGAGCAGATCCGGCAGTCGCAGAAGATGGAGGCGATCGGCCGCCTCGCCGGCGGCGTCGCGCACGACTTCAACAACCTCCTCACGGTCATCCGCAGCTACTGCGACCTCGTGCTCATGGAGACGCACGAGAGCGACCCGCGGCACGAGGAACTCGTCGAGATCCGCGGCGCCGCCGAGCGCGCCGCCGCCCTCGCGCGCCAGCTCCTCGCCTTCAGCCGCAAGCAGGTGTTCGTCCCGAAGGTCATCGACCTCAACGAGATCGTCGCCGGCCTCGAGTCGATGGTGAGCCGCGTCCTCCCCGACGCGGTGCGCCGCGAACTCCGCCTCGGCTCCGGTCTCGGTCACATCAAGGCCGACCCGGGCCACGTCGAGCAGGTGCTCCTCAACCTCGTCATCAACGCCGCCGACGCGATGCCCAACGGCGGGCAGCTCACGATCTCGACCGAGAACGTCGTCATCGCCGACGACGACGCCGACCGGCACCCCGACGCCCCGCCCGGCGATTACGTGATGGTCGCCGTCGCCGATTCCGGCACCGGCATGGACGACGAGACCATGCAGCGCGTCTTCGAGCCGTTCTTCACCACGAAGGCGCCGGGCAAGGGCACGGGACTCGGGCTCTCGACCGTCTACGGCATCGTCAAGCAGGCCGGGGGCCACGTGCGCGTCACGTCGGAACTCGGCCGCGGCACCACCTTCCGCGTCTTCCTGCCGCTCGCGCGAAAGGAAGAGGCGGTCGTGCCGCGCCCGTCGCGCAGTCTCGCGCCGGTCGCGGCGGTCGACACGTCGTCCACCATCCTCGTGGTCGAGGATGAGGACGCCGTGCGTTCCACGCTCACCCGCATCCTCCAGCGCCAGGGACTCACCGTGCTCGAAGCGGCCCACGGCGGCGAAGCGATGCGCATCGCCAAGGAGCACCCGCAGCCGATCCAGCTCGTCATCAGCGACATCATGATGCCGGGCATGAACGGCCGCGAATTCGTCGAGCGCTTCTCGGTCGTCCACGCCGAGTCGAAGGTGCTCTTCATGTCGGGATACACCGACGACGACGCGCTGATCAAGGGCCTCGTGAACAAGCGCCAGGACTTCATCGAGAAACCGTTCACCGTCGAACAAATCACCCGCAAGGTGCGCGAAGCACTCGCCAGAGAGTAGACAATGCAGATCAGCGAATATGCCACGACCCGCGTGCTGGTGGTCGACGATCAGGAACACGTGCGCCGCTGGGTGCGCACCGTCCTCAAGAACGTCGGCATCACCGACGTCACCGAGGTCACCGATGGCCGGGGAGCGTTCGACGCCGTGTCGAAGCCCGACGAGCGGTTCGACCTGATCCTCTGCGACCTCCGCATGCCTGGCCGCGACGGCATCGAGACCATCCGGAGCTTCTCCGGCCTGCATCTCGACACCGCCATCGCCATCATGAGCATCGAGGAGGAGCGCGTCATCGAGACGGCCGGCATCCTCGCCGAGGTGCAGGGGCTCCGCCTCCTCGGCACCATCTCCAAGCCGCTCACCGCCGCCAAGCTCACGCCGATCCTCGAGCGCATGCGCCACGTCGCGCCCGTCGCCGGCGAGCCGATGGTGAAGGCGCCGGTGAAGGACATCCGGATGGCGTTCGAGAACCGCGAGTTCCAGCTCCTCTTCCAGCCCAAGGTGCGCATGCTCACCGGCGAGTTCGCCGGCGTCGAGGCGCTCGTCCGCTGGAATCATCCGGAACTCGGCCTCCTCGACCCCGCCCAGTTCATGGAAGAGGTCGAGGCCGACGACGAGTACATCCGCTGGCTCACCGATTTCTGCCTCGAGAGCGCGATCGCGACCGCGGGACGCTGGCGGTCGGCGCAACGGGAACTCCCGGTGGCGGTCAACCTCTCGATCCGTGCCTTCGACCGGCTCGACCTGCCGGAAGCGGTCGAGGCGTTCGCCCTCGACGCCGGCGTGCCGCCCGACTGGATCACGCTCGAGATCACCGAGACGCACGTCGAACGCGACGTCGTGAAGCTCCTCGACGTGGCCACGCGCCTCCGGCTCAAGGGCTTCAACCTCTCGATCGACGACTTCGGCACGGGGCAATCGGGGCTCTCGAAGCTCCACCGGCTCCCGTTCAACGAGCTCAAGATCGACCGTCAGTTCGTGCACGGCTGCTCGCATTCCAACTCGCAGCGGTCCGTCGTCGAGGCGAGCCTCGCCCTCGCGCGCAGCCTCCGCATGACCGCCGTCGCCGAGGGCATCCAGCTCCGTCCCGACTGGGATCTCCTCGCCGGACTCGGCTGCGAGGTGATGCAGGGCTTCTTCATCGCCCGTCCGATGACCGAGGAAGGACTCTCGGCGTGGGCCGCGCACTGGACGCGCACCGCGAGCGATCGCGTGCGCTGATTCGGCGCCGGATGTTCGGAACCAACGGCTGCGAATGGGAAAGGCCGGGTCACTCGAGAGAGGACCCGGCCTTTCGTACTGCATTCGTCCCGCTGCGCCCGGACGCGTCGCGGGCCGACATCCATACTGTACAACGAATCAGGTGCAATGCGCAATAGTATTTCGCGAATTCGATTCGGCGTGCGGTGATGTGTGATGCGCGGCACATCGAGGCACCAACAGCAGAACTCCCGATCCCCGCGGATCTCGAGAACGATTCACGCGGATCTGTCCGAGCGAAAGCAATGGAAATGATCCGCGGTCATCGCAGTGCTCATCCGCGAAGATCGGGAGTTCTGCGGTTCCCACGCGATCAGAGACTCGCCGTCACTCGGTGATCTCCCGCGACACCTCGGCATACCCGCCGCCGTTCACGACATGCGTGTACCCCATCCGCTGCATCGTCGCCATCGCCGACGCCGACCGGCCGCCGCTCGCGCAGTAGACCAGGATCTTCGCGTCCTTCGCGATGTCGGCGCGCCCCGGCAATGCCTCCGCGATGCGGTCCACCGGGATGTTCTCCGCCCCCGCCACGTGCCCCAGCCAGAACTCCAGCTTCGTGCGCACGTCGATCACCCGGTCGAACTTCGTCTTGCGGTACGTCGTCACCGTATCCTCGAGGGAAAAAGTCGTTATATAAATGTATAGTTATGCAGTTACATAACAAGGCGCCGCCGCATTCGTCGCAATTCGCACCCTGTGCCATTACCTATGGCGCGGTGTCATGACAGATTCAATGATGCTTCGGTCCACCGAAGGAGCGGAACCCACGCTCCTCCATGAATTCTTCACCCGCGCCGCCGCCCGCTGGCCGCACCACGTCGCCATCGACGTCCCGCCGGGCGCTCTCCGCCCCGAGCGCCATCGCCTCACCTATCAGGAACTCGATCGCCTCTCCGACGCCATCGCCCATCGCCTCGCGAGCGCCGTCACCGGCGAATGCGTCGTCGCGATCCTCCTCCCGCGATCGTCACCCCACGTCTACGCCGCGCAACTCGGCACGCTGAAGGCCGGCGCCGCCTATACCTGCTGCGATACCGCGTTCCCCGACGATCGCCTCCGCGACACCATCGCCGACGCGCAGGCCGTCGCCGTCCTCACCGATGCCGCGGGACGCACCCGCGCCCTCGCCGCGGGCACGCCCCCCTCGCGCGTCATCGACGTCGTCGAGTACCTCCGGGGCAAGCACACCGCCGAGCCGTTCACGCCGCCCGCGTGGATCACGCCCGGGCACCTCGCGTACGTCATCTACACCTCGGGCACCACCGGCCGCCCCAAGGGCGTCATGATCGAGCACCGGAGCATCGTCAACCTCGTCGCCTCCGACCGCGATCTCTTCGGCATCGCGGCCGGCGACCGTTGCGTGCAGTGCTCGTCGCCCGCCTACGACTCCTCCGTCGAGGAAGCGTGGATGGCGTTCGCCGTCGGCGCGACGCTCGTCGTCATGGACGAACACGACGTCCGCCTCGGCCCCGACATCGTCCCCTGGCTCCGGCGCGAGCGCATCGCCGTCTTCTGCCCGCC
>Ga0265327_10003557_pt1 | contig 14769 bp, 15 predicted proteins | sample 41621metaG_FD_202089 | JGI IMG/M metagenome (GOLD analysis project Ga0265327, IMG submission 202089) | Rhizosphere microbial communities from Carex aquatilis grown in University of Washington, Seatle, WA, United States - 4-16-21 metaG | ecosystem: Host-associated > Plants > Roots > Rhizosphere... | reverse complement strand
ATCACCGCCACTGCGGGCGAACCTAAGAAGTCCCGTGTTCGGGGACGCCGATGGCGTTTCGATCGTCAGCGGCCGCCAGCACGCGACGGCCGGCGCGCCGGGCGCCCGTCAATCCACCGCCAATTTCTCCACCAGGCCGAGGACCTGGGCGCGCACCTCCGGCGACGGGATGCGGCTGAAATCTCCCGCCAGCTTGACCGACCGAGCATCTGAAGGACCAGCGGCTTCGCTGTCCTCCGATCCGATGCCTTCGAACAGGAGGGCGATCGAGACCCCGAGCGTCTGAGCGATGCCGAACAGCGCCGAGGCGGAAATGCGGTTGGCGCCGCGCTCATATTTCTGGACTTGCTGGAAGCTGACGCCGATCGCGTCGCCCAGCACCTTCTGGGAGAACTTTCGCGCCGTGCGCAGCTCCTGCACGCGCCTTCCCAGCAACCTGTCGACTGCAGCGGCGTCAGGAATGGCCTGAACGACAGGCGGGCGGCTGTCAGGCGAGACAGCATTGGGCGATGCCGCCGCTCGTGCGTGGGCTGAGAAGTTCATCCTGCGAATACTGTGCCAAAACGGCTCTACAGCCAAGCTTGATTTGAATTCCGCTCGCACGCGCGTCGCCGAATGCCTGGGCTGCGAAAAACCTGCGCCCATCCCAACTTCCCGCGCGTCGCCGCGCCAGCCGCGCTCAGGGCAGGCCGTAGACTCGCGCCGCGTTGTCGTGGAGGAACGCCCGCGCTTCCTCGTCGGTGAGGAAATCGGCGGCGGCGCGGGCCATGGCGGCCTTTTCCGCATAGGTCCAGCGCATGCTTTGGCCCATGTCCGAGCCCCACATCAGGCGTTGTGGGCCGAAGCTGTCGACCATGCGGCGCACCACGCGGGCGGCCCGCACCCCGGCGGCGGCGAACCGCTCCATGTTGATCTCGGTGATCTTGAAGAACACGTTCGGCGTGTCCTCGAACAGGCTGATGGTGGTGTCGATGCCGAAGTGCGGCGGCGGCGGATTGTCGATCGTTTCGCCGGCCTTCTCGGCCTCGGCCACCTCGAACTGCGACATGCCGTAGGGCATGCCGCCGTGATCGAGCAGGATCGGCAGGGCGGGGAACATGCCGGCGATCAGCTTGATCAGCGGCAGCACGTAGGACAGCTGATTGCGGAAGATGATCAGGGTCATCGGCGTGCCCAGGTCGGCGCAGGCCTTCCAGATGTCCATAGCGGCCGGCGAGCTCATCCAGGCGGTGTCGAGCATCCAGCTCCTGGCGTTGGCCATGCGGAAGCCGCGCACGCGGTCGTTCGCGACCATCTGGCGATAGACCCCGGCCGTTTGCGGGTCCTGGGCGTCGAGGATCACCACCGGATGCAGCCGCCCCGGATAGCGGCGCGCGGCGTCGACGATGTAGCTGTTGTCGTAGCCGTAGATGTGGCCCCGCTGTACGAGGCAGGCGGCCGTCACCTTCTGCTCGTCCATCATCGCCAGCAGGGCCTCGGCGGTCACCGTGTAGTCGGTGCGGGCGGGCGTCGGCAGGCCGGGCTGCAGCGGACGGGTGGGATAGCGCGCCCAGTCGTCTGAGATCAGGTGCGCATGGGTGTCGAACAGGGATAGCGGCGTGACCATGGGCCGATCCGGCTCAGCCCGCGCCGGCCGGCGACGCGGCCCGGTCCATGTCGTCGATCGACACCAGCGCGCGCCCCGCCGTCTCGGGCAGCAGGAAGGCCGCCAGCAGGGCGATGGCCATCCCGGCGACGGCGAGCAGGGCCATGGCGGCGCTCAGCGTCATGAACCGGGCGACCTGCGCCACCGAGAGCACGAACACTGCCCCGCAGGCGCGCCCGAAGTTGTAGGAGAAGGCCTGGCCCGCGCCGCGCAGCTCGGTGGGGAACAGCTCGGTGAAGAAGGCCCCGAACGACGCATACATGCCGAACTGGAAGAAGCCGTAGACCATGCCCGCCGGGACCAGGGCCCAGAGCGAGCCGCCCAGCGGCGCGAACAGGAAGAACAGGGCCACCGCCACGAAGCCGAGGCAGAACAGCTGGCAGACCCCGCGCCGGCCGATGCGGTCGCTGACATAGGCGTTGGTGATGAAGCCGAAGAACCCTCCGGCGCTGAGCAGAAGCACCAGGACCCCCGCCACCGACGGGGTGAGGCCGCGCTCCCGGGTCAGGAAGGTGGTGGTGTAGTTGCCGATGGCGTAGGCGCCCCCCTGCACCCCCACCGACAGCAGGGCGGCCAGGGCCGTGATGCGGATCAGCCGGGGCTTGAAGATGTCGAGGAGGCTCGGACGCACGCCCCGTTCCTGCGCCTTGAGCCGGGCGGCTTTGAACACCTCGCCGTCGTCCTGCCCCCGGCGCACGAAGAAGATCAGGATCGCGGGCAGGATCCCCAGCCAGAAGGCGATGCGCCAGCCGAGGTCCGGCGAGAAGGCGCTGGCCACGGGCCCGGCCAGCAGGGCCGCGATGCCCGATCCGACAGCCGCGCCGCTGTGCACCGTGCCGAGCGCCTTGCCGCGATCCTTGGGCGCAACGATCTCGCCGAGCAGCACCGCGCCCACAGCCCACTCCGCGCCGAAGCCCAGGCCCTGCAGGGTGCGGATGACGAGCAGTTGCTGGAAGTCGTGGGCGAAGCCGGACAGGCAGGAGAAGACCGAGAACCACAGGATGGTCAGCTGCAGGATGCGGGCGCGGCCGAACCGGTCGCACAGCCACCCGCCCAGCCAGCCGCCGATCGCCGAGGCGAAGTAGTTGGCGCTGACGATCAGTCCGGCCTGCTGAAGGGTGATGCCCAGCCCGATGATCAACACCGGGATCATGTACTGGAAGATCATGCCGTCGGCGGTGTCCATCGCCCAGCCGGCCGAGCAGGTCCAGAACACCCGCCGCGTGCGCCTGTCGGCCTCGCGGTACCATCCCATCATGCCGCCGCCCGCCGCCGGCTCAACCGGCGCCTGGACGCCGACGGTCCCCCCAACATCCGACGACATCCGGCGCCTCCCGCGGCGAGGTCATTGTCTGCGCGCGCCCCGCCTGGCGGAAGTATGCCCGGCTCCGCCATGATGGACTTGCTGGATGCGGCCCGCTGAGTTGACCGAATTGCGATATCTGAACACGGCGGGGAAACGGCTTGCTAGCCCCGGATTTGCGCCGCTACTGCTTTGGCCGCAGAGGTCAGAGGATAGCCGGAGACAGGCATGACCGACCCGCTTTTCGACATCGCCGGCAAGATCGCCCTGGTCACCGGGGGCACGAGCGGCATCGGCAGGATGATCGCGACGGGCCTCGTCGAGCGGGGCGTGAAGACCTACGTCACCGGCCGCGATCCCGGCCGCGCCCGCGAGGCGGCCGAAGAGATCGTCGCCGCCGTCAGCGGAACCTGCATCGGCCTCGGCGCGGACCTGGCCGATCCGGAGGGTCCGCAGCGGCTCGCGGAGGCGTTCGGGGCCCACGAAACCCGGCTGAACCTGTTGGTGAATAACGCCGGCGCCAACGCGACCGGCAGCCTCGCGGCCATGACCGTCGCCGACTGGGACTTGGTGCTGAACGTCAACCTGCGCTCGGCCTTCTTCCTCACCCAGCAGCTGCTGCCTCTGCTCAAGCGGGCGGCGACGGCCAGGGACCCGGCCCGGATCGTCTCCATCGGCTCGATCGGCGGGCTGCACGTGCCCAACTGGGAGGCCCACGCCTACGGAGCCTCGAAGGCCGGGCTGCATCACCTGACGCGCTCGCTGGCCAAGGCGCTGGGCCGCGACCTCATCACGACCAACGCCATCGCCCCCGGCCCCTTCCCCTCGCGCCTCACCGACACCGAGTCCGAGGCGGTCAAGAAAAGCGTGGCGACCTACATCCCCCTGGGGCGGCCGGGCGAGGCCGACGACATCGTCGGCGTGGTCGCCTTCCTGGCCTCGCGCGCCGGGGCCTACGTCAACGGGACCGTCATCCCTCTCGAAGGCGGCTATATCGGTGCGCTCTAGCGCCTAGAGCCTGTCAGGCGAGAGTGTCCGCGGTTTCGCCGCCCGGACAGGCTCCAAACCAGGACTCTAGAGCTTGGGGTTGTGCGCGGGGGCGCCGCCCTGGAACAGGGTCTCCCATTTGCGGTGGCGGCACAGCCAGCGACCGTCGTCGGCCTGCACATAGGCGTCGGTCACCAGCGAGATGGTGATCGGCGGCGCGCTCGCCTGCGGCCGCTCGCCGTTGTGGGCGTAGAGCAGGCAGTACCAAGTGGCGTTGGCCCCGCGCTCGCCGACCAGCTCCACGCGGAAGTTGGCGACGGCGTGCACCGCCACCCGCGCGCCCTGGGCCACGCGCCAGGCGTAGAACGCCTCGATCTTCTCGCGCCCCTCGTAGCTGGCGGCCTCGCCCTGGAACACCGCGTCGTCGGTGTAGTAGCTGCCCGCGTTCTTGCCCCAGTTGGTGTCGATGTCGTGCCAGTAGTCGTAGAGCAGGGCTTCCAGCTCCTGCCTCACGGCGATGCGGCGGCTGATGTCCATGGCGGGTCTGGCTCCGGCTAGGCGGTGACGCTTCGGGCTGGCAGACGACACGCTCCGGCGCCACGGCGCTTGCCCCTGGCGGAACAACCGCTTGGCGGTCGCGGAATGGCGCCGCTCACGCCCCTTTCAAGGCTTCGAACTCGGCCCGGGCCGCCAGCGCCGCCCGGCGCAGGAAGGTCTGGTCCGAGGCGATGATGAAGGCGGTGACGCCGAGGCCCTTCAGCCAGCGCGCCTCCGGCGAATCCCCGGCGCCGACGAAGGCGCATACCGGCATCCCCCGCGCCGCCGCGGCCGCGGCGATCGTCTCGACCGCGGCGCGCACCTCCGGCGCATCGGGCGAGGGGGCGCCCATCGACACCGTCAGGTCGCCCCGCCCGAGGAAAATGCCGTCCAGGCCCGGCGTGGCGAGGATCTCGTCGATCACGCCGAGGGCTTCCGGGTCCTCGATCATGGCCAAGCACACGACCTCGGCGTCCTGCCGCTCGACGTGCTCCCAGTAGCCGGTGGCGCCGAACCCGCCGGCGCGGGTGGTGTTGGCGAAGCCGCGATGACCGCCCCGGTAGCGGCAGGCGTCCGCCAGAGCCTTGGCCTTGGCGGGGGTGGAGACGTGCGGCGCCAGCACTCCGGCCGCCCCGTCGTCCAGCACCCCCAGGATATGGTCGTGGCCCGCGGTGGGCGTGCGCACGAGCGCCGGGATTCCCGAGGCGCGGGCCGCCAGCAGAACCGCGTCGGTCGCCACCCGGTCGAAGGGCGCATGCTCCTGGTCGATCACCACGAAGTCGAAGCCGCAGCCGGCGATGATCTCGGTGGGATGGCTGATCGGCGTCTTGATGAAGGCGCCGGCGAGAAGTTCGCGGCGGAGCAGGCGGTCGCGGAAACTGTCGGGCATGGCCGCTCCTCAGGCGAAGTAGAGTTTCAGCGCCGTGTCGTACATCCGCCGGCGCACCTTGGGGTCGGGCGCCCACTCGGCGAACCAGTCCAGCGTCTGGCGGTAGGTGACGGCCGGCTCGTGGCCGACGAAGGGGCAGTCGCTGCCCCACACCAGCCGCTCGGGTCCGACATGGGCGAACAGCTGTTTCGCCAGTTCGCCGGCCATGCGGCGACTTTCCTCGATCCGGGTCGGCTCGCCGTTGGGCTGGCGCATCAGGCGGAAACCCGAGGCCATCTTGACCCAGGTGCGGCCCTTGTCGACGGAGCGCAGCACCGCCTTGAAGCCCTCGCAGTCGGCGCCCAGCGCCGGCTCCGGATGGCCGAAATGATCGACCACGATGTTCACGCCGGTCCGCTCCAGCATGGCCAGGAAGTCCGGCGTCTTGGCGCCTTCCAGGGCGAAGTGGACGTGCCAGTCGAGGTCGCGCACGCGGCGGAAGAACAGCCGCCACTCCTCGCTCTCGAAGTCCGGCAGCTTGGGCAGGCGGGTGATCTGCAGTCGCACGCCGACGACGCCGTCGGCCTTCATCCGCTCCAGGGTGTAGCGATCTGTGGAGGGCGGCAGGATGACGGTGCCGCGCAGGCGCGGGCGGCGCCTCAGCTCCTCGAGCATGTAGTCGTTGTAGTAGCCCGAGATGCTGATGCCCGAGATCACCCCAAAGTGGATGCCGTGGGCGTCGAGCGTGGCCAGGTACTGGTCGGCCGAATAGCCGTAGTCGAGGGGCGTCCAGGCGCTGGCCGCCAGGGGCGCGTCCTTGAGGAAGATGTGGGCGTGGGCGTCGACGATCGGCGGATCGTCGGCAAGGGCGCTCTCGGCCCGCTCTGGCGCCCGCCCCGCCACCTCAGCCCTGCTCGGGCATGGGATATTCGTCGGCGTTCAGCACCCAGCCGTCCTGCTTGGAGAAGTCCATCCGCGGGGGGCTGAAGATGTCGACCAGCACATTGCCCTCGGGGTCATGGGCGGCGGTGGTGTGGATCGCCCGGGGCGGGATGACCACGATCGAAGGCGAGGCGCAGTGCTCATGCTCGTCCTCGCGCCAGTCGGCGATGTCCGCCGTCCAGGGCCAGCGCAGGTGGTGGAAGAACGAGCCCTCGATGGCCAGGGAGCACTGCTCGAAGTCGTCGTGGTGATGGGGCGAAAGCTGGTTCAGGGGCCGCGGCCCTACGGGCGGGAATACGTTGACCATGAAGGTGGTGCACCGCCAGATCTGGCCGAAGCGGCCCTCCTTCTTGGGCACGTCCAGGCTGTAGGCGCGCACGCGAAAGCCGCCCGGCGGGTCCGGCCAGGATTCCAGCGGCGGGATGTAGGGGTGCGGTTCGGCGTAGGCGGCGGCGTTGGAGCACTTGGCCGCGAGGTCCTTCGAACGGGTGGTGATCAGGCGCACCACGCGCCCGCCCTGGGGCAGCACGATGCGGCTGTCGCCGGGCGGCAGGATCACCAGGCTGTGGCCCTCCACCGACGCGTGCTCGCCGTTGGCTTCGATCTCCGCGCCCTTGCCCCGGTCCTGCAGGATGGCGACGTATTCGTCGACCTGGCCCTTGCGCTCCAGCACGGCGCCGGGCTTGGCCTCGCTGACGGCGACGATGAAGTTCTGGCCGCGCGCGTACCAGGTGCGCAGTCCCGGCCCGGTCTCCTGCGGCTCGGTCTCGTAGAACCGCGCATATTCGGAAGCGGCGAAGCGGCCGGGCGCGGGCGACGTTCCGCCGGCGTAGCCCAGGCGCGAGCGCGGATCGTCGGCGGCGTACATGTTGGAGGTGGTCATGACGTGAGGCTCCCTCAGAAGCGTACCTTGTCCGCGCCCTTGAGCGCCAGCCGGGCGCGAGCATCGTCGGGGGTGGCGATCGGCAGCGACAGCTCCTCCAGGATGCGGCGCAACTTGGCCACCTGCTCGGCGTTGGAGGTCGCCAGCTTGCCGGGGCCGATGGTCAGGCTGTCCTCCAGCCCCACCCGCGCGTTGCCGCCGAGCAGGGCGGCCTGGACGCACATGGTCATCTGATGGCGCCCGGCGCCCAACACCGACCACTCGAAGTCCTTGCCGAACAGCCGCTCGGCCGTGCGCAGCATATGGATCAGCTGGTCGGGCTCGGCCGCGTTGCCGCCCAGGATGCCCAGCACGAACTGCAGGAACAGGGGCGGCTGATAGAGCCCGCTGTCGAGCAGATAGGCCAGGTTGTAGAGGTGGCCCACGTCGTAGCACTCGAACTCGAACCGGCAGCCCTGGCCGCCGCCGAGGCGGGTCAGCACCTGCTCCATGTCCTCGTAGGTGTTGCGGAACACGTGCCTGCGCGAGATCGCCAGCAGGTCTTTTTCCCACTGGTGCTTCAGCTCCGGAACCTTGGCCAGGGCCACCAGCCCGCCGAAGTTCATGGTGCCCATGTTGAGCGAGGCCATCTCCGGGCTCGCCGCCTCGGGCGCTTCCAGCCGCTCGTCCAGCGTCATGGCCGGGCCGCCGCCGGTGGTGATGTTGATCACCGCGTTGGTCTGCTGGCGGATGCGCGGCAGGAACTGCATGAACACCGCCGGGTCCGCCGTCGGCCGACCGTCGACCGGATCGCGGGCGTGCAGGTGCAGCACCGCGGCGCCGGCCTCGGCCGCCGCCACCGCCTCGCGCACGATGTCGTCGGGCGTGATGGGCAGATAGGGCGACTGGCTGGGCGTATGGATCGAGCCCGTCACCGCGCAGGTGATGATCACTGGCCTGGGCATGGCTCGCCTAGCCGGCCGAGGCAGGTTTGGCGGGAGCAGCCGCACCCCGTGCAGCCGCCCCCGCCCTCAGCCCCAGCCGCCCCGTCGTTTCGCTCTTACCCCTGGGATTCATCCCGCGACCCGACCTTGACCGAACTTCCAGGACCCCTCCCGGCCCTGGCAACCTGCCACCCGGCGCCCGGCGCCACTTGACCGCCTCGGAACAATGGATTGCCCCCCTCGGCAGGCCTCGGGCAGGCGTTCCGCCGCCGCCATTGACCCCGCCCATATCCTGTAGGATAGCCCCCAGAACCGTCGGAAACGGGGCGCATGACCGCAGCGAACACCAGGGCCGAGGCCGGCCAGAGGCTGCTCAAGCGGCCGCAGGGCTTCGTCGACGAGATCTTCCAGATCATCCGCGCCGACATCCTGTCGCTGCGCATTCCTCCGGCCAGCCGCATCTCGATCGACAGCCTGGCGCGCGAACTCGGCGTGTCGCAGACCCCGATCCGCGAGGCGCTCAGCATGCTGGAAGGCGTGGGTCTGGTCGCCAAGGAGCGCTTCGTCGGCTACTGCAGCGCGCCGCAGCTGAACCGCCAGCGGTTCGACGAGCTTTACGAGGCGCGCCTGCTGATGGAGCCTTTCGCGGCTCGCCAGGCGGCCGAGCGCATGAGCGACGCCGAGCTGACGGCGCTCTCGACCCTGGCGCGGACGATGGAGCCGGGCGACTCGCACACCTCCTACCACCGCTTCGCCGACCAGGACTCTCAGCTGCACGACCTTATCGCCCTGGGCAGCGGCAACCGCATCGTCCAGGACAGCCTGGCCCGGCTGCACACCCACCTTCACATCTTCCGCCTGCGCTTCCACAGCGAGGTGACCACCGAGGCGCACGTCGAGCACGCCGCCCTGATCGAGGCCCTGGAGCGCCGCGACGGCGCCGCCGCCGAAGCCGCCATGCGCGCGCACATCGAGAAGTCCTACGCGCGCTTCGCCGCCTTCGCGCAAAGCTGATCACATATAAGGTGTTGAACGGCGCTGGAGACCGCCCGTCGTCGTTTGACTCGCTTCCTATATCCTATAGGATTTTTCGAAGCCGGGCCGCACCCGGCCCGAGAAGATCGAAAAGGGAGAGCGCCGTGGAGACCTTCAGGGCCTCGGAGCTGGCCGGCCGGTCGCGAATCGCGGCGTGGGGCGACCTGCTCGCGGCGCGCCTGGACAAGGTCGACTTCACCCCGGCGGACGGCGAAGGTTTCGAGGCGGAGCTGAAGCTGCGCCAGCTGGGGCCTGTCGGCCTCGTCCGGCTCAAGGGCGGCGGCGCTTCGATGGTCCGCCTGGCCCGCCACATCGGCCACACGCCCACCCGCACCTACGCCTTCCTGCTGCAACTGACCGGCTCGGCCCAATTCGGCCACTACGGCCATGAGACGGTGCTCAACGAAGGGGACGTGGTGCTCTGCGACACCGGAGCGCCCTACGCGCTGCATCTGGACGACGGCGCCGAGATCGCCCTGCTGCGCGCGCCCGGCCCGATCCTCAGGGAGCACCTGCCCTCGCCCGAATACTTCTGCGGCCGTCGCCTGAGCGCCAACGAGGGAGCGACCTGCGCCATCGCCGCGGTGACCACCAGCCTGTGTTCGAGCCAGGGCGGCGAGCTTTCGCCCGAGTTCCAGCACCGCTACGCCCGCCACCTGCTCGACATGATCGCCACCTCCTACGCGGCGGCCTTCGAGTCGGTGACCAGCGCCTCCTCGATCACCAGTGGGCGGCACGCCAAGGTCAAGCTGTTCATCGAGCAGCGCCTGCGCGACCCGGAGCTCAGCCCCGGCGTCATCGCCGGCCAGCTGAAGCTGTCGTCCCGCTACCTGCGCATGATCTTCGCCTCCAGCAACGAGAAGGTCTCGGCCTACATCCTGCGCCGCCGGCTCGAGGAGTGCGCCCGGCAGATGGCCGACCCGCGCTGGCGCGGCCACTCGATCACGGAGATCGCCTTCGCCTGGGGCTTCAACAGCGCGCCGCACTTCACCCGCAGCTTCCGCGAACGCTACGGCGTCTCGCCCCGCCAGTTCCGCCGCGGCCAGCTGGAGAGCCGTGCCGAAGACCTCGCCGCCTGCGCCGCCACGACCCTGGGCGCCGCCGCCTAGGCTAAAGCCCGGCGTGACAGAGGTATTTGAGGTTCAGGTATTCCTCGACGCCGTAGCGCGACCCTTCGCGGCCGAGGCCTGACTGCTTGACGCCGCCGAACGGGGCCACGGCCGTCGAGATCAGGCCGGTGTTGATCCCCACCATGCCGCTCTCGATCCCCCGGCTGGCCCGGGCGATGGTCGCCGGATCGGTCGAGCACAGATAGGCGGCCAGGCCGAACGGGGTGTCGTTGGCCATGGCCAGGCCATCGTCGATCCCGTCGAAGGCGATCACGGCCGCCAGGGGACCGAAGGTCTCCTCCCGCGTCAGCAGGGCGTCGCGGCGCACGCCCGACAGCAGGGTCGGCGGCGACAGCCTCGCATCCCGCGCCGGCCCGCCGGCCAGCAGCGTCGCGCCGTTGGTGAGCGCGTCGTGCAGGTGTTCGTCGACCTTGGCCGTGGCGGCCGCGTCGATCAGGGGCCCGATGTCCACCGTCTCATCGAAGCCGTCGCCCAGCTTCAGGCCCCGCACGCGCTCGGCGAAGGCGGCGACGAAGGCGTCGTGCACCCCCTTCTGGGCGTATATCCGGTTGGCGGCGATGCAGCTCTGGCCGCTGTTGCGGAACTTGGCGACCATGGCGGTCTCCACCGCCGTCTCCAGGTCCGCGTCGTCGAAGATCAGCAGGGGCGCGTTGCCGCCGAGCTCCAGCGACAGCCGCTTGATGGTCGCCGCCGAAGCCGCCATCAGCCGCGCGCCGACCTCGGTCGAGCCGGTGAAGCTGATCTTGCGCACCACGGGCGAGGAGGTCAGCCGCTCGCCGATCATGCCGGCCTTGCCGGTGACCACGTTGATCACGCCCGGCGGGATGCCCGCCTCTTCGGCCAGCACGGCGAGGGCCAGGGCGGCGAGCGGGGTCTGGCTGGCCGGCTTGGCGATGATGGTGCAGCCGGCCGCTAGGGCCGGGGCGACCTTGCGCGTCAGCATGGCCATGGGGAAGTTCCAGGGCGTGATGGCGGCGCAGACGCCGATCGGCTCGCGCTCGACCATCAGCCGGCGGCCCGGGGTCGGCGAGGCGATGATCTCGCCGGCGATGCGCCCGGCCTCCTCGGCGTAGAACTCCACGAAGCCCGCGCCGTAGCCGACCTCGGCCCTGGCCTCCTTCAGCGGCTTGCCGTTCTCGCGCGTGATCAGCCGCGCCAGATCCTCCTTGTCGCGCTCGATCAGCTCCAGCCAGCGGCGCAGCAGGGCGCCGCGCGCCTTGGCCGGCCGCCGCGCCCAGTCGACGAACGCGCGCTCGGCGGCGGCGATGGCGGCGTCGATGTCGGCGGCGGACAGCGACGGGACATGGCCGGCGGTCTCGCCGGTGAAGGGATCGTCCACGGCGATGGCGCCGGCCGGATCGGCCTCGATCCAGCGCCCGTCGACATAGGCGGCGGACCGCAGCAGGGTCGGGTTGGCGAGGCGCCCGCGGGCGGCGGCGGGGATGGCGGCGGGGATCGGCACGGGAGCTCCTACCAGGCGGCTTCGTAGATGCGCACGGCGTCGGCTTCCGTGACTTCGCGCAGGTTGCGCTCCAGAAGGCGGGTGACGCTCATGGCCGCCTTGGCCATGCGCGGTATGTCGACCCGGTCCACGCCGTAGCGGCGCATCTGGTCGGGGATGCCACACGCCTGGCAGAGCGCGAACACCCGCTCGATGCCCTCGGCGGCCTGCGCCTCGTGCCCGCCCGCCGCCTCCGCGCCGAGCGCGCGGGCGATGTCGGCGTAGCGCTCCGGCGAGGCGGAGGTGTTGAAGCGCAGCACGTGCGGCAGCAGCAGGCCGTTGGCCACCCCGTGCGCGATGTGGAACTCGCCGCCCAGCGGATAGGCCAGGGCGTGCACCGCGGCGGTGTTCACCGGCCCCAGGCACATCCCGCCGTAAAGGCTGGCCCGCATCATCCCCGAGCGCGCCTCAAGGTCCTGTCCGTCGGCGCAGGCCCGCGCCAGGTAGCGGGCGATCAGGCGCACGCCCTCCAGCGCCCAGGCGTCGACCAGCGGGTGGGCGAAGCGGTTGGCGTAGGCCTCGATGCAGTGGGTCAGGGCGTCAATGCCGGTGGCGGCGGTCACCGCCGGGGGCATGGACAGGGTCAGGGTCGGGTCGAGGTAGGCCGCGTCGGGCGTCAGATGGCGGCTGACCACGCCCTTCTTCAGGTCTTCGTCCTCGTCGCCGAGAATGGCGATGGGCGTCACCTCGCTGCCTGTGCCGGCGGTGGTCGGGATGCAGCCCACCCACAGGGCGCGGCCCTGGAGCCGGTCGACCCCCAGGGCCTCGGCGATCGTCTGGCGCCCGTCGAACAGCGCCGCCACCAGCTTGGCCACGTCCATCGCGCTGCCGCCGCCGAGCCCTATGACCGCGTCCGCCCCGGCCCCGCGCGCCGCCTGGAGCGCGCGCTCGAATTCGGGGAAGGTCGGCTCGCCCGCCATGTCCTGCCACACCGTGACCGCGCAGCCCCGCTCCTGCAGGGCTTGGATCAGCGGCTCGCACAGGAAGCGGGTCGGCGGGGTGGTGACCAGGAACACCGAGCGGGCGCCGCGCGCCTTTAGGTCATCGGCGCAGCGCAGGGCCGCGCCCGGGCCGAACACCAGGGCGCCGACGTTGTCGATCGTCAGGAGCCGGCGTTCGCCGTCGGCCATGCCATCCTCCAGGGTCCCTTGGCCGAAACTAGCCCTAGGCCGCCGGGCGGCTTGATCGAGGCGGAACGGATTGTTGCGGCGCCGCGCGGCTCAGCGCCCGCCGGCCACCACCAGGTTGGCGCCGGTCATGTAGGAGGCCCCCGCCGAGCACAGGAACATCACCGCCGACGCCACTTCCTCGGGCGCGCCGGCCCGGCGCAGGGGCGAGAGCGCGACCGCCGAGTCCAGCTTCCCGGGCCGATGCATCTCGGTGACGATCGGGCCCGGCGAGACGGCGTTGACCCGAATGCCCTCGGGGCCGACTTCCCGCGCCAGACCCGAGGTCAGGCTGTCCATCCCGCCCTTGGAGGCGGCGTACCAGACGAACTCGCCCGGAGAGCCGTAGAGCGCCGCGCGCGAGGAGATCAGCACGATCGAACCGCCCTGCCCGCCGCGGATGGTCGACATCCGCCGGATCGCCTCGCGCGACGCGACCATCGCGCCCAGCAGATTGACCTCGAGCACGCGCGCCATGACGCCCGTGTCCGCCTCGGCCAGGGGCGACGCCGGGCCGGTGATGCCGCTGTTGTAGACCAGGGCCTGGAGCCGGCCCATGAGATCGGCCGCTTCGAACAGAGCCAGCACGTCGGCCTCGACCCCGGTGTCGGCCCGCAGGGCTTCGGCCTGCCCGCCCTCGGCGCGGATGCGTTCGACCACGCCGGCCGCCCGCGCTTCGTTCTCCACATAGGTCAGCAGCACCGCATAGCCCTCGCGCGCCGCGGCCACGGCGACAGCTTCACCGATGCCGCGGCTGCCGCCCGTGACGATGAAAACCGGTGCGCCCATGTCGCCCCCTGCCCAATGACGGCCCGACCCTAGGCAAAGCACGGTCCGCCGTCTTGATCATATGGGCATATCGCCTTGCCCGCCCCAGTCAGGGCGCGAGCCCCCGCGCCTCAGGCGAACTGGTCTTTCCGCCCCGCCAGGTGGCTCAAATTTAGGCGTTTGCGCCAAATTTTCCCGCGGCGGCCATCGGCCTTTGGCGTTTGGGCCAAACGCTTCCGATGCTGGACCCATGGTCCCAGTCACCGCTCCCCCGATCCCGCTCCAGCGCGCCCGTGGCGTGGGACGCATCGAGGCGGGCGCCGAGGGGCTGGTGGCGCTGCATCAGGCCGGCTCGGCCAAGATCCGCTTTTGCCGCAGCGACGACGGCGTGCGCGAAGCCGTGCTGATCAACACCGCCGGCGGCCTGGCCGGCGGCGACGCCTTCCGCTGGGAGATCGTCCTTCGGCCGGGCGCGCGTATGCGGACCGTCACCCAGGCCTGCGAGAAGGTCTATCGCTCGACCGGCGCAGCCGCCGAGGTCGAGGTCGCGCTTAGCCTGGGTCAGGGCGCGCGGCTGGAATGGCTGCCGCAGGAGACCATTCTGTTCGAGGGCGCCAAACTCAATCGACGGTTCGAGGCCGACCTTGAGCCGGGCGCGGAGCTGCTCGTGGCCGAGGCGGCGATCCTCGGCCGGCTGGCCATGGGCGAGACCCGCATCGCGCTCAGCCTGCACGACCGCTGGCGGGTTCGCCGCAACGGCCGCCTGATCTTCGCCGACGACATCAGGATCGAGGGCGGGCCCGACGACCGGATGGGCCCGGCCCTGCTGAACGGCGCCGGCGCCTACGCCTCGGTGCTGCTGGCGGCGCCGGACGCGGAAGCGCGGCTGGACGCCCTGCGCCCGCTGCTGGGCGAGGCCGGCGGCGCCAGCGCATTCGACGGAAAGCTGTTTTGCAGATTTTTGGATACCGACGGCGCCGGCCTGCGACGCAGGCTCACCGCCGTGATCGGCCGCCTCAGGGACGGCCGGGCAACCCCCAGACTGTGGACCGTGTGATCGCGTGAACCTGACGCCGCGTGA
>Ga0265327_10003556_pt1 | contig 14773 bp, 20 predicted proteins | sample 41621metaG_FD_202089 | JGI IMG/M metagenome (GOLD analysis project Ga0265327, IMG submission 202089) | Rhizosphere microbial communities from Carex aquatilis grown in University of Washington, Seatle, WA, United States - 4-16-21 metaG | ecosystem: Host-associated > Plants > Roots > Rhizosphere... | reverse complement strand
GCAAAAAATGCGTATGTTCAGCGAGTTGAAATAACTTTGCACTCAAAAAGTGCCTACGATATTTATAAACATAATTACAAACGAATATGACCAACCAGAACGAGCAGGCTGAGAAGGATGGAGAGTTGCTCGCCATTTGGCGAGTGCCAGCGGAAGATGGTAACTGGTATAAAATCAGCCCCGAAGACTTGAATGACCTTCTCGAAGCTCAGTCCCGCCAGAGCAGAAGGGAGGAGAGGCAGGTGTGCGCTGAATTTATTGACCATCTAAAAGACTGCCTTCCAGAAACGCCTCCAAGAACAATAATCAAAGCGGCTCAAGAACTTATCTTATCCGAATAACCCAGACAATTGATGAAAGGAGAAAAAGACTTTTGTCCTGACTGCTGGGCATACAATATTCAGCCCGACCACATCTGTCCGTCATGGCTGAAGCAAGCTGTCAAAGACTATAACGAAAGGACTAATAATTTAACTAAGAACAATGGCAAACAACAAATCTAAAGACTGGAAAGACCTAAAAGGAGAAGAGAAGAAGAAAGAGCTTTTGGAGGACTTCAAAGCTGCAAACGCTGACCAGAAGGAGACTATGAGGAAGGCGGAGTGTGAGTGCGAGTGTCACAAGGGAGCTTATGCAGCGGCCAGAGGGCTGATTTATGCTTATGCTAGCGAAAATAGCTGTGAGCACTGCCAACCCCCAAAGGAGAAAACCCCTCCCGCCTCGAAGGTGGAAAAGAAAACAAGGGAAGCAAACGCCGTAGAATTTGTATGTTTGGCCAAAGAAATGTCTAAATTAACGGCAGACGGCGGATATGAAATAAGCGATACGGTGGCAGGACATTTGGCACTAGAGATTATGGACAAATGCAAACTCAGCCACCAACAGGGCTGGGAGAAGGGAATAAGAGAAGCAATCGCACACCTTCAAACCTGGGATAAGGATTACTGCCTAACCAAACTCCAACAACTCCTAACCAAGCCAGAATGACAATTAAAGAAATCATAGAAGTCCTCCAAACTATGCCACCAAACGCAAAAATGGGTATGTTGTGGGATGGAGCGGTAAGAAGCTATGTAGAGGGAATTTATCTTTCTCGCTCTGGCGATGTAGTTGGTTCTCCAAAAGGACAGCCTGCTTATTATGACGAAGATAGACCAAAGAATGCGCCATATGCGTACACAGAACCTTATTTTGAGCCAATACCAGAATGACAAAAATACTCGGAACTTACTGTAGCAAGCCGATAGATGAGACAATGACAAAAGAGGAGCTTTTAGAGGTGATTGAGTTCTTATTTAAAGAGAATGCGCGACATGAATTGTGTGTGAGTTGTGCTTTTGAGCATTTGAAACACAAAACTAATGACTAACCCCAAGAAAATCCCCCTTCCCAGAAGCACTAAATCTCATATTGACGAAAATGAAAAACCTTAACCACCTTCTTCTAATCCTAATAGGCGGCTGCATAGTTACTTGGGCTATTGTTTCTGCTATCCTTACAAATATTTGGGGTTACCCCTGTTCCTCTTACTCACAATCTACGCAAATCCCTGCGAAGTGCCTTACTAATTACAATCAATCAAAATGAATCCAAAAACAATAGAGCAGCATTGGGCTGACTGGGAAAAATATGTCTTTGGCTTTGGCTATGGAACTGGTGAACTCTACACAATCCCAGCCTTAAAAAAGTTCTTTTCTTGTATACAGGGAGAACGGAGGTATGACTTTCAAATTTTGGGGAAAGAGCTGACACCTACCGTGGCATGGTTGCTCATTAATATTTTGTGCCACGCTGATATTCTTGAATATGGGACATCACCACGCTATGGATGGCTAACAAAAGAAGGAGAAAGCTTGAAAGCTTTTATTGACTCTAACGACGAGGACACGCTTTACACCTTTTTAATGCACGATGAAACCGTTGTTCACTGTTATCCAGATCATTGCAATTGTGATGTACCTATGTGTCAAAGCCCATTCTGGGAAGCAAAGAAAAGTCGGACTAATCTATCTAATTACCAATAAAAATGAATGAAACAAAAGAGCCGGCAAACCAAATTGCAGAGCTTTTCCTTAAATCCCTTGAAGCTGCTTTGCCAGATCACAAAATACATATTACTTATTCTGTTTATCGTGATGATGACACTCCAATCTGGGGAGGATACAAAAACACTGAAGGCATGACACTAAAAGTGGCCTCTTTTCTTCAGTGTCAAAGTATTGCAGAGCAGTTCTTGAATGCTACTAATTAATTTTTAATTCCAACCTATGAAAAACAAATCATCCCCTTCAGAGGGGCAGTTTCGGCCTGCCAAGAAATCTTTTTCTGACTGGAAAACTGAGACTGGCCAGAAGATGAAAACCGAGAGAGAAGAAAAAGAAGCTCTTGAAGAAAGAAAGAGACAGGAAGCAAAAGACCGTGAACTTTTAGACTATGCGGTTTTCACTGACCACATCGAGCACCGCACCCCTCACCTTCAGGAAGCAATTAATTTAGCTAAAAGCATAAATGCAAGGGTGTTTTGGGCGATTGAAGGGGCTATAGCTGGCGAGGTGGAAATATGAAAGACACCTTTCTTGGCTTTTGCCTGATCTATTTAATTTATTGGCTAACTAAAAAATAACATGAAAAAAAAGACTATCTACCCTATTAAACTCACACAAGCCCCGAACTGGCCGCAAGAAATGAAATGTGAAGAATGCAAGTTCGCCGGTTGGAAGTGGATGGGAATTACTTTAGCCCTTTTCAACTTCCTATCTGGTAATTACTCAGTCCGTAAATGTAATAAATGTGGCGTCGGGCTGCTGAAAACTAGCGAAGATGGAGAACTGCCAGTTTATATCTTAACAACAAAATAAATAATGCGAAAACAAAGACAAATGTACTCCCTGAAATGTTCACAATGTTCACAAGAATTTACCCGCCGTGCTTATCCTGATGAAGTCACTCCTGATTGCAATGTGTTTTGTGATATGAATTGCAGAATGCAGTTTTGCAAAGATAAAACAGCAAAGAAATACGCTGACAAAGCTGCAAGAAAGACGCTGCCTGACTACAACATCATGACGAAAAAGGACAGTAAACCAGTCAAGCTTCAGTGCGAATACTGCCAGAAGTACTTTAACCGGCCTATGTGGATTTACGCACGTACTAAAAAGCAATTTTCCTTCTGTTGTGCAGATCACCGCATAGCATTTAAAAACAAGCTCAGAAAAGAGGCCTATGACGAAAGAAGCTTCGTCCCAGCCACCTACAAGAATAAAGACACAAATTTTGATGAAGTGATTATTGTTATTGATAAAAGAAGGCTGCTTGCTAAGGATGTTCGTGAAGCTCTAGGGATAGATAAAGCGACGGTGGATGACAGAATCCACTCTTTAGGCTGGCCAGTAGTTAAGGCCTACACCACGAAAAGCGACGCAGTAGCACTAGATGCTTTGAGAGTTCCACGAGTGGCGGCTTTGAAGCTAACTGACGAAAAGGCCAGAGAACTCAAGAAAGAAAAAGGACTTACCACACTGCAAATAGCCAAAAAGCATAATGTGTCATATCAAACCGTGTGGGGCGTTCGCAGCGGGAGAACATTTAAACATTTAACTTAAACCAAAATGCAAACAACAACTAGGGAGCGCGTGGCTACTTTAATAAGTCGCAACGCTTCTTTGACATTCATAGCCAAAGATACTGGCCTAACAATCACAGAAATAAAACAAATAGATAACAACCTAAATAATGCAAATCCAAGAAATAATAAACAAACAACTCCGCAACCGCTTAACGGCTTTGGACTGGAACATCCAGTTCCACGACAAAAGAAGGCCAAAGCTAGCAGAAAGGCATAGGGAAGAGAGAAAGCTAATTAAAGGCTACTTAACAACTTATGAATCACAAATACAAACTTTTAGGGCATCGAACCTCAACAGGTGAAGCAGTCCACGGCTGCACAATCTGCGAAAGAAGAACCTGCTACCCGGAACTAGACACAAGCAACTGCGAAATAGATCGCTTCCAAAAATCAATAATTAATAAAAGGAAAATCCATGAAAACACCCCTAACAGACAGAAGTACGGAAAAGAAAGTCAGCCTAACTGGTTCCACTGAGTCCGCCTCAATCAATGGGGACTTTTACGAGGTGGGAGTCAGTCTTACTAACATCATGGCGGCGATTCTTAAAGCCTATGGCGAAGTAGACGGCGGATTGCTTATTGCTGAGGCAATCAAGCTTTCCCAAATAGCAAAATAGAAACAAACAAACTAGAAATCACGAATTTGTCACGAATTTATCACTTTTATATCATTTTTCTAGTATATATGACTCCCTTGGTTTTGTTATTTGGTATGCTTGACGAGTATCTGACATATTTAGAGTTAAAGAACTGCTCTAAATACACACTGCGGAATTATAGGTTTATGCTTAAAAGATTCTTTGTTTTCTACCACGGAAAACTTGAGGACATTAACCTAGTGGAGGTATTTAGATTTATGTGTTATTTGAAGGAAATTGGTTTATCCTTCAACTACCGCCAATCGCATCTAATAGCCATAAGATCGTTTTTGAAATACTGCCTTTTACACGACATCCCCACCTTACATTATGGGAAACTGGAAGTGGTTAAAAAGGAGTATACAGAAACGGTCTTTTTAGAGCGCGCAGAGATGGAAAAACTGTTCCAGATCACCCACGAAAAGAAGCTTTTGAGTCTCAGGAATACCGCTATATTCAGGCTGCTCTATTCCACAGGTTGCAGGGTTTCCGAATTAGCTAATTTGAACCGTGACCAAGTTGGAAAAGATGAGGTTTCAATTTTGGGGAAAGGCCAGAAATGGAGGATTGTTTTTATTTCTCCAGAAGCTTCCAAGGCTGTTAGGGATTATCTAGATTTTCGGAAAGATAAATATAAGCCCCTTTTTATCTCTCACGGTCGAGGTGGAAACCGCAAAGACAGGCGGATTTCTGTAACCATGATTCAAAAGATGGTTAGGACTTACGGAAGGCAAGCGGGCTTGTACAAGCGCATAACCCCGCACCGGATGAGACATACTTTTGCGACCCATCTACTGCGAAACGGCGCACCACTTCCAGCAATCCAGCAACTTCTAGGCCATTCGTCACTAGCGACAACGCAAATGTATCTGCATTGCACTGACCCATATTTAAAGTCTGTATTCCAAGAGAACCACCGCTAAAGTTGACATCTTTCCCCTTTTGATCTAGAGGGCGGTTATCTAACCAAATCCCCATGAAAGCAATTTTCATTGAAAGCGGTCACGGACTTAAGCAACTTCTTTTCTCCAAAGTAACCGACCCCGGAGCTTGTGCAACTTACTCCGGCAAACTCTATAAAGAAAGAGATGTAGCCAAAGAGATTGGCCGCCGTGTTTTAGCTATCCTAAAGGCTAAGCCTGAACTTGGTGGCGTTCTTATCCAAGGTGTAGGAATTGAAACAGACGCAACTATCCAGGACAAAATGAAGTTTGTAAATAATGTGGTTGTAGAAAATCATTTTGCTTCCGCCGATTGTCTAGGCATTGCTATTCACATGAATTCAATTGGAGCCGGTCAAGCTACAGGGTTTGAGGTCTGGCATCAAATCAACGGTGCTTCCCTCCCACTCGCTGAAAGCATGGTAAAGAGCTGGGATGAATACAAAATCACCCCTCTAAGACCAAAGCCAATCAACAACAATAAAGATGGCCGATATGGCAGATTCTACACTGACGACGCAAGATGTCCGTACCTGATTGTTGAGACTTCATTTATTTCCAATTTAAACGACCTCAACGCAATCGTCGGAAATTACGACCGCGTGGCAGAATGTCTTGCTCACGGAATTTTAGAGTCTATTAGACCATCACTTTAATTTAAATCAACATGGAAACCTCCCCAAAGAACACTTTAGACAAAAATGATATTAAGCCCCTTCTTATTAAGGGTTTAATTGTGATTTTAGGGGCATTACTCCCCTATTTAACACAAGTAGCCACTCAATACAATTTCGGCTCATATACGCTAATTGTGCAGGTCGTTTTAACAGTAGGTGGCCTTGTTTTGCACCAACTCACAAAAGACAACACTTCAGAGCCTCCAATGTCTACACCTTAGTGTTTTTCTATGAATACTTTTGAAAAACTTGGAAGAATCGACCATCTATTATCTGGGGTCGAGAATCCCGACGAACCCACTGCCGTAAGAATTGTGGAAATTCGTGCTGAACTTAGAAGCCTTGTTTCTTTGTGTTTCAAACAAGATGCAATTATTGAAGGGAAAATTAAAGAGCTTGCCCCGGAAATTGATTTGATTATATTAAGATCATAAAAACCCGTTGCCGTTAGCTGTAGATTAGATGCCTACAGCTTGCGAGAGCGGGTTTTGTTTTGAAATCGTAAAAAGGGATGTGTTGTTTTTTCTTACTTGCCCTTGTCTTCTTGACAAAATTTATAGTATTCTGTATAAGCAAAAACCCTACAAGGTTTTTAAACGATGTAGGGTCAAAGCAAGCTAATGTTTCAGATTAGCAAATGTGAACGGGGTATCTAACTCCGTTCTTTCGTGTCCGAATAACTATCGGACCACCGCAGCAGCGGCAAACGAGACCAGTCATATTCGAGTCTGGTTAATGGATAAGATCGCTATTTTGCTACTCCAACTTCTGAACTCATAGCAGGACAGAGACTTACCCATTAACGGCACAAAAAAAGACCAGCACATACCCGCTCACTGAGGCTCACACAAGGCTAAAAGTTGGTACTTTTTCGCCTCAAGTGAGCAGATATGTAATGGCCTATCTGGCCTTGTGTGTTTGGTCGGGTACCAAGCCGACTTGAATTGTCAAAAGATCAATTTATCAGCTGTAATCTAACCCAAATCCCGCAACTTTGCAAACAGTTTTCTTACGGTTGATTTGACCGTCACCTTGACGCTAGTGGCTTATACTGGTCTTCTACCACACTGTGCTTTTCATTGTTTTGTCATTTTCCCCTACTTGACAAATCCCCTGCTGCGGTGTTGACTAGCAATGGTTCGAACACAGATGCCGTACTGCATTGGTGGCGCCATTCAGACCAAATTAAAATAACAAAATTTATGGGCTGGGTTGTAATAATTGGAGCGCTAGCAGTGACGATCATCTGTATGATGGTCAGTACTTACGAAGAAACTATTAAAAATCTGAGAATTGAAATTGACAAACGAGATGCTATTATTGACGCCCTGAAGTCTCAGGGGCAAGTCCACCATCATCACCATAAAGATCAGGAATGAAAAACATATATATAGTCTTGGCGTTTGTTTTAGTTCTAGGCATACTAGGAATAACCGGGGCTTACTTTCTTTACATCTTGCCGCAGCAGTCTGCCCAAAGGCTTGCGTATGACCAACAACAAGACTCATTTAAAAAGAGCAAAGACTGCTCTGACATGATGAAGCGGATGCAAACGCAGTATTTGCCAGATCAGCCAGCGGATGGAATAGAAGAATGGATTGATCAGCTTTTTTATAGTCATTCTAAGCAAACTTGCATTGTGACCATCCGAACAAATTTTTTCAAGCCCTCAATGTTTGAATATCAGGTACTCAATGCTTTAAGTGGAGAAAGCCTGTTTGACGAAATCATTAATCCAGATTCCTCCGACAGTAGCGCAAAACTGGAGACAGAAGGCAAATATGACAATTTAATAACACAATTAAAACAATAGTATGATTTCAATCGCTTTAAATATTCTCTCTTTTATCTTCTTGGCACTTGTCGCAATTCTTTTAATTGCAACGGTCTATGTCCTAATCAAAGAAGCCTTCTTGTGGACAACTAAAAAGGTAGATAAACCAAAGCTCAAAAAAGAAATTTGGGACACAATTATAGAACTGTTTTCAGCCGTGCTTTTCCCTTTCGCTTTTGTTTATACACTAGTCAAAAAACTGCTTTCTAAAAAGAAATAATTACTTCTTCAGAGCGTCAATTTTTGTGCTCCATCGGTCTATATTGGAGATAGTTCTTGAAAGTGCGCCCTGAAGGTCGAGGCTATTCATTGTTTTAAGTCCTACATTGCGCGGAATAAGCTTAGAAAGGAACCCTTTAGCCGCTCCACCTGTAACAGCATCAAGCAGATTTGCTGCTGCTCCGCCAATCTTTTCGCCGAGGCCTCTATTCTGGACTTTCTGGGTTAATGCATTAGCTTTCTCCACCATCTTATCAATTAGTCCTTTAGTCTTGATGCTGTCCGACATTTGTTTGTCGAGAGTAGTCAAAGTAGCGCCTTGGTCTGGCAAACTACTCTTTAAAGCGTCTTTTATCCCTGTTCTAGTGTTTTCAAATGATTGAGCGTTTACAGAAGTAAGCGGGTCACCCATCTTATTAAATGCCTTTTGCCCGAATTCGTTCCCATATTGTCGGGCTAGATTGTTGACTTCCGTATGGGTCAAGCCATCTGTTTGGGCTTTCTGTGCTAATTCCTGAGTTTTTACCAAGCTTTCTGGGTCGTTTATCTTAGTGTAAAGCTCCTGTAATTGTGCCAATGCATCTTTTACAGGATTGACTGTGACAGTGGATTTTCCGCTTTTAAAGGTTTGGTCAAAAGTGTCCAAGCTCTTAGGGGCGGAGTCTGTAGCTAAATGTTGGTCAGCGGCGTTCTTTAATGCCGTAATGTGATTATCAAGTGAATTAGATAAGTCTTGATATGATTTGACCCCATCAGTTGAAATCTGGCTTAAAGAGTTTTTGGCTGCTGTCAAATCCCCTGTTTTGCCTTGGGTGATCTGGCCGATCGCTTTGTCAACATTATTTTTGTAAAATGAGGCTTGTTCTTCTGGAGTCTTGCCAATTGTTTTGATTGCATCTTCTGCGTTTCCAACAACAGTCTGTGCTGCGTTGCCGATTGCTTCAGGAGCCGCTTTTGCTGCTTCGGCTACTGGCGTCACAATGTTTTTGGCCGCCTGTGCACTGTCCTCAATTGCTGAGTTAATCGCTGGCGCGGCTTCTTGCGCCGCCTTAGCTCCTTCAGGGGCCGCTGCAATCATGCCAACTTGAGCGGCGTTTTGGAATGGTTTAACGATATTTTGCTCAATATAATCTTTGCTCAAATCTGGCCTCAATTGTCCAACGACTGAATGAATAAAGTTTCCTATTAATGCGTTCGGGGCATTGCCAACTGCACTAGCCGCTACTTTCTCATTATCTGGAAGGGCATTAAGTGCACCGGAAATCGGGCTAGTTGCTGTAGCAAGTCCGCCCCCAATAACTTTATTAAACCCTTGGTTTACTCCTGCCGCGTCTTGGGCTAGTTTATCGTTTTGAGTTTCTACTGGGCCTTGGATTGGAACGCCGCTGGCATCTTTTCCTAATGTGTCTTGATTTGGCGCAGATGGGGCGACCACATCTTTAACAGAATTAGCCATGCTTCCGGCTAATTCTTGAGCGCCTGACCCAAGTTGTTGTAGTCCTTGCCCTGCTGCATCTGCAATCCCTTGCCCTGCTTTCATAGCATTATTTGCTTGAGCAATTGGGTTCATTAAATTGAGTGACTGGCTGCTAACATCCCCTATAAATTTCCCAAAATCAAAACCGGGTTGCGCTGGAGGAGTTGCTGGCGCTGGGGTGCTGCTTGCCACTCCTGACGAGTATTTCGACCCGTATTTTTGAGTGATGAGCTGTGCTAAGGAGTCTGCGCTTTGCCCCGCTTTCATAGCAGAAATAACGCCTGCACGCTTGGAGTAGTCAACGCCATTATCATTAAGATAATTTTGAACTACTGGGTTTACGCTTGATTGATCTGAAGCGGCTGGTGTATTTGCAGGTGCAACTGTTTGTGTTGGTGTGTCTCCCATTTTTTATAAATTAGATGAATCAGTAATATGCTGGCTTGAATCAATTGTTCCTTGTCCTTGTGGCGGCAAAGTGTACCCGCTAAAAGATTGAGGCGTTGAAGTGTCTGGGGCTTGGCCGTCATAAGTCCCTCGACGAACATTTGCAGATGAAGCCTTCATTTCATCGACCTTTTTAGCCATAACATCTTTTAAGGCTTTCATACTTATGGCGAATTGGGCAGGGTCTTGGTTGAAATCGATAGACTTTAGAATACTATCCATCGTGTCTTTCTGCGTTGCATTACCTGCTGAAGCGACTAAGCCGACTTGTGAGCTTAGCTCTGGCAATTTAGCTTGTAAATCACTAAATGCGGTTGAACCCATGTTCCCATGTGCTGCATTTACAGCTGCGCGGCCTGCATTCCCTGCTAGTGCTTCAGTAGCCCATTCAACAGGTCCAGTGACATTTTGTGACATAGCTTGTTTTTGTGCTGTAACAAGCCCATCAATAATGTCATTAGCCGATTTTGCATTAACTTGAGCTTTTTGGAAGTCGGCCGCATTTTTTAAGCGAGCTTCCTCGGATGTCTTAATAGCGTTAGCGTCGAGAGGCGCGCTAGAAGTATTAAGCTGCTGGGCGCGAGCAAGCACTTGCGCTTGCAATCTACCATATTGAGAAGGTGAAGCCGTGCCGTCTAAAACAGCCTTTGCGGCTTTATCCATTTGTTCTCCTGTTAATTTTGTAGTGGATGCTCCACTGTCGCCCCCCATACTCTGAATTTCTTTTACTCTATCTGCTCCTAGAACTTTTGTAGCTTCTTCAAGTACTTTTGGCGGCATTTTGCCAATATCAATAGCACCTGAATCAATGCCTGCGTTTAATCCGGCGAGTCCGTTTGTTTGCATGAATTTCTGATAACTAGCCATGTCTGTTGGCGTTGTCACCGCAGTTTCTCCGCTTGTTTTTGTCGCGGTTGCAGCCCCTTGTGGTGGGTTAACAAATCCATAGACTTGATTTGCATTTAAAAGACGAGAAGTAACATTCGATGTGCCCGGCCCGACACTAGCAGTGGTCGCTTTACCATTAGCATTAGCCTCATAAGTTGTAAAAGTCCCATCTGGAAATACTTGTTTAACGATTCCAGTATGATCTGTTGAGCCGTCCCCTATTTTCATCACAAATGCCATTCCGGGTTTAACTTGAGAGACAAAATCAGTAATATCAGTGCTTTTAATCCCACGGCTATCAACTAAACCCATTTTCTGCGCCCCACTCGAAGCCATACCGCCTTCACTTCCACTGGCTAATCCCCAAACTCTATTTACAAACGCGCCACATTGGAATTCTTTCCCTGCTGGGGCTTGGATAGTATATGAACCGTTATTTAGTCCAACTTTGATACCTTCTAATGGGGCATTTGGTACTAAAGTTGTGTTAATTCCTGTTTGCTGAGTATCTTGGACCATGTTGCCAGAAGAGTCGAGAGAATAGCCATATTGTGACAATTCTGCTTGTTTGCTTGCTAGGTCAAGTTTGTCCTGAAGCGTTACTACTCCCCCATTTGCATGTGCTTGGTCTATTTTAGCTTGCGCCTGTTGAATGCCGAGTTTTGCTTGTGTGAGAGGGTCGCTATAATCTGGAATATTTGCGCCAGCTTTAAAAGCCGCAATCTGTTCAGGCGTTGCACCTGTTTTGTACATAGTAGCAAGGGCGCGGACATTCTGAGCCGCTGCCGTAGTAAAACCGTTGATTTGGTCGCTTAGATTTTGTTTAGCCTGATCTACTGCAACTTGTTTTTGATCGGCGGTTAAATTCTTGTCGTTTTGGATTGATTGATAAGTATCATTAAAGCCAGCTGCTGCGGATTGGAGGTAAGCACTTTGAACCCCCGTGGCCTTTGAAACTGAATCAATCATATCAGGAGTAATCTTTACCCCTGCCGCGTTTAACTGGATAAAATTATCCGTTGCAGATTTAATTTGTGCCGCCGCATCCTTTTCATTACTTTTAAGTGTAGCTGCTGTTGAAGCGTTTGCGGCCGCTTGTAATTGGTCAGCGTCAACGCCGTTTTTTGCTGCTATTTGTTTAATTTGATTTGGCGTCTGGCCTGCTAGGATGCCATTATCTACAAGGTTCTTAATTGTAGTGAACTGCTGATTCTGTGCATCATTAACCGCCTTGACATGTGCGTCGTCCGCAGATTGCGCCCTAGCAGTTGCAGAGTCTAAATCTGCTTGGTACTGCTTTGCTAAAGTTGTATTGCCCTGAGTAGTGGCTAAAGCTAGATTCTTTTGCGCCTGTTGAACCGCTTGCTGGGCTAACGAACTGGACGCCTGAAGCCTTGCTATCTGCGCCCCTGCTGCTGTCTGGACTTGATTAGCGTCTGCTGTATTGGAAGCAGAAGAAAATCCTTCTTGGTTGTTTTGGAATTGATTTGCTGCACTTTGCACATTGGAATTTTCCTGACTGACATTCTTATTTAGATTGTCGGTATTGTCAGTTAGTTGTTGCTGTTGCTGTCTTTCTGTAAGTGCGTTTTGCTGTCTTTGATTGGCAATAGTGGCTTTATAGGCTTCAGTTGGTGAGTTGAATACGTCAGTTCCAAGGCCTAAATCTGTATTTGCAGTTTGGTTTGCTCTTTGCTGATCTCCTTGCTCTTGAGATTTACCCAAATCCTCATAGTTCTGAGGTTGTACACCAGTACTTGGTTGCGCGTTTGGGTTCGGAGTAGCATTTGGATTGCTCAAAGGATTTTGTGCTCCCGGTGTAGTTGTCTGTGTCCCCTGAGTAGGATTCTGCAAGATTGGGCTTTGAGCGTTTCCGGGCTGGCCTGAACTCCCACCTTGAAGCTTAATAACCCCTTGTGGTGTATTTACTGATTTGCCTGCTAGATTTGTGCCCCTTGGGGCTTGGTATCCGATTGGTGTTTCTCCTGCCATTTGGTTTTAATTAAGTTAGGCCTCGTTTTGTTCCCTCTACAACAAAACAGGCTTTTTAGCTAGACTTTATATGCGCGGAGGGTTTCATAAGCTATGATAACCGGTGAAGCACCGGCAGCTTGGTTGTTTGGGTATGCTGGCCCCTGATAAAATCCGTTTTCCATCGGCCAAATTGCTGACTGCACTAATGACTGTGTGTCATACGAGTAAACAGAAATTCCTGATACAGTCGTTGAAGCTATCAAGCCATACTGGCCGTTACCAAGAACAACTTCGGTAGTATTTGAAGCGTCTGCGAAGCCGTGCGACACTTTGAAAGGATTGGAAGCTGTGGCATCAGTGGATTGGCAGGCTAATTCAAAGGAGTTAGGCCTAAATCCTAGCGATGTTTGAGCGATTAGATTATATGACCCCCCTGGTGGAGAGGCTGAAATCTGAAGATTGTTGGTGAGTAGATGGAAAGAAGCTTGATGGTTAGGGTCAAAATACATGCTAGTTGCGGATGTCACTTTACCGATATGCTTCCCAAAAAGGGTTTTGAAAATCGAGTATCTGCCATTAGTTGCAGCTACCGAGTCCCAAGCAGCAACAGAATAGCCTACAGGTGAGGTTGATGTAGTGGCAATTGAGAATCTTGGTGTAAAGCCAGTATATGTCCAAGTACCTGTATTGGTTTGATTCAAATATGTAAGAGTAGAAGCGGCATTGACTGAGAAATAGTTCGAGCCATTCACCGCGCCAGCATCTAGAGTCACCCATACATAAGCCCCTGCTGGGACTTTGAAACCTGAAAAAGTGAAAGCTAAATCTTGGTAAACCCCACTCATAAGCGACTTGCTTATAGTAGTTGACCCAAGGAAAAGCCCAGCAAGATCATTCCCACCATTATAGAAGCAATACGGTTTTGTTGAACTTCCAAGCCAAAATCTGATTTTAAGATCATTAGGAGGAGCACCAGCACCATTTTTCACCGCGATAGTTCCAGTTCCGGCAAGTACACATTCCCCTCCTGAAGAGTTATTAATCGGGAAGGCAGAGAATGCTAAAGACGCACTCTGGGAAATTGCCACATCTGAACCACCAGTTAAATTCTGGAAAGTTGGCGCGATATTCGGGAAGCTTTGGCCTGTAATATCCCCTTTTAGAAGAATATGCTTTGATTGGCCAGCGGTTCCAGCTTCCAATGCCAAACCAAGATAGGTTTGAGCTTGTGCAATTGTATTAGTGTATTTCCACCATTTGCCATCTGCGGGATTAAGATAAAGGAGAATGGCGTTGTTAGTTATGTCCGCTGCCGAGACTGTTTCGCCGAGTGTCCCAATAGTCATTTCGCCACCACCCGGATAGTTCCCAAATCCTAAAGCATAAGTTAAAGCCGCGTAGCCGTTCACCGCTGTGTTGATTTGGGAAGCTGTCACAGATACATCAGAAATCAGAGAAGCAAGAGGGCCGTTTACCGTGATTTTAAGTTGTTCGTTTGCACCCGGATTGACCGTAGACATCGTAACCCCCGAATTACCAACGATTTTGTTTGTGAGGGTGCTTGGCGTCGTGTCACTTCCTGAATTTACTACCAGATTAGAGGCAGAAACCGAGTCTATTGTATTCCAAGACAGGCCGTCATTAGTATATTCTGCTTTGGATGTCCCAGAATTCCATCTAACCAAACCTACATAAGTTCCTACCCCTGTAGATCGGGAAATAGTGACAGTCCCGCTTGCATCAGTTCCGATAATGAACGAGCTTCCGCCTGTTGCAATTCCACCCTGTAAGGCTGCGCGGAGTAATTCGCCAACCTGAGCGGCAATTACACACGTAACGGATGAGCCGCCATCTAATGCATAAATGAAACTGTTATTTCCTGCTGTGTAATCCAGCCCCCTTGGGTTGATTCCACGAACTACGCCAGTAGCACCATAGCCATCAGCATTCACCGCGCCAGCCGGAACCCAAATAACTTCAGTTTGGCCGAGTTTGTTTGTGACTGACATGAGAAACGCCCCTGTAATTAGCGCGCCTGTTTCGTCGGTAGG
>Ga0265327_10003555_pt1 | contig 14773 bp, 8 predicted proteins | sample 41621metaG_FD_202089 | JGI IMG/M metagenome (GOLD analysis project Ga0265327, IMG submission 202089) | Rhizosphere microbial communities from Carex aquatilis grown in University of Washington, Seatle, WA, United States - 4-16-21 metaG | ecosystem: Host-associated > Plants > Roots > Rhizosphere >... | reverse complement strand
ATCGTCCTGGCCGCCATCGTGCTGCTGATCCCGGTCACGATGACGCTGCCGGGAATTGCAGGGACGATCCTCACGATCGGTGTTGCCGCCGATGCAAACATCGTCATCTTCGAACGTATCAAGGAAGAGGTGCGCGCCGGCAAGACGATACGCACGGCCATCGCTACCGGTTACCGGCGCGGCTTCCACACGATCATCGACGCCAACGTCGTCACCCTGATCACGGCCGTCGTGCTGTACCTGTCCACGACGTCCAGCGTCAAGGGCTTCGCGCTGATGCTGCTGATCGGCGTCATCACGTCGATCTTCACCGCGGTCGTCGCGACCCGCGCCATGCTGGGAACGCTGGCCGGCTTCAGCTTCATGTCCGGCACTCGCGTGCTGGGCTCCCTTGGCACGGGCAACCGATGGCGGCGGATCGACTTCATCGGGAAGAAGCGGATCTGGTTCGCGCTGTCCGGGATCGTGATCGTGATCAGCGTCTTCAGCCTGGCGACCAGCGGGCTCAAGGAAGGCATCGACTTCACCGGCGGCAGCGAGTTCCAGTTCAAGACGCCGCAGGCGCAGACCGTCGGTGACGTCACCAGCGTGTTCGCCCGGGCGGGCGTGCCCAACCCCGACGTCCGCGGCCTTGGCAAGGCGGAACCGGGCGGGTTCACGCAGTTCCAGATCTTCTCCCACACGCTGAAGCCGTCCGTCCAGGACCAGATCATCAACTCGGCCGCCCAGCGCTACAACGTCAATCCCAACGACATCAGCGTCAGAAACGTGAGCTCCTCGTTTGGCAACACAGTGCTCGACCAGGCCTACCTGGCGATCGTGTTCTCGCTGCTGATCATCTTTGCGTACGTCACCTTCAGGTTCGAATGGCGGTTCGCGGTCCCCGTGATGATCGCGCTGGCACACGACATCGTCATCACGCTGGGCGTCTACTCCGTGACCCAGCGTGAGGTCACGGCCGACACGGTGGCCGCGGTGCTGACCGTGCTCGGCTACTCGCTCTACGACACGGTGATCGTGTTCGACCGGGTGCGCGAGAACATCCCGATCCTGCGCCACTCGACGGCCAGCAAGCTGGTCAACGAGTCGCTCGCCGAGACCATCACCCGGTCGCTGAACACCACGTTTGTGACGCTGATCCCGGTCGTACTGCTGTTCATCTTTGGTGTCGGGACGCTGACCGACTTCGCGTTCGCGCTGATCGTCGGTATCGCGTCGGGCGCGTACTCCTCGATCTTCATCGCCGCACCGCTGCTGGCGATGCTGCTGGAACGCGAACCGACGTTCAAGAAACGCCGGGAGAGCCTCGAGAAGAGCGGCGAGATCGACGCGGGAGCGCTCGTCGCCGAGCCCGCAGTCACCGGCCCGGCGGTTGCCGGGACGCCCGCTACGGTCGGGGCCGACAGCCCGGCTCCGGCTCCTCCGCGGACGCCCGCACGGCGCCGACGCCGCCAGCACGGCCGTTCCCGCTAGTCGGACGTCCGTTTTCTGGCGTGACACCGGTTGAGGTATGGCGTCCCTCGGACGGGGGGTCGCAGGTTATCCACAGGGCGTCGATACCAGTTTCAGACATGCGCCCGCATTCCTTCAGCTCCGAACGGCGGTTCGACGACCTGATCGCAGTGATCGAGTCGACGCGCAGCCTTGCCTCGGCAGGCGACCTCCGCGAAGCGATGTCGTTGTTCGCGCGGGAGCTGACGCTGCTGTTCGAGACGTCGGCGTGCCTGATCTCGTCGGTCGACCTGACCACTCGCACGGTCACCGACTGGGCCGCTCACGTGATCCCGCCGGCGCAGCTGAACATCGTGGCCGAGCAGTATGAGCTGGACAAGTATCCGGCGACGGCCCGGGTGATCGCCGAGCTGTCCGACGCCGCGATGACGGTCGGCGGCGACTGCGATCCCGCCGAGCAGGCTTTCCTGGAGAGCTCCGGCTTCAACGCCAGCATGATGGTGCCGCTGGTGATGGGCGGCGAGGCGGTGGGGCTGGTCGAGCTGTTCGACTCCCGCGCCCGCACGTTCAGCCACGACGAGCGCCGGTTCTGCCGGCTGCTGGCCGACCACGCCGGCATCGTCCTCGGCACCGCCCGGATGGCGGCCCAGCTGGAGGAGCAGCATCTGGCCACGGTCGGTGCGCTGGCGGCGGCGCTGGAGGCGAAGGACGCCTACACCGGGAGCCACGCCCAGGTGATCGCGGAGTTCGCCGTCGCGGTCGGCGAGGAGCTGGGGCTGCCTGCCCAGGAACTGCGCGCGGTGCGGATGGGCGCGCTGCTGCACGACGTCGGCAAGATCGGGATCCCCGAGTCGATCCTGAACAAGCCCGGCCCGCTGACCGACGACGAGTTCACCGTGATGAAGCGCCACACCGTGATCGGCGCCGACATCGTGGCCGGCATCCCGGGCATGGAGGAGGTCGTCCGGCTGGTGCGCTCCTCACACGAGCGCTGGGACGGCCGCGGATACCCCGACGGACTGTCGGGCATCTACGTGCCCATGGGGGCATACGTGATCGCGGTCTGCGACGCCTACCACGCAATGACCGAGGATCGCGTCTACCGGCGGGCGATGTCGCCCGAGGGAGCGATCGCGGAGCTGCAGCGCTGCTCCGGCACGCAGTTCATGCCGGACGCTGTGGACGCGCTGATCACCGTCGTCGATCGCGGCGGTCAGCGTCGCGTCCGCTTCAGCGAGGCCGCTTGAACAGCACCCAGTCGCCGCTGCGGTAGACCTCCTGGAGCTCCGGGTCGGCCCGGAGCGGCGTGAGCGCCCGGTCTGCGCTGCGCGTGTTGATCAGCACGTAGCGGACGTCGTACTTCGACAGCACGGCGTTGCGCGCAGCTGTGGTCGAGGCCGGACTGAGCACGATGCCGACGGCGTCGCGACGCACCTTCGGCCGGTCTTTCGGCTCGGCCCGGGTGCGCACCTCGGGTAGGGCGACCACGTACACGTTCGCCTCGCCGGACAGCTCGTAGGAGGAGTAGGGCTCGGCGAGCACGACCGGGAATCCGGCGTCGTGTGCCCGGAGGTAGGAGATGAGGCCGGGGGTGAGCCGGATCGTCGAGCCCCCGATGGGGGTGCCGTTGCGGATGGTGTGAGCCGCGGCGCTGCCGTTGATCCCGATCGATCCCACCAGCGTGGCGGCGGTCAGCAGCAGGGTCGCCACCACCGGTGGCGGGGGCACCGGCTGGGGGTCGGCGTCGCGGGCTCGCAGCGCGATCCAGGCCATCGTCACGAAGGCGGCCGTGGCGGCGATCATCGCCAGCCCCGTCCAGTTGAGTACGCCCGGCACCTGGTTGGAGAACAGGTAGGAGGCGACAGCCAGGACGACGACCCCGACCGCCAGCCGCAGGCCGGCCAGCCGCCGTCCGATCTCGGCCAGCGCAACCGCCGTCACCACCCACCAGGGGATCCCGTCCCACAGCCTGCGCGCCTGCCCGGCTCCGAACACGGCGTGCACGGCCAGCATCGGCCCCGGCATCGAGACCAGGACGAACGGCCCGGCCATCAGCGCCGCGGCCAGCGCGTGCCTCCGCCGCCACAGGACGAACAGCGGCACCAGCGCGAGCATCGCCAGCACGAACTCGAACCGGGAGTGCACGGTCAGCCAGCTCTGGAGGTTGAGGGTGTGGCCGGACAGCAGCACGAAGTCCGAGCCAACCGTTGGGCGACCGGGCTGCTGTGCAGCGCCGCGCAACGCCACCAGCCAGACGCCGGCGAAGACCACGATGGTGACCAGCGCCGATCCGGCCAGCATCCACCAGGCCCGGCGGGTGACGAACACGGCCGCGGCGATCGAGGCCAGCACGGGCACCGCGTAGGTGGGGTGGACGATCGCAATCGTCAGCACCCCCGCGATGGCCGCGAACCTGACCGGGCGGTCGCCCGGCGCCCGGATGGCGGCCACCACCAGCACCAGCACGGAGGGCACCAGGACGACGAACGCGAAGCTCGGCGGCTGCTCGACGAACCCGATCTGGCCGCCACCCAGGGTGAAGGCGTCCCAGGTCGCGAACAACGCGGTCACGGCGCCGATGGTGATCCCGCCCAGCGAGCGGCCGAAGGCGTAGGCGCAGACCGGGGCCATCAGGGCGAACAGCGGCACCAGCCGCGGGTAAGCGGCGGACGGCTCGAGGCCGGTCAGCTGAACGGCGCCGGCCTGGGCCGCGTGCAGCAGGGGAACGGCATACCCGGCGTGCGCGGCGCCGTTGTGGAACGCCGAGATGCCGCCGATCGAGATCGACTGCAGGTCGAGCAGCTTGCGGATCCGCCCGGCGTGGAACAGGGCGTCTCCCGAGAGCGGGGGCACCCATCGGGTGGCCAGCAGTGCGACCACGAGGCCGGAGCCGATCACCGCCAGGTGCTCGCGGTCGAACGGCACGCCCTCGTCCCAGCACCACGCCAGCGTAACCGCGGTTGCTCCGATCACGACCACGTTGACCGCCCAGAACGGGGCGTGCACCAGCAGACCGACCAGCAGCGGGGGCAGCCAGACCGCCAGCCCCAGCGCCGGCAGTGACGCGGCCACCCCCAGCGGCGGAAGGCGCCGCTGCAACGAGATCACTCGGGCCAGCGCATAGCCGGGGGCGATCACGGTCACGACCAGTCCCGCCATCAGGGCCAGCGACGGGGGGCCGTACGCGCCCAGCAGCCGGGTCAGGCCGGCAAGGAGCAGCAGTCCGATGGCTGGGCCGGCGCACCGCACGGCCTTCCTCACGGAGCGGCCACCTCGACGTCGATCCCCGGGTCGGGCTGTTTGCCCTTCCGCATTGCCAGCAGCGACCGTGCCCGCTTGCGGTCAGCCGCAGTCACCGCACCGACCGCGGCCAGTCCGAACGGGAAGGCCACGATCAGCAGCCCGCGGATGACGATCCCGATCAGGCTGGCCGCGGGCACGATCGTCAGCGAGAGCGCGCAGAAGCCGGTGGTGACGGCGCAGATCTTCGCGAACCGCCACCAGTCGTAGCTGACCGGGAAGCTCTGCTGGGCGTTCCACCAGCCCAGCCAGAGCAGCGCGGCATATCCGATCAGCGTGGAGATGCCCGCGCCGAGGATGCTCCAGGCCGGGATCATCCAGAAGTTGAGGCCGATGTTGAGCAGGGCGGAGGCGCCGGTGATGATCGGGGTCATGCGGGTCCGCATCGAGATGTTCACGCCCATGTTGACGACGGTGAAGGCGCCGTAGAGCACGGCGCCGCCCATCAGCAGCGGCACCACCGGCAGCGCGTTGTGCACGTCGCTGGCCAGGGCCAGCTCCACGTAGGGCGCCGAGACCAGGGTCAGCGCCACCAGCGCCCAGCACATGACCGCGTTCCAGTAGGTGAACACCTCGCGGATCACCTGCCGGGCCTGGTCGTTGCCGCGGATCGAGTGGGCAAACGGCGGCCACGCGGTCTGGAAGGCGCCCAGCACCAGCATGATCCCCAGCGACAGCTTGGCCGCGATCGAGTAGGAGCCGAGGTCGCCCTTGCCGGCGAACCGCTGCACCTGGAACCGGTCGGCGAAGTTGAGCGCCCACAGCGCCAGGCCCGCCGGCATCAGCGGCAGCGCGAAGCTGAGCATCCGCCGGTAGAGCGCGCGATCGAAGTGGAGGCCGAGTACCTCCCAGCGCGCGATGACGAGGATGAAGAACACGATGTAGGTGCCCACGAAGTTGGCCAGCAGGATGCCCTCGGCCTTGAAGCGCCACACCACGACCAGCAGGAACGTGAGGATGACCGTGAGGACGATGTTCAGGATCGTCCAGACCACGAACGCCCTCGCCCGCCGCTCGATCCGGTAGACGCGGGCGATGACGTCGTAGTTCATGGTCACCCAGAGCCCCGCGATCCCGGTGGCGGCCACGGTGTGGGAGCACTGCAGCAGCTCGGCGATCTGGGGCAGGAACAGGAGGCCGACCAGGCTCGCCACGGTGGAGGCGATCAGCACCGACACGAAGACCGTCTGCACCACGGGGCGCCAGTCGTGGTTGTCGGGGTCGCCGACGGTGAACCGCGACATCGAGTTGGTGATGCCCAGCCGCAGGAAGATCGCCAGGGCGGTGATCGCGGCCATCACCAGCTCCGAGGTGCCGAACGCGGCGCGGCCGGCGTACTCCGGCTTGACGTAGATCGGCAACAGGAAGACGCCGACCAGCTTGGACACGATCCCGCCCATCCCGTAGATCAGCGACTGGCTGGCGAGCGACCTCAGCCGCGGCGACTCGGGCGGGCGGTGGAGGTGCGGGCTTCTGGGTCGGCGCAGGCGCAGGCGCGCCATGTCAGTCCAGCCCCGGGATGCCGGCAACCGCCCAGGGCTCGCGCCGCGGGTGCAGCAGGCTGTAGCCGAACCGCCGCGTGCGCCGCTCGTAGCGGGCGGCGGTCAGCGCCAGGTACGCGCGCTTGGCCGGGTTCTTCGCACGGGCGTCCCAGGTGTCGAAGTACTGGTCGTTGACCCCCTGCCGGGTGGTGCGGTCGGCGTCGATGTAGTCGAGGCCGAGGAAGTCGAACACCCGGGCCATCTCGCCGTCAGGGTCGCGGACGAGGCGCTCGTAGCGGATGACCAGCGCGTGGCGCAGGTGAGGCAGGTCGCCGGCCAGGCACTCGTAGCCGGCCAGCCAGTGCTGGATCAGCGAGTGAGGGCGGGTGGCGCTCCACTTCTGGGTGGCGCAGGCGACGGCGATCGGATGGCGGATCACCATCACGAACCGCGAGTCGGGAAACATCGCCTGCAGAAACCGGGTGCACATCAGGTTGGGCGGCGACTTCTCGAGCAGGTAGGTGCGGGAGGTGTCCCAGTGCTCCGACCATTGCTCGTACAGCGAGCGGCGGTTCTCCAGCGTGACCAGGGGTGAGCTCTCGGTGCGGTGGGCGCTGGGGTCGAACGCAAACCTGCCCGACTGGCGCTCGGCGCTGGGGCGGACGTAGACGGTCTGCAGGTGCTGCCCCTCGTCCTCCGGGACTCCGGTATCGGCGAAGCCGCTGACGTCCGGATGCTCGGCGAGATAGCGCGCGAGCATGGTCGTCCCGCTGCGGTGCATGCCGCCGACAAAGATGAATGTGTGCTCGTCCACGATCCGGGGCGTTCGGCGCGGGATTCTAGTTTTTATGGGCGCCGGACAGCCCCATGCAACCGCATGGTTATCATCCTCCGCGCGTGACCGACCCCCTTCGCATCGCGCTGGTCGGACCCGGCCGGAGCATCCACACCAAGCGCTGGGCGCGGCGGCTCGCCGACCGCGGCCACGAGGTGCACCTGTTCACGGAGGCGCCCGAGCCCGTCCCCGGCGTCGAGGTGCACGACATCCTCGGTCCTGGCATCCCTGGCGGAGTCGGGCTGCGCAAGCTCTGGCGGCGCCGGTATCTGCGCCGCCGGCTGGACGAGCTGCGGCCCGACGCCGTCCACGCCCACTTCCTGTTCCCCTACGGCGAGTGGGCGTGGCGCACCGGCCGCCGGCCGCTGCTGCACCAGGCGTGGGGGAGCGACGTGCTGGTCATCCCCGAGCGCTCTGCCGACCGGCGGCAGTGGGCGGAACGGCTGCTGCGCGACGCCGACGCCGTGACCGTCAACTCGCTGGTGCTGCGCGACGCGGTGCTGAAGCTGGGCGCGCCGCCCGACCGGGTGCACGAGATCGGCTGGGGGGTCGACACCCAGCGGTTCTCCGGTCGGCGGGACCGCTCGGTGGTCGACGGGCTGGGCCTGGCCGGGCGGCCGGTGGTGGCCTCGCCGCGGCTTCACAAGGAGATCTACAACCTGGATGTGCTGATGGACGCCGTGCCGCTCGTGCAGCGGGAGGTTCCCGAGGCCGCATTCCTGTTCATGGCCGACGGCCCCGGGACCGAGGCGCTGCGGGCACAGGCGGAGCGGCTGGGGGTGGCCGACGCGGTGCGGTTCGCCCGCTTCGACGAGGAGGCCCTCCCGGCGGCCTTCGCCGGGTGCGAGCTGTCGGTCTCGATCCCCTCCTCGGATTCCGGCCGGCCGTCCTCGCTGCTTGAGGCGATGGCATCGGCGCTGCCGGTGGTCGTCTCCGACCTGCCCGGGATCCGGGAGCTGATCGACCAGGACGAGGGGGCGGAGATCGTCCCCGTGCACGATGTCGATGCAACGGCGGGGGCGATCACGAAGCTGCTCTCCGACCCGGGCCTGCGGGCGCGGATGGGCGCACGCAATCGCGATGTCGTCCGCGAGCGTGCCGACGCCGCCCGCGAGACCGACCGCTGCATCGACCTCTACCGGCGTCTGTCGGGCAAAAGGCCCGTAGACTGATCCGGATGGCAGCTCCCAAGCGGTTGATGATCATCGGGCTCGACTGCGCGCCGCCCGAGATCGTGTTCGAGGACATGCGCGACGATCTCCCTGTGCTGCGGGGGCTGATGGAGCAGGGGTGCTTCGGCAACCTGGAGTCCTGCGACCCGCCGATCACCGTGCCGGCGTGGTCGTGCATGATGTCCTCCAAGGATCCCGGCACGCTGGGCTTCTACGGCTTTCGCAACCGCGCCGACCACAGCTACGACGGCCTGACCTTCGCCACGTCCGAGAAGATGACGCACGCCCGCCTGTGGGACATCCTCGGGCGCACCGGCCGGCACGTCGTCGCCATCGGCGTCCCCATGACGTTCCCGCCGCGGCCGGTGAACGGCGAGATGATCGGCTGCTTCCTGTCGCCGTCGACCGAGTCGCGGTACACGTACCCCAAGCAGCTCCGGGAGGAGATCGCCGGGGTGGTGGGGGAGTACATGCTCGACGTCCCCGACTTCCGCACCGACCAGAAGGAGCGGATCTACGACGACATCGTCGAGATGACGAAGCGCCGGTTCGCGCTTGCGCGGCATCTCCGGGACACCCGCCCCTGGGAGTTCCTGATGATGGTCGAGATGGGCACCGACCGGCTGCACCACGGGTTCTGGCGCTTCTACGACCCCAAGCATCCGGACTACGAGCCGGGCACGAAGTGGGAGCAGGCCTTCCGCGATTACTACAAGCTGGTCGACGAGGAGGTCGGCAGGCTGATCGAGGGCCTCGGCGACGAGACCGCGGTGATGGTCGTGTCCGACCACGGCGCCCAGTCGATGTTCGGCGGCATCCAGATCAACGAGTGGCTGATGCAGAACGGCTACCTGCGCCTGGTCGATCCGCCTCAGAGCCCGACCCCGATCGGCAAGACCACGATCGATTGGTCGGGCACCAAGGTATGGGCGGACGGCGGCTACTACTCGCGGATCTTCCTCAACGTGCGTGGACGCGAGCCGGAGGGCGTGATCGCACCCGAGGACTACGAGGCGGTGCGCTCCGAGCTGATCGAGAAGCTGGAGGCCCTGGGAGACGAGCAGGGCGCCTCCATCGGCACCCGCGTCTACCGGCCTGAGGACCTCTACCACGAGGTCAACGGCGTGGCTCCCGACCTCATCGCCTACTTCGGCAACCTGACATGGCGCTCGATCGGGTCGGTCGGCGACGGCCGCATCCACGTGCGCGAGAACGACACCGGCCCCGACGACGCCAACCACGCCAAGATGGGCATCGCCATCATGGCTGGTCCCGGCATGCCGACGGCCCTGCCGGCCGACGCGTCGCTCTACGACATCGCTCCCACCGTCCTGACCGCGTTCGGCGTGCCGGTGCCGGGCGACATGCAGGGCCGCAGCCTCAACTGACAACGGAAGCCCGGCGGCGACGACCGGGCAGATCGTTGGCTCGGTAGGCGAGGCGCGTCGCGGCGGCTCGTGTCCGCGTACCATTGGGGCGATGCCCGATCGGCTCTCGCAGCGCCGCAGGTCGATGCAACGGGTGCGGGAGATCGCCCAGGTCGCCGCACGCCACGGTTTCGGGTATGCGTTTGAGCGCTGGCCGCGCCGGCGATCGGACATGGAGCACGAGTCGCTCGAGTCCCAGGGCAGGCACCTGCGCGAGATGCTCGACGAGCTGGGCCCGACCTTCGTCAAGTTCGGCCAGCTGCTCTCGACCCGGCCCGACCTGGTGCCGCCGGAGATCGCGGCCGAGCTGCGCCAGCTACAGGACGCCGTCTCACCCCTCCCCTGGGAGGACGTCGAGCGGGTGATCCAGGAGCAGCTCCACGGCGACGTGGGAACGCTGTTTGCGAGCTTCGAGCGCGAGCCCGTGGCGGCGGCCTCGATCGGCCAGGTGCACCTTGCCGAGCTGGTCACCGGCCGGCGCGTTGCGGTCAAGGTGCAGCGGCCGACGGCGCCGCAGCAGATCGACTCCGACATCGTCCTGCTGCGACAGGTCGCGAAGATCGTCAAGTCACGCGTGCCCAGTCTCGACTTTGTCGACCCGACCGAGTTGGTCGACGAGTTTGCGCGCTCGATCCGGCAGGAGCTCGACTACCGCATCGAGGCGCGCAACGCGGAGACCTTCCGCAAGGCGTTCTCCGATACCCCGGAGATCGTGATCCCGAAGGTCTACTGGACATACTCGACCGAGCGGGTGCTGACGCTCGAGCAGCTGGACGGCGCCCAGCTCGCAGACGTCGACTTCGATTCGCTCGAGCCGGCTCGCCGGAAGGGTCTGGCCACACTGCTCGCGCGCTGCTGGATGGAGATGATCTTCCGCCACGGCGTCTACCACGCCGACCCGCACCCGGCCAACATCTTCGTGATGCCGGACGACAAGCTTGGGCTGGTCGACTTCGGGATCGTCGGCAGCCTCACCCAGCAGGACATGCGCAAGCTGACGCGGCTGCTGATGGACGCCGTCAACGAGAACGTGGATGCGCTGCCAAAGCGTCTGCACGAGCTGGGGGTGCGGTTCAACCGCGACCAGGAGGATGAGCTCCGGTTCGAGCTCCAGGAGATCTACTACCGCTACCACGGCGCCTCGCTCGGGGAGATCGATCCCCTCCAGGTGATTCGCGAGGCGTTCAACCTGGTCGCCCGGATGCACCTGCGGCTGCCGACCCGCTACGCGCTGCTCGACAAGACCCTTGCCACACTTGGCAACGTCGGCGTGGAGGTGTACCCCGATTTCAACGTGTTCGAGGTCGCCGAGCCCTATGCGGCAGAGCTGATGGCGCGGCAGTTCGCGCCAGGCGCGCTGGCCGAGCGCGGGAAGGAGGAGCTGCTCGGCTACGGCGGGGTAATGCTCGAGCTGCCCTTCCAGGTGCACGACATGCTCGAGCAGTTCCGCGACGGCGAGATCGACGTCCGTGTCCACCTCCGCGGGCTCGAGGTGTTGATGGGGAAGTCCGACGTTCTCTTCAATCGCCTTGTGATCGCGATCGTGATGGTGGGAACGCTGATCGGCGCGGCCCTGATCGGAGTGGGAGTGCACGGCGGTCCCTACCTCTTCGGCGTTCAGCTCCTGGTCTGGATCGGCATCGGAATCAGCGGCTTCCTGGGCTTCATCCTGGTGGTGTCGATCATCCGCAGCGGCCGGCTCTGACCACCTGACGAAGGGGCCGCGCCGTCCGCACCGGTACCTAGCATGGGACCGTGGACGCATCGACCCCCCGATGGCTGATCGCACCGTGTGACGAGGGCGACGCATTGCGCCTGGCCGGCGAGCTGGGCGTGTCCCGCACCACGGCCGAGGTGCTGATCCGCCGCGGGTGCTGTACGGCCGCCGAGGCGAGCGAGCTGCTCGAGCAGGACGGCCCGGCACACGACCCGCTGCTGCTCGGTGACATGGGAGCCGCGTGCGACCGGATCGAGCGGGCGATCGCAGGCAGCGAGCGGATCTGCGTCCACGGCGACTACGACGCCGACGGGATCTGCGCCACGGCGCTTGCCGTGACGGTGCTGCAGGAGCTCGGGGCGGACGTCGTGTGGCACCTGCCCAGCCGGTTCGAGGAGGGCTACGGCGTGGGCAGCCAGGCGCTCGAGCGGCTTGCGGGCGACGGCGTCTCGCTGGTGCTGACGGTGGACTGCGGCGTGACCGCGGTCGAGGAGGTGCGCAAGGCGCGAGGGCTCGGCCTGGACGTGATCGTCAGCGACCACCACCGGCCCGGTGAGGAGCTGCCCGAGTGCCCGCTGGTGTGCACCCGCCCGTCGGACTACCCGTTCCCGGAGCTGTGCGGCACCGGCGTCGTCTACAAGCTGGCCGAGGCGTTGTGGCGGCGGGCCGGCCGCGACCAGGCCGCTCTCGACCGCAACCTCGACCTGGTGGCGCTGGCCACCGTGGCCGACGTCGTCCCGCTGAAGGACGAGAACCGGAGGCTGGTGCGCGCCGGCCTGCGGAGGCTCGCCCGCACCGACCGCCCCGGCCTGCGGGCGCTGATGCGCGCGGCGCGGATCGACCGGGCACGCGTGCGGGCGTCCGATCTCGGCTTCCGGCTGGCGCCGCGGATCAACGCCGCCGGCAGGCTGGGGCATCCGGGCGCGGCGCTGGAGCTGCTGCTGACGGCCGACGATGAGCGCGCGTCCGAGCTCGCCGAGCAGCTGGAGACGCTGAACCGCCGCCGGCAGTCGGTCGAGGAGGAGATTCTCGAGGACGCCGTCTCCATGGTCGAGGCCAGGGAAGACGAGTGGCGCGAGCGCCGGGCCTACGTGCTCGCCTCGCCGGATTGGCACGAGGGCGTGATCGGGATCGTGGCGTCACGGCTCGTCGAGCGGTTCAAGCGGCCGGTGGTGCTGATCGCGATCGGCCACGAGCAGGCGAAGGGCAGCGGCCGCAGCATCCCCGCCTACGACCTGCACGGGGGGCTGGCGTCCGCCGGCGATTGTCTGCTGCGGTTCGGCGGCCACCGTGCCGCCGCCGGCCTGACGATCGACCCGTCCCGGATTCCCGAGCTGGCCGAGCGGCTCGCCGCCCATGCCGCCGATGCGCTGCAGGATGGCGACCTCAACCCGGCGGTGCGCGTGGACGCCGTGGTGGCGCCCGCCGAGCTGTCGCTGGAGCTGGCCGACGAGCTGGCGCGGCTGGAGCCGTTCGGGCTGGGCAATCCCGACGTCACCCTGCTCTGTCCCGCCGCCGCCGTCCACGGCGTCGAGGCGATGGGGGAGGGGCGCCACCTGCGGATGTCGGTCGAGCTGGGAGGGTTCCGCTGCCGCGCCGTCGGGTTCGGGCTGGGAGCGACGCTGGCCGAGATGCAGCAGGCCAGACGGGTGGACGTCGCGTTCCGGCTCCATCGCAACGAGTGGAACGGGACGGTCACGCCGCAGATGGTGCTGCGGGCCGTGCAGCCGCTGGGCGACGCGGCGCCGCTTCCCGGTGTGCCTGCGGAGCCGGCGCAGTCGTCCGGATCGGGCTACCGCGATGCCCGCGAGGGCGGCCTCCAGGTGGCGACGGTGGCGCGGCTGCTGGCCGGCGGCTCGGATTGTGCCGTGGTCGTCGCCGACCGCCCGCGCCGCCAGCAGGCCATCGCCCGCGCCCTGCGGCCCGATCGGTTCGGAGCCGCCAGCCTGGCGCTGCTCGAGTACGGCGATCCGCTGGCCGAGCGCTTCGGAGAGCTGGTCGTGCTGGACCCGCCTGCCGACGCCCAGCAGGCGGCCTGGCTCGACGCCTGCTCCGCCCGCTCGACGGTGCACCTGGTGTGGGGCCAGTCGGAGGTCACGTTCGTGCGCGACCTGGCTCACCAGCGCGAGCCCGTCCGCGACACGCTTGCCGGCGTCTGGCGCGCGCTCCGTGCGGGCGCGGCACCCGAGGTCCCCAACCAAACCCTCGAGCAGTGCTTGAGAGTTCTCGACGAGCTGGGGCTCGACCCGCGGGCGGACAGTCCCGGCCGCGTCGACCTCGAAGGCTCTCCGACGTATTGCGGCGCTGTCGAGCGAGCCGCTGCGGTCGACCGTTTTCTGGAAGGAATTGCAAGCCCGGCCGCCGAGACCGACGATCGCCCGGCGCTGGTGCCCGCAGCCGGATAGAACGGGTTTTTCCCAGGCAGGGAGCGGGGAATCGGCGTCGTAGAGGGACTCACCCTCCGCGTCTAGACTGTGATTGATGGCGATCGTGCCCAACACCACCGAGTCTCGTGAGCAGGACCCGCCCCTGGCGGAGCTCCTGGACGAGGTCGCGGCGTACAACCCGAAGTTCGACGAGGACCTGATCCGGCGGGCGTTCGACTATGCCTGTGAGTACCACCGGGGGCAACACCGCAAGAGCGGCGAGCCGTTCATCTACCACCCGTGGAGCGTGGCGCAGATCTGCGCCGGGATGAAGCTCGATTCGGCGACGATCGCGGCGGCGCTGATGCACGACGTGGTCGAGGACACGGCGGCCGAGGTCGAGGGTGTCCGCAGCCAGTTCGGCGACGACGTCGCCCTGCTGGTCGAGGGCGTGACGAAGCTGTCGCGGATCAACTTCGCAAGCCGCGAGCAGGCCCAGGCCGAGAACTACCGCAAGATGATCGTGGCGATGGCGCAGGACCTGCGGGTGGTGCTGATCAAGCTCGCCGACCGCCTGCACAACATGCGCACCATCGACGCCCTGCCCAAGCAGAAGCAGACAGCCAAGGCGCGCGAGACGCTGGAGATCTACGCCCCGCTTGCCCACCGTCTGGGTATCCACTCGATCAAGTGGGAGCTGGAGGATTTGGCGTTCTGCACGCTGCACCCGCGCCGCTACGCCGAGATCGAGTCGATGGTCAACCAGCGGCGGGGCGACCGCGAGCGCTACGTCGAGGAGGCGGCGACGATCCTGCATCGCGAGCTGGACGAGACCAGCGTGCTGGCCGAGATCTCGGGTCGTGCGAAGCACTTCTACTCGATCTACGCCAAGATGGCGCAGGGGGGCAAGGAGTTCAATGAGATCTACGACCTGACCGCCATGCGCGTGCTGGTCGACTCGGTAAAGGACTGCTACGGCGCGATCGGCGTCATCCACTCGCTGTGGAAGCCGATGCCGGGGCG
>Ga0265327_10003553_pt1 | contig 14781 bp, 16 predicted proteins | sample 41621metaG_FD_202089 | JGI IMG/M metagenome (GOLD analysis project Ga0265327, IMG submission 202089) | Rhizosphere microbial communities from Carex aquatilis grown in University of Washington, Seatle, WA, United States - 4-16-21 metaG | ecosystem: Host-associated > Plants > Roots > Rhizosphere... | reverse complement strand
CGCGAATTCGTCGACGGCAAGGCCAGGAAACTGCAGGACAACCAGGCTTGATGCCATGACCACCATCGATCTTTTCACCGTCAGCGACGCCGAGCGCGAACGCGCCGTCGCCCACGCCAAGTCCGCCGCCGCCGAAGCGGCGATGATCCCCGACATCCCGGCCGACACGCCGCTGCGCCCGATCCGCCAGGTGGCCGTGATCGGTGCCGGCACCATGGGCGGCGGCATTGCCATGGCGCTGGCCAACATCGGCATTCCCGTCACGCTGATCGACGCCAACCCGCAGGGGCTGGAGCGCGGCATCCAGCGCGTGAAGGACAACTACGACGGCAGCGTCTCGCGCGGCAAGCTCGACCCGGCCGAGAGGGACCGTCGCCTGGCGCTGATCACGGGCTCGCTGCAGATGGCCGACGTGAAGGAAGCCGACATGGTGATCGAGGCCGTGTTCGAGGACATGGGCCTCAAGCAGGGCATCTTCCGTGATCTCGACACGCTGGCCAAGCCAGGTGCCATCCTCGCTACCAACACCTCGGGCCTGGACGTCGACGCGATTGCGGCCGTGACGACCCGGCCCCAGGACGTGGTCGGCGCCCATTTCTTCAGCCCCGCGCACGTGATGAAGCTGCTGGAGGTGGTACGCGCCGCGAAGACCGCACCCGACGTGATCGCGACGTTGATGGACCTCGGCCGGCGCATGGGCAAGGTGGCGGTGCTGGCACGGATCTACCCCGGCTTCATCGGCAATGCCCTGTTTCGCAACTACACGCGCGAGGCGCACTTCCTGGTGGAAGACGGCGCACTGCCGCACGAGGTGGACGCCGCACTGAAGAAGTTCGGCTACGCGATGGGCATCTTCGCCGTGCATGACATGGCCGGCAACGACGTCGGCTACCAGACGCGCAAGGCCCAGATGGCCACCCGCCCGACCGACCGGCGCTGGAACGACCTGATCCTCAAGCTGTGCTACCTGGGCCGCTTCGGCCAGAAGAGCGGCAAGGGCTGGTACCGCTACGAAGCGGGCGACCGCAGCCCGCGGCGCGATCACGAGGTGGAGCAGTTCATCGTCGAGGAATCCGCGCGCATGGGGATCGAGCGCCGCCCGATGACCGAAGACGAGATCATCAAGCGCTGCCTCTACGGCATGGTCAACGAAGGCGCGAAGCTGCTTGAACAGGGCATCGCGCTGCGCCCGGGCGACATCGACATCTCCTACCTCACGGGCTACGGCTTTCCGGCCCACCATGGCGGCCCGATGTACCTGGCCGACCGCATCGGCCTGGCCAACGTGCTGGCCGACATCCGGCGCTTCCACGCGCAGGATGGGTTCTGGTGGACGCCCGCGCCGCTGCTGGAAAAGCTGGTGCGCGAAGGCAAGTCTTTCGCCGACCTGCAGATGACCAACTGAATCGGCGGGACCCCACCATGGACCTCGGAATTCAAGGAAGGCGCGCCATCGTCTGCGCGTCGTCGCAGGGGCTCGGTCATGCGTGCGCCCTGGCGCTGGCACAGGAAGGTTGCGAAGTCTTCATCAACGGGCGCGACGCCGACAAGCTGGGGCGCGCGGCCGACGCCTTGAGGCAGGCCACGGGCGCCTCAATCACGCCCGTGCAGGCGGACATCACCACCGAGGCCGGGCGTGCGGTGCTGCTCGCCGCCTGCCCCGCACCGGACATCCTGGTCAACAACAACGGAGGGCCGCCCCCCGGGCAGCTGGCCGATTGGGACCACGCAGCCTGGATCGGCGCGCTGGAGAGCAACCTGCTCGCTGCCGCGCTGTTGATGCGCGACACGATTCCCGGCATGCGGGCCCGCAGGTTCGGACGCATCGTCAACATCACCTCGGCCATGGTCAAGTCGCCGCATCCGGCCATGGGCCTGTCCACGGCTGCGCGAGCCGGCCTGACCGCCCTGTCCAAGGCGCTGTCGCGGGAAGCCATCATCGACAACGTCACCATCAACAGCCTGCTGCCCGAGCGCTTCGACACGCCGCGCCAGGCCTTCATGGCCCAGCGCATGATGCGCGAGCAAGGCATCGGGCACGACGAGGCACGGCGGCAGATCGCCGACACCCTGCCGGCCAAGCGTCTCGGGGAGCCGGCCGAATTCGGTGCCGCCTGTGCGTTCCTGTGCGGCCGCCAGTCAGGGTTCATGACCGGGCAGAACCTGCAACTGGACGGCGGGGCCTACAGCGGGCTGATCTAGTGCTGTCATCGATCGAGCGTCGAGCTGGATGCCGCTGCTCAGCGAGCAGCTGACAGCTCCTGGTTTTTTTTTTGTTCGCCCTTCAAATCGAGGGGAGGAGTGCCGATAGCCTTTGTTGGTGACACGAACAGAAAAACCGGCCGATGAATGCTTCGCTTGACATGCACGTTGTTTCTTCCCATGCGGATGCGCGGACAGCGGCTTTGCTCGCTGCCCTGGAACAGGTGCAAGCGGTGGTGGAGTTCGACCTCGATGGCCGTGTGCTGAGAGCCAATGACCTGTTCCTCGAACTGATGGGGTACACAGCCGACGAGGTGCAAGGACAGCACCACCGGATCTTCTGCCCGCAGGAACTGGTGTACAGCGCGGCCTACCGCACGATGTGGGAGGGGTTGCGCGCCGGCGAGGTGCGCAAGGACGTGTTCGAGCACATCGGCAAGTCGGGCCAGCGGGTCTGGCTCGATGCCTCCTACAACCCGGTGCGCGACAGCGAGGGTCGCATGGTCGGCACGGTCAAGCTTGCGACCGATGTGACCGGGCGACGCATGCAGCAGGCCGACTACGAGGGAAAGATCGCTGCGATCGACCGGGTGCAGGCGGTGATCGAGTTCGACCTGGCAGGCCGGATCCTGTGGGCCAACGACAACTTCTTGACGGTCTTCGGCTACGCCCTGGAGGACATCGTTGGAAAGCACCACCGCATCTTCTGCGAGCCCGACCACGCCGGCTCCAACGAATACGCCCGCTTCTGGGATCGACTCGGCCGCGGCGAGTTCAACGCCGGACGCTACCGCCGCATGGCCAAAGACGGTCGGAGCGTGTGGATCCAGGCTTCCTACAACCCGATCCTCGATGCCGCGGGCGAGCCGTGCAAAGTCGTCAAGTTCGCGACCGACATCACGCGCGATATGCTGGCGGCGGCCGAGGCGAAGGGAAAGGTCGACGCGATCGCCCTGTCGCAGGCGGTCATCGAATTCGACATGCAGGGCAACGTGCTGTCCGCCAACCCGAACTTCCTGCGCACCATGGGCTACACGCTGGCCGAGATCCAGGGCAGGCATCACAGCCTGTTCTGCGAGCCAGGCCTGGCGCAGAGCCAGACTTATCGTGACTTCTGGGCCGACCTCGCCGAAGGAAAGTTCCAGAGCGCGCGCTACCGGCGCATCGGCAAGCACGGCGCCGAGGTCTGGATTCAGGCGACCTACAACCCCATCCTCGGCCCGGACGGGCTGCCGTACAAGATCGTGAAGTACGCGGTCGACGTGACGGCCCAGGTTCTGCGCGACCGCGCCGTGGAGCAGAAAGTCGGGGACATCACCCGCGTGATGCAGGCGATGACCGAGTCGATCAAGCGGCTGGTGCGCGGTGCCGAACGGTCGTCCGAAATCGCCGCGCAGACACAGCGCGAGGCAGGCGAAGGCAGCGACCTGGTGCGGCGATCACGCGACGCCATCATCGCGATCGATCGGTCGTCGGCCGACATTCACGAGATCGTCGACACCATCAGCGATATCTCGAGCCAGACCCATCTGCTCGCCTTCAACGCAGCCATCGAGGCAGCCCGCGCGGGTGAACATGGCGTGGGCTTTTCGGTGGTGGCAGACGAGGTGCGCAAGCTGGCCGAGAAATCGTCGCTGGCGGCGCGCGAGATCGGCAAGCTGATCAATCAGACCGTCACGCGCGTCTCCGAAGGAAGCCGTCACGCCGAGGAGGTCGACGCCGCGTTCGCGCGCATCCTGGGTGCAGTCGAGGACACGACCCGCTCGATCGGCGAGATCCGCAGCGTCACGGTGGAACAGGAAGCGTCTACGCGCGACGTCGCCCAACTGCTCGACGCGCTGCAGCGCCGAGAGAGCCCGCGCGCGCCTGAATGATCACGGCACCTGCCTCTGTGGTGCAGCCCAAGCCGCTCGCACCGCCGAGGGGTGGCGCGCACGTTCATGTGCGCGTCGGCAACTGCGACATCGCGATCCCGGTCGAGCAGGTGCAGGAAGCGCTGCCGATGCCGCCGGGCGGCCTCACCCGCCTGCCCCGACGAACCGGTGCGCTCCTGGGACTGGCCGATACCGCCGGCGGTCCGGTCCCGGTGGTCGCACTGGAGCGCTGGCTGCCCATGGAGGACGGCGGCGGCGCGCCGTCTCAACGGCTGCTGATACTGCAGCATGCGGGCAGCCGGGTCGGCTTGCGGGTGGACGCGGCGCTGGGCGTCAAGCCGTTGCCAGCGGGCGCCGTCCGGCGGGTGCACCACGGAGGCGACGACAACGAACTGTTCGAGTCGGTTGTGCCCGCGTCCGACGAGGCACCCACCCTGTGCGTGCTGGAAGTCGCGCGTTTGATGCAGCTCAGCCAGGCCTGGTCCGCCGCTGCGGGGGGCGAAGACGTCCCCACCGCTCCCGCGTCGGCAGGCCGCGCAGCCACCGCCCTCCGGGCTGCGAAGCGCTATGCAGTCTTCCTGATCGGCGACGAGCTCTGGGCCGTCCCGATCGGCGTGGTGCAGCGGGTCACACCGGTGCCGGCGGTCGAGCTGGCCTTCGGCGCTGGCCAGCGCAGCTGGGCCATCAGCGAATGGCAAGGCCGCAAGCTGCCGCTGGTCGACCTCAGCGCGGCGCGCCAGGCCAGTAGCCGCGAATCCGCGCCCTGGATGGTCCAATTGAACCAGGGCCCCTTTTCGCTTGGGCTGACGGTGGCGGTCTGCAGGCAGATCGTCGACCTGCCCGACGATCTCCTCGTGGCAACGCCGGATGACGAAGTGCTTGGGGCGATCGCTGTGTGTCCGGAACTGGGCAAGTTGCGCGTTCTGGATCCCGCCAAGTTGTTCCGGGTGACGCCGGAGACGTCGATCAGCCGAAACGCCGAAGTGCCATCCCGCCGGTCAGGTGTGGCGCAGGCAAATGCCACCGAGGCCTCACCGTACCTCGTATTCGAGGCGGACCAGCGCTATGCATCGCCTGTGGGGGGCATCGTCGGCGTCGTCGAACTGCCCGAGGGCGCGCGGGACGACCTGCGCAATGGCCAGCGCGCGGCCCTGGCTTGGCGCGGTCGAGCAGTGCGCGTCGTGAACCTGCCGACACTCACTGGCGGCGCAGCCTGCGGGGCAGACGCGCGCTTGGCTGTACTGGTTCAGCCGCCCGATGCCGATGCGCCACCGCTGGCTATCGCCATCCAGCGCCTGAGCGATTGGCTGCCGGCGCACAGCGCCCGGCGCAGCGGCATGCGCATGGGCGACCTCGGCGCGTTCAGCCTCGTCGATGCGCCCGGCTCTCCCGACAACGCCAGCCTGGTCGTCGTCGACCTTGCGCAGATCGCCTATCTGCTGGCCTGAGCCCTGTCGCCCCCATTTCTCGCTTCCGGAACTCTCCTATGACACCCGCCCCCCTGGCCGCCGATGAGAATGCGCGACTGCATGCCCTCCATGCGCTGAACCTGCTGGACACGCCGCCGGCAGAGCGCTTCGACCGCGTCGTCCGATTCGCGGCCGAGCAGCTGGAGGCGCCGATAGCCCTCGTGACCCTGGTGGACCGCGAGCGACAGTGGTTCAAGTCGCGAGTGGGCCTGGACGTGGCTGAGACTGCGCGCGATATCTCGTTCTGCGGCCATGCGATCCTGAAATCCGAGCTGTTCGTCATCAATGATGCGTATCGCGACCCGCGCTTCGCCGACAACCCGCTGGTCACCGGCGAACCCCATGTGCGCTTCTACGCCGGCGCCCCTCTGAGCACCCCCGACGGACACCGCATCGGTACCCTGTGCGTCATCGACACCCTGCCCCGACGCTTCGGTCCGATGGAACTGGCGATCCTGGAGGCCTTGCGTGCTCTGGTCAATGACACCTTGGCCGGGCGCGAGGAGGAAGAGTGAATATGGGGCCACCTCGCATCCTGCTGGTGGAACCGCAATTCGTCCTGCGGCGCACGCTCGTCGCGGTCGGCCGTGATCTCGGCGTGGTCGAGTTCCACGAAGCCGCCAGCCTCGAGCGTGCCAGAATGCTTCTCGACGTCGAGGCCTTCCATGGACTGGTCCTCGACTTCCAAGACTCCGATCGTGCGCTGATCCTGCTGGACGAACTGCGCAAGGGGGGCTTCGCCAGCGCACCCGATGCACATGTCGTCGTCCTGGCGGCCGCACTGCGTCCTGACGAGGAGCGTCGCCTGCAGGGCGTGGGGGTCTCGATGGTGCTTCAACGGCCCTTCAAGATCGGCCAACTGCTCGAATGCCTTGCTTCCGGCTGCGCCGTCCCGAAGGCGTTGGTTTGATTCCGCACGACAGGTCGCGAAGCCATGCGTGCCGGCCGTCCGCCGGCAGTTTCCCGGACGGCCGCACGTGGGAACTCGACGCGCGGGTGAGGCTTGCCATGGCGCGATGCGCCCGTGCTCAGCTTGCGTAGCCAGGCCAGCGACGGTTCAACCGGCGCAGAAGGCCAGGCCAGACCAGTTCGGCGCCGCGTCCATTTCGGACCTGCACCAGCTGTGATTTGGCTCGACTGAGAATCTCCGGGCCGATCTCCACGAGTTCGCCGCCACCTTGGGCTCTCACTTGCACCATGCAGGCCGCCTCGAAACGATGCATGGAAAGAAATGCAGCCCCGACCGAAGGGCCGACCGTCAACAGACCGTGGTTGCGCAGCATCAGGAATTCGTTGTCGCCCAGATCGGCCGCGAGCCGTGGGCGTTCCTCGTCGTTCAACGCGAAGCCCTCGTAGTCGTGGTAGCCGAGCGAGTGCAGCACGGAGAGCGCGAACTGGGACAAGGGACGCAATCCCTGGCGCTGCGAAGACACCGCGACGCCGTTGAGCGAATGGGTGTGCATGACACATGCCGCGTCAGACCGTGCCGCATGGATGCAGCTGTGGATCACGAAACCCGCGGGATTGATTTCGTGCGGGCTGTCCATGATCTTGCGGCCGTCGATGTCGATCTTGATCAGGCTCGACGCCGTGATCTCCTCGAACATGGCGCCGTAGGGATTGATCAGGAAATGCTCGCTGCCAGGGACCTTCGCCGTGATGTGGGTGAACACGAGGTCGTCCCATCCGAAAAGCGCGACCAGGCGGTACGCGGCAGCCAGGTCGACGCGCACCTGCCATTCCTCGGGGGAGACGCTTTCCTTCACGGAGGCAAATTCAATTTCTGATTCCAGATGCATGACAAAGACTTTCGGTTCTCAGGTGCCCAGGAGGGCATGCAGGGCCGGTGCCCATTTCGGCAACTCGGGGCTTGACGCCAGGTGCCCATACGGTGTGTCGAGTTCGAGATAGTGGAGGCGTTCGCCCAGCGGGGCCAACTGCTTGCGGACCTCGGCGTTGGGCGGAAACAGGCGATCGCTCGTCGCGATGACGAACAACACCTTGCACGCAATCTCCGCGATCCGATCCCGCACGTCGAATGCCGCGCCGGCCTGCTGAAGGCACACCAGCGCATCGGCGTCGAATTGCTGGGCCCATGCGTTTGCGGCGCGCTGCATCGCCAGGCGGCAACGCTCTGGATCGGGGTCGCGCGACAGATACAACGCCTCGAAGCCGTAGCTTTGCAGGGTCTCCACCCGGACCTTTTGCATTTCGTCCCGGGTGGCGTCGCGCGCATGGAGGCCCTTGCAGCGACCCGCGACGCGCCGCAACCGCTCGACCAGGGCATCCGGGTCCAGTTGCCGCGGCCAGTGAAGGCCCGAGACGACGACGCCGATGGCTTCCACCATCGCCGGATGGTCCAGTGCCCATTGCAGCGCCTGCATACCGCCATACGATGGACCGACCACGGCCTTCAGGCGGTGCACGCCAAGCAGCGACAGCATCCGGTGCTGCGCAGCGACCATGTCCGAGAGGGTCAGCGAGGGGAACTCCGCACCCCACGGCCGCCCGGAACCCGGATTGACGCAAGCCGGCCCTGTCGAGCCGAGGGCCGATCCGATCACGTTGCTGCAGACGACGAAATACCGCTCCATATCGAGCGGCGCACCGGGGCGAAGGAGGTCGACCCAACTGCCTTCCGCGTTGCCCGGACCTTCCAGCAACATCGCGGGGCTGCCGGTCAGGCCGTGCGTCACGAGCACACAGTTGTCGCCATTCGCATTCAGGCGGCCATGCGAGACGTACGCGATCTCCACATCAGGAAGGTCGGCGCCGCTGGCCAGGCGCAGGTCGCCGATCCGGAGTGTCTTGATACTGGAATGCATCACAAGCTGTCAGTCGATCGTGACATTGGCGTCCTTGATGATGGCGGGCCAGCGCTTCATCTCGAAAGCGACGCGCTCGCCCAGTTGCTGCGGCGTGCCTCCCAGTGCAGAAGAGCCCAGGTCGGCGAAACGCTGGCGCAACTCCGGATCCCGCAGGGCCTGGTTGACTGCCGCGTTGATCTTCTTGATCGCCGCCGGCGGCGTGCCGGCCGGAGCGAAGATGCCTGTCCATGCCATCACCTGATAGCCGGGAAAGCCCGACTCCGCGATCGTCGGCACATCGGGAAGCAAGGCCACGCGCTGAATGTCGGTGACGGCCAGCGCCCGCAGCCGGCCGCTCTGGATAAAGGGCAGCGCCGAAGGAACCGACTCGAAGCTGTAGCTCAGGAGTCCGCTCATGACGTCGAGGACCGCGCCACTTTTGTAGGGCACGTGCACGGTCGAAATGCCCGACACGCGTGCCAGCAACACCCCTGACAAATGCGGCGTCGTGCCGTTGCCGCCCGAGCCCATGGTCAGCTTTCCGGGAGAGGCCTTCGCCACGGCGATGAACTCGCTCAATGTCTTCGGTCCGTTGGCCGGATGGACGACCAGGACGTTGGCCGACGAGGACACCGCCGCCACGGGATCGAAGTCCTTCACCGGGTCGTACGAGAGCTTGCTGTAGAGGCTCGGGTTGATCCCATGCGTGCCGGCCGTACCGAAGAACAGGGTCAAGCCATTGGCCGGACTGTGCGCCGCGGCAGCGGCACCGACACCGCCTCCCGCACCCGCCTTGTTGTCGATCACGATGGGCTGACCGAGATAGTGGGCCGTCTTCTCGGCCGTCACCCGCGCGAGGATGTCCACCGAACTGCCCGCGCCGAACGGAACGATCATCTTGATCGGCTGGGCGTCCTGTGCGGCGGCACTCGATGCCGTCACGGCCATCCAGAGTGCCGCGCCGGCGGCCAGGATCGCGCGTGACATTCCGCCTTGCTTCTTGCTCATCCGTTGTCTCCTTTTTTTGTGACGGGCCGGATTGTAGGAACGCACTTTCAGCGGAACAATCTTGATAATTCGATCGACTATGCGGCAAATAACAAACAATCTTTCGCTCCGCCAAATGCGTGCCTTCGAAGCCGTCAGCCGCAATGGATCTTTCGTCGGCGCGGCGCGGGAACTGCACGTGACGCAGTCCGCCCTCTCCGAAACCATCAAGAACCTCGAGGAAGCCGTCGGCATCCGCCTGCTGGAGCGCAGCACCCGACGCGTGGGACTCAGCGCGCCGGGCAAGGATTTTCTCGTCGCGGTGCAGCACATCCTGAACACCCTGGACGGGGCGGTGCTTCAGCTCGAGCAGTTGACCTCGCTCTCGCGGGGCGAGGTCCGCGTCGTGGGAGCGACATCGGCGCTCTCGTGTCTCGTCGCGCCATGCCTGGCCCATCTGCAGGTGCGCGCGCCGAACATCCGTTTTGAGATGCGCACGAGCCTCGGCGCGGACATGCTCAAGAACGTTCGCGAAGGCCACGCTGATTTCTGCATCGGCGCCATTGCGGACGACGCGCTGGCGGGGGACATCGAATCGTTGCCGCTCCTGCATGACCAGTTCGGTGTCGTGGCCGCGCGCGGCCATCGCGTCCTCGCGCCGCCCGCAGGGGCGACGCGTCTCGGCCGACTGACTCAGCCGACCTACATCGGGCTCACGATTCACTCGATGATCGACACCTTCCTGACCGGATCGAGCGACACCCCCGAAGCCCTGCTCAACCCTCGGATCAGGGTGGACGGAACCGGCAGCCTCGCTGCCCTCCTGGTGAAGGGCATCGGCTTCTCGATCCTCCCGGCCCTCGTCCTCCAGCAACTGGACCTCCCGAGCCTCGAGTTCAGGCCGCTGGCGGACCCCGGCATGGTGCGCACGATCCGGCTGGCACGCGTGGCGGGCCGCGAGCTCAGTCCTGCAGCCCAGGCGCTTTGGGACCAGGTGCAAAGCGTGTTGCCAACCTTCGAGCACGTGCCAGGGATACGGCTGGCGGCGCGTGGCCCGGTTGCCGCACGCCGAAATCAAGGCGGCACGCGAATCCCGCGTTTGTAGGTCGTCGAGAAGCAGTACGAGCGACGCCCCTCGGATTGCCGCGGACGGAAGCTGAGCGCAGCTTTGCAACGGACTGCAGCACAAATGTGCTACATTTCGTCCTCCTCCTTCCTTTTGGGGAATTGCCATGGTCACCACCACGATCCGTATCGAAGAGAGCTTGAAGGCCCGTCTCGCAGTGGCGGCCGAACGCACCGGGAAGTCATCCCATGCCTTCATCCTGGATGCGCTCTCCGAATCCGTGGAGCGCATCGAATTGGACGAAGAGCTCCACCGGCTCGCAGACGAGCGCTGGGCCGCGCTGACGCGAACTGGCGAGTCTGTCGCCTGGACCGACGCGAAGTCGTATCTGCAGGCACGTGCGGCTGGCGCAAGGCCGCGCAGACCCGTCGCCCGCAAGGCGGGGCGCTGACGACGCGATGACTCGGATCGAACTCGCACCTGAGGTGCTGGACGACTTCGACCGCTTCCTCGATCACATGGCGCAGTTCGGTGCCGCCGATATGCCAGGTCGGATTCAAGAAGTCATCGATTCAATTCAGGTGCTCGCCCACAGCCCCCTGATCGGCCGCCCCGTGCGCGATGGCAAGCGAGAATTGGTGATCGGCAAAGGTGTTCGAGGGTACGTCGCCCTGTACCGCTACCTGGCCGAGATCGAGACCGTCTTCGTGCTCGCGATCCGGGCCCAACGCGAATCCGGGTTCAAGCATTGAGTCCGGGCCGCGACGAGACGCGGTAGAACCACCGATCGCGCCGAAACTACCCGCCGCAGCGCTCGCCCTGCAACAGCCTGCCACGCCCCGCGAAGGCCGCGCGTTGACCGGCCAACTGCAGCAGCCGCCACAAGGTGGCGCCATTGCTCGAGATCACCGGCTTGCCGATGCGCGCCTCCAACGCAGGCACGACGCGCAGGGTGGGAAAGTCCGTGCACGAAAGGTGCAGCGGCATCCGCGCCACATGCAACGAGATGCCTTCGGCCGTTGAAAGCACGGCCTGCCATTCGGCTTCATTGACGGTGTTGGCGGTCGGCACGATCAGTCCGAGCCTGGCGGCCCAGCCGTAACTCGAGTGTGCACGGGCAGCGTCTGGCAAGCGGGCGCGGAAGGCGTTTGTCGGCGTGTCAGTCATCGCGACCTGACCAGCCCGCGGTGCGTTGCGAGCGCAGCTTGCGCGATGCTGGCGACACCATGCGCCTGCAACGCAGCAGCAGCAGCACCTGCACGTTCGCCGACTCGCCAGCTTGCCACTGCTCCATCAACCCGGCAGCACGTGGGAATACGGCGTCTCCACCGATGTGCTTGGCCGCGTGATCGAGGTGGTTTCAGGCCAGCCATCCATGGAATGGAGAGTCGTCTACCGGCGGGTTCTACAGACACTGACCGATCAGGCGATCGATGACTGAGGCGCAAGTTCTTCCTCGCGAGTGTCTTCGCTTCAGGAAGCCTGAATAGCGCTGTCCAGGCGAACCAGGATCTCCCGGACGCAGTCTTGCAGTGTGACGACCGACTGCGCCACGTCGACAAGCGAATAGCGCTTCTTCGACATGATGAAACCCAGCGAAGCCAGGATCTTGTGGGGCGGGCTCACCAGTGGGATGGCGATGCCGATCAGGTCCGGGTCCAGTTCGCCGAGCGTGACAGCATGGCCCTGGCGCCGGATCTCCTTGATGCGGGCGAGCAAAGCATCCCAGTCCGGCGCTTCGCGCTCCGCCTCATGGAGCTTGCGCAGGCGCTGGCGCGGCAGCGCGGACAACAGCGCGAGCGACGTGGCCCCGCGGAAGATCGGCATCCGCCGACCGCGGCTGTAGCTCGCGCTGATGGGCTCCGAGCCGATCTCGTGATGAATCGTGACGATGTGGCCCGCGTACTCGGTAGCCAGGACCACGTCGCAGCCCGTCGTCGAAGCCAGCCTGCCCATGGCAGGCCGCGCGGCCCCGATCAAGGGGTCGCCGGTTCGCAGTTGGTAGTCGAGTTCGATGATGCGGGGCCCGAGGACGAAGGTCGCGCCGCGGTCGCCGCGCAGCAAGCCCGCGTCGCTGAGCTCGCGCACGTAGCGATAGACGGTCGCCAAGGTGTAGCCCAGTGTTTCCGAGATGGCTTCGGCCGTCCAGGCACGCCTGTCTTCCTCGAAGAGATCGAGGATGGCGAGCATTCGATTGAGACTGGACACGTGAAAGGCACTCCAAACGGACGTTGGGCAGGCGGGCAAGAGCCTCGCTGCGCGAGGCCCGGATTGTCATTGAATCAGACGGCCGCCGTCGACGACCAGATCGGCGCCGGTGATCATCTTCGAATCGGACGAGGCCAGGAACGCCACCGCGGCGGCGACGTCGTCGACCTCCACGATCTCGTTCATGGGATTCATCGCGCGGACCGCGGCCTTGGCCTTCTCCTCGCTTCCGAACTGGTCGACGAGCTTGCGCTCGATCAACGGCGTCCAGACATAGCCCGGGTGTACGGCATTGACGCGCACGCCGTAGCCATTGCGCGCGGCACTGATGGCAGCCTGCTGGGTCATGTTGCGCACCGCGGCCTTGGAGGAACCATAGGTGCCGCCCTCCTTCGATCCCACATAGCCCGCGATCGAGCCCATGTTGACGATCGCGCCGCCGCGGCCATGAGGCGCCTTCATCGCGCGCAAGCCGGCCTGGATGCCGAGCAAGGTGCCTTCGACGTTGATGTCGAAGACCCGGCGCCACTCCTCGAGATCGATGGCATCGAAGGCAGCGGATTGCGTGGAGACAACACCGGCGTTGTTGACCAGCACGTCCAGTCGACCGTGCAGTTTCAGCACCTCGGCGACGCCCGCGGTCCAGCTGTCCGCGCGCGTGACGTCGAGCGCAACGACATCCGGACGATCGGTGCCAGGAAATGCGGCGGCCATCCTGGCATCGTGGTCCTGTGGCAGATCGCCGAGCACCACGCGAGCGCCTTCGCGCATCAGTCGGCGGGCGATCGCCATGCCCATGGCGCCAAGGCCCCCGGAAATCAGGGCGACCTGGTTTTCAAAGCGGTTCATTCAAGAGTCTCTGTAGGGGTGCGGCATCGCCGCGGAATCAGGTCGGCGTGCGGCCCGGTCAGTCGGCTTGCATTCCAGCTTCATGCATCACCTTGGTCCAGCGGTTGATCTCGCTGTCGATGTAGGCCGTGAACGCTTTCGACGAAGAGGTCTGGACGATCACGCCCTGCTCGGTGAACTTCGTTGCAATGGCGGGCGAACGCATGGCCTCGTTGATGACGGTCTGCAGCCGCTCGACCACTTCCGGCGACGTGCCGGACCTGACCGCCGCGCCCCACCAGAAGGTCGGCACGATCGACTCGTAGCCCAACTCCTTCAGGGTGGGCACATCGGGGAACTGCGCCGAGCGCTGTGCGGCACCGATGGCCAACGCGCGCATCTTGCCGCCCTTGACGAACGCGCCACTGGTGGGCACCGCGTCGTACATGAAGTCCACATGTCCGCTCATCACGTCGGTCAAGCCCGGCATGGAGCCACGGTACGCGGCGTGCGCCATGGGCACGCCGATCTGCTTGGCGAGCAGCGTCCCGAACAGATGCCCGCCGGTGCCGACGCCCTGCGAGGCATAGGTCAATCCACCGGGCTTGGATTTCGCGCCCTTGACCAGGTCATCGAAGCGCATGAAGGGACTGTCGTTCGGCACCACCACGAGGGCTGGCGATACGACCAGCTGCGTCACAGGCTGAAGATCCTTGCGCGGATCGTAGGACAGCTTCTTGAACAAGCCCACGTTGGTGGCCAACGACGGTACGTCTCCAAACAGCACCATGTAGCCGTCCGCCGGCTGTTGCTTGATCAGGTTCATCGCGATCTGCGCGGCGCCGCCGGGGCGGTTGTCCACCACCACCGGCTGCTTGAGGGCACCGCTCATGTACACGCCGACCTCGCGTGCGAGCTGGTCCGTGAGCCCGCCGGCGGCATAGGGCACGACAAGCGTGATGGATTTGGTCGGATAGGCCTGGGCCTGCGCAATGCCCGCGGCGAGCACGAGCGAAGCGGCGAGAAGGCGTCGAATCATCGAATGCATGGGAGTCTCCTTGTTCTGAAAGCGGTGCGCGAGGCCTACTCGGCGCGGATGCCGTTGCGCAGGATGCCGATGGCGTCGACCTCGATCTCCACGATGTCGCCCGCCTTCATCCACACCGGCGGCGTGCGCTTGGCACCGACGCCGCCGGGCGTGCCCGTCACGATGACGTCGCCGGCGGCGAGCGGCGTGAAGGCCGAGATGTGCGCGATCTGGCGCGGGATGCTGTGGATCAGCTTGTCGGTGGTGGTGCGCTGCATCTCCTGGCCGTTGAGGCGGGTCACCAGCGTCATCA
>Ga0265327_10003552_pt1 | contig 14783 bp, 5 predicted proteins | sample 41621metaG_FD_202089 | JGI IMG/M metagenome (GOLD analysis project Ga0265327, IMG submission 202089) | Rhizosphere microbial communities from Carex aquatilis grown in University of Washington, Seatle, WA, United States - 4-16-21 metaG | ecosystem: Host-associated > Plants > Roots > Rhizosphere >... | reverse complement strand
AACGTCCAAGCCCTGGTCGAACTCCTCGATACCGACATCGCCCCAGAAGCCGTCAAAGCGCTATCGCACACCATCCTCATGTTCGACGCCTTCCACGACGTCCAAGAGAAATACAAAGTCGGTAACGTGTACGCTAAAGCTTTGCTTGAATCCTGGGCTGCCGCCGAATGGTTCACCAACAAACCAGCACTCCCAGACACCATCACCTGCGTTGTCTTCAAAGTCCCGGGTGAAACCAATACCGATGACTTATCACCAGCGCAAGAAGCCTGGTCCCGTCCTGACATCCCCCTGCATGCCAAAGCCATGCTCGTCAACAAGATGCCAGACGGCCTCAACATCATCGCTGAACTCAAAGCCAAACACCCCGGTCTGCCACTCGCCTATGTCGGTGACGTCGTCGGTACCGGCTCATCCCGTAAATCTGCCATCAACTCTGTGCAATGGTTCATGGGTGACGATATCCCCCATATCCCCAACAAACGCACTGGTGGTATCGTCATCGGCAGCAAGATCGCCCCCATCTTCTTCAACACCGCAGAAGACTCAGGTGCCTTGCCTATCCAGTGCGATGTCGCTCAGATGAACATGGGTGATGTCATCACCATCAAGCCATACGAAGGCAAAGTATATAAACAGACAGCAGGTGCCGCCGCATCCTCTGGCTTAGGCGAACTCATTGCCAGCTTCGACCTAGCTCCACTCACCATCCCCGATGAAGTCAGAGCAGGCGGGCGTATCCCCCTCATCATCGGCCGTGGCCTGACTGGCAAAGCGCGTGAAGCACTCGGACTCCCAGCGACTGACCAATTCATCAAACCGATCGCTCCTAAAGATACTGGTAAAGGCTACACCCTGGCCCAGAAGATGGTCGGTCGTGCCTGTGGTTTACCAGAAGGCACAGGGGTGCGTCCTGGCACCTACTGCGAACCCAAGGCCACCACTGTTGGTAGCCAAGACACCACCGGTGGCATGACCCGTGACGAACTCAAAGAACTCGCTTGTCTAGGCTTTAGCTCAGACCTTGTCATGCAAAGCTTCTGCCATACTGCCGCTTACCCCAAGCCAGTTGATATCAAGCTCCAACACACCCTGCCAGAATTCATGTCCAGCCGTGGTGGTGTCAGCTTGCGTCCAGGTGACGGTGTTATCCACTCCTGGCTCAACCGTCTGATACTCCCAGATACTGTAGGCACCGGTGGTGACTCCCACACCCGATTCCCGATTGGCATCTCCTTCCCGGCAGGTTCAGGCTTAGTCGCCTTTGCTGCTGCCATGGGCGCCATGCCACTCGATATGCCGGAATCTGTCCTCGTCCGCTTCAAAGGAGAAATGCAACCCGGTATCACGCTCCGTGATCTGGTCAATGCCATTCCTTATGCTGCCATCCAAGCTGGTGAACTCACTGTCGGCAAGCAAGGCAAGAAGAACGTATTCAATGGACGTATCTTAGAGATCGAAGGACTGCCAGACCTCAAGGTCGAACAAGCGTTTGAATTCGCCGATGCCTCAGCAGAACGTTCAGCCAACGGCTGTACCGTCAAACTCAACAAAGAACCGGTCATTGAGTTCCTCAAGTCCAACATCGTGCTCATGCAGAACATGATAGAGCAGGGCTATGAAGACAAACGTACCTTACAGAGAAGAATCGAAGCCATGCAAGCCTGGCTGCAGAACCCGAATCTGCTGGAACCAGATGCAGATGCAGAATACGCCTACACCATTGAGATCGATCTGAATCAGATCACAGAACCACTGGTCGCTTGTCCGAACGATCCGGACGACATCAAGCCATTGTCACAAGTACAAGGTGACACCATCAACGAAGTCTTCATCGGTAGTTGCATGACCAACATCGGTCATTACCGGGCTGCCGCCAAAGTACTCGATGGCGCAGGCAATATCCCAACACGTCTATGGATCGCACCACCAACGCGTATGGATGAAGCCCAACTGAGAGATGAAGGTGTCTACTCCGTATTCGGTATCGCCGGCGCCAGAACAGAAGTTCCTGGCTGCTCCTTGTGTATGGGTAACCAAGCCAGAGTGGCAGACAGAGCGACTGTCTTCTCCACCAGCACAAGAAACTTCGATAACCGCATGGGTAAAGATGCACGTGTCTATCTGGGCTCAGCAGAACTCGCAGCCGTATGTGCCAAGCTCGGCAAGATGCCGACCAAGGAAGAATACATGGCGACGGTGGGTGACAAGCTGACCAAGAATGCAGACAGCATCTACAAGTACCTCAACTTCAATCAGATGCCGGAGTACACCAAGAAGATCATTCCGATTGCGGAAGTGGCTTAGAGGTAGACATAATTAAAAAAGGCCGCTTTTGCGGCCTTTTTTAATGACTGGATAACTTTTTCAATTTCTTATTGATTACACTGATTACACTAGCCCAGTCGCTACGTTTTTTCTGTCTGAATAAACGCATTGTTGGATACCATGGGCTATCTTCACGGTTCAGCAACCATCTCCAGTCAGGACGGAATGCTAGCATCACCCAGACTTCTTTCCCTAAAGCAGCAGTCAGGTGAGCAACGGAGGAGTCTATCGTAATAACTGCATCGAGATTGCAAATCACAGCAGCGGTATCATCAAAATCATTTAGCTCAGTATCCAGAATACGCATATTTTTCTGGGTTTCTAGCGCACTTCGTTCTTCCGGCGTCAGGTGTTTTTGCAAGCTGACGAATTGAATAGATGGGTTTTTTGTAACAAACTGCAGCATGTTTTTCACACTGGTTGAGCGGTTTTTGTCATTCTTATGGGTTGGGCTGCCGCGCCAGATCAGGCCTATGGATTTTTTAGATTTTAGGCCTAGCTTTTCTTTCCATACTTCGACTTTCAATTTATCGGCTACCAGATAACTAGGGTAGCTGCGAATATCTGCCACTGAAAAAGTCTTCATGGCTAATGGCAGGCTCATCAAGGGGATTCGATAATCAAGCTCCTGTGGGCACAAGCTTGCATCAATGACCTTCGATTTCGGGAAACTGCGTCTAATCAGGTTTACAAGACTGCTTGATACTTGCATGTAGCATTCAACGCCCGCTTCTTCCAACTGCGTAAGGTAGCGTGCGATATGAATAGTGTCGCCAAAGCCTTGTTCTGTTTGAATCAGTAGTTTTTTCCCTGTAATTGGCATTTCGCCTAGCCACAGCGGGTAGGGCGTTGGGGCTAGCGGCTTCTTTTCTTCACGTTTAAAGCGCAGTTCATAATTGGCCCAACCTTGTTCGAAATTGCCCAGAGCCAGTTGCGATAGGCTGATATTGTATTGCGGGTCCAGATAAGTAGGGTCTAAATCAATCGCTTTCTGGTAGCTGCTGATCGCTTCTTCATTGCGGTTCAAATCTTTCAGTAGAACACCCTGGTTAAACAAGGCTACGGTAGAGTTGGGCTTGATAGACAAGGCTTTTTTGCAGAGCTCAAGAGCTTCTTCCAGTTTGTCAGCTGAATTCAGATTGACTGTCATGTTGATCAGAATAATCGCTAAGTTTTCCTGAGCTTCTTCCAGATTTGGTGTGAGCTTGAGCGCTTTTTCGTAATATGTGGCCGCTTCATCCAATTTGCCTGCCTGATTCAGCGCATTGGCATAATTGTTAAGTACGATAGCGTCATCAGGAAGACATTCCACCGCTTTGTATAAAACGGGTAATGCTTCATCGTCACGCTTGAGCATCTTTAGCGCAACACCAAGGGATTTGTAGCCAAACCCGTGATGGGGGAACTGCACTGTCAATGCCCGCGACGTTTGTTCTAGTGCGCGCCAGTCTTTCGATTCGAACGCCTGCATAATCGACGCAGTCTGGCTGGCAAGATCACCTTCAGTAGCAATGCTTGCATTTATTGCTATAGTTGGCAGGCCAGTAGACATTTCTTTGACCCAGAATTGCAAGGCGTCAAACATACGCGCGATGACATCGTCCCATAGGTCAACTTTTGTCTGATTGAAAATACGCATGGTCGGATACCATGGACTGTCTTCACGATTAATCATCCAGCGCCAATCACCTGAATATCGATTAAACAGCCAGACTGGTTTGCCCAAAGCGCCTGCAAGGTGTGCAATAGAAGTGTCTACGGAAATGACCAGATCCAGAGTTTCTATGAGAGCAGCAGTATCTGCAAAGTCCTGAATTTCATCCATCCAGTCCAGCATGTGTTTTGCGCATTCTGGCGAGGATAATTTTTCCCGACGATCAGATTTTTGCAGGCTAACCCAGCAGATTCTCTCGATTCCAAGCAATGGCAATAATTGATTGACCATAATGCTACGTTTGCTATCGTCCCGGAGTTTTGCTCCACCAGCCCAGACCAGCCCAACCTTGGGTCTGCCATTTGCAGCAAAATTAACGCGTGAGCTCCAGTAGCTGACGCGATTGTGCGGCGCTGATAGATACGGAACCTGATTGGGTATGTTCTCAAGTGTAGTCTTGAATGCCAGAGGCAAAGACATAATGTAACAATGATATTGCCAAGCATTATTGGTATCTGTGATTTCGGTTGTGACAGTCACATTATCGACTTTCGATAATGAGCCTCTGAAGATATTGATCAGTGTACCGGGGCACAGCACGGCAACCTTGGCAAAGCGGGTGGCTGCTAATTTGATATAGCGAATGAACTGAAAATTATCGCCCAAGCCTTGTTCTGTAAACACGAGCAAGGTTGCATCTGCCGGAATTGCTTCACCTTTCCATTGGGGCGACTTTGCTTTGATTTTATTCAGCTTGCCTTGCAGCGCGAAATTGGAGCCCGACCAGCGATGCTCGTAATGTTGCCAGCCTTCCTCCCATTTTCCCGTCATCAACAATGAGAGTGCCAGCCCCATATAGGCCGCCTGATAGTCTGGATCCACTTTGATGGATTGACGGAACAAAGGTATGGCCTGTTCAGCGTCCCGCATGTCCAGCAGGGTGGCTGCCAGATTATTCAGTAGCTCTGCATGTTTTGGTGTTTTAGTAAGTGCTTTTTTAAAGAGTACGACTGCTTTATCAAAATCACCCATGGTCTTGTAAGTGACAGCCAAGCCATTGGTCGCGTCGATGTAATCAGACTTCAGCTTCAGCGCTTGTTCATAGCAGTGTATGGCTTCATTAAACTGGGAAGTCTTGAGATAGCAGGTGCCAAGGTTTGTGATGGCCTCGATGAAGTTGGGTTTTCTGGCGATTGCACGTTGGTAATAGGGGATCGCAATTTGCATCTGACCATGCACTATCAGCGTAGCGGCCATCTTGTGTAAGGCTATCGGGTAACTTTCTGGGCCGTTTGGTACCTTATCGAACTGCTTCATTGATTCAGTAATGATTTTTAGTTCATTTGAAAGGTGTGGCAGGCCAGCAATATCGTCAGCACTTAGGTCAATTGGTAAACTAGCCCCCACTTTTTTATGCTGTAGTCGCATGCCAATGCCCAGCATATAAGCAATGAGTTTTTTTAATTTCCCATTGTTTTCGAGGGCTGTTGCAGTTTTTTCCAGCTGTACCAGGTCGCAACGGTTAAACGCCTGTATCAAAGGCAATACTTCTTGTTCTTCCGCACTAAGATTGGTGTATTGCTTTTCGTTATTGGCCACACTATCAACGGACATCACAACACCCTTAGCTTCATGATCCTTGAGCGGGGGAGGCTTTTGAGCTTGCGCGATTAAGTTGGTGATCTCTGCATTTACTTTCTCAATGACTTGTTTCCAGTCTCCTGGGGATTTCTGGTTAAAAATGCGCATGCTTGAATACCACTTACTGGTATCTTTTTGCACCAGCCAGCGCCAATCGCCAGAAAAGCGATTGAGCATCCATACTGGTTTTCCCATAGCGCCTGCGAGATGGGCAACTGAAGTATCCACACTGATTACAAGATCCAGTTGCTCAATGATGGCAGCCGTGTCGGCAAAGTCTTTGACGTCTGCCATCAGGTCAATCAAGTGAGGCTGTAAGCTCATGTCGAGCTTCTTGGCGTCTTTATCTGCTTTTTGCAGGTTGACCCAGATCACATCTTTACGCTGGATCAGGTTCAGGACGTGTTCTGGTAGTAATGATCTTAGGTTGTCGGCACCAAGACCACTGCTACCCGTCCAGGCGATGCCGATTTTTAGTCTGGTATCAGCAGGAATAACGGCCGCCATCTTTTTACGCCATTTGTCACTGTATTCAGGCGGTGTTTTTAAGTAACTTTCGCCTGACACTTCTTCTGGTTGAAGTTTTAGTGCAAATGCCAGAGACATGATGGCGCATTGCCATAAGACAGGCTCTTTGATATCTGTGCGCTTTTCTTCTATGAATTTTACGTTTTTAAGATGGGCATAAGAATGGGTGAACAATGGCAATGTATTGATATCGCCAAAAAGATAAATGGTATGAAATATGGACGCAAGGCGGGGCAGAAACCGTATGAATTGAATACGGTCGCCATTACCTTCCTCCATATATAAAAGTAGCGAATCTTTTGTCCCAACCGGTTCACCTGTCCAATGCGGCAGTGGTAGATCAGATTTTTTATTTTTTCCTTGCGCCGATTGGTCTGAGCCCGTCCATCTATATTCAAATAAAGGCCAGCCCTCATCAAACTTTTCTTGAGCGAGCAAGGCCAGTGAAAGTGCATACTGGGCAAATGGTTGAATATCAATTTCGAGAGCCCGGCGAATCAGGCGTTCACTTTCCTCGAATTCATTCAAGTTGCCTAGAACAATTCCTAAGTGGTAAGTAGCATAAAAGTCTTGGGGGGCAATGCGAACAGCTTCCTGAAAGCATTTTCGAGATTCATTCAGGACTCGGTGTTGCATGAACTGGTAAGCAAAGTTATTAATGAATGTGACATACATCGTGACAAAATCAACATCTTTTTCTTTGTATTTGGCAATGGTTGCATCCAGCTTGCTTCGATAGCTTTCGACAGATTCCTGAGTGAATGCATTGAGCAACATTTGCAGGTCTTCAGGGTCGCATTGTTGTGAAACAAGCTCTTCCTGCATGACTACTTTTGATTGTGCCAAGCTTGCTAGTTCCTGAGCTACTTCGGCTATCACATCATGCCAGTCACCAAACCGATGCTGAGTAAAAATGCGCATACTGGCATACCATGGGCTGCTGTTTTTTTGCAGCTTCCAGCGCCAGTCTCCACCTATACGATTCAGCATCCATACAGGTTTGCCAAGCGCGCCTGCTAGATGGGCGATAGATGTATCAACGGAAATCACCATATCTAATTGCTGGATGATGGCAGCGGTATCAGCAAAGTCTTCAACCTTGTCCATCCAGTCCAGCAGGTGTTCCTTGCAACTCGCATCTGGCAATTTTTCTTCTGTATCCGCTTTTTGCAGGCTAACCCAAGTGAATTCCTGGGTTTTTAGCAGTGGAAGAAGCATTTCTGATGGGATTGAGCGCCGTCTATCAGCACCAAGCCCTTTGCTACCCGCCCAAGCGATACCAATTTTCAGCTTCCTGGATTTTGTTTGGAGAATCTGATTGAACTGTTTTTCCCATTTCAACAAACGGTCTGGGGGTACCTTTAGATAGGCTTCTCCATTAATGTTCGCTGGCTTTAGATGTAAAGCGAGGGGGATAGACATTAAAGCCGTATTCCAGGTGTAACTTGAAACGTTGGCTGGGAAATCCGGCATAAAATCGACATTGGTCAGATCAGAGTATGAATATCTGAACAGGCTCAATACGGCAGGGTTGCCACAGACTGTTATGGATTTGAAACGAGACCCCAGTTCGCGGATGTAACGAATAAACTGGATTTGATCGCCTGCACCCTGTTCAAAATAAATGACCAAAGTATCCTGATCAGCTGTCTGTTGTCCAAGCCATTCTGGCATCGGTAGTTTTGGTTTAACTTTCTTGCCAATCGCTGCTTGGTCAGAACCAGTCCAGCGATATTCCAACAGCGGCAGGCCTTCTTCAAAGTTACCTTGTGCAAGCAAGGCCATGGAAAATACTGAGGTGGTGTAGTCAAGTTTGCTATTAGGCAATGTGACTGCATGGCGCAATATCTGCACACATTCGTCAATTTCATCAATATCAAACAATACGATGCTGAGATGATGAAGTGCATAGACGTTATTCGGGTCTAAGCGAACTACTTCTGCAAAGCATCTCCTAGCTTCAGCCAAGCTGTCAATCTTGAAAAACTGGTAACCAAAGTGGTTGAGTAAATCCACATAGGCCGGGATGATTTCCTGACCATTTTTTTGATGATGCCTGACTGCTTCAGTTACAGTCTTTTGGTAGTCTTGGACTGGTTGCAGGTTGAATGCGCTGAGCAACTGCTGCAATACATTTTGCATATCTGGTGTGTGGTGAACTTCTGTTGTTTCTTCACTTGGTTTAAACAGTGTTTCCTGCAGTGCTTTTCTAATCTCTGCAATCACTGATTGCCATTGCCCGGCCTTGCTTTGGGTGAAGATGCGCATGCTTGGGTACCAAGGGCTATCTTCACGATTCATCATCCAGCGCCAATCGCTCTCATAGCGGTTCATCAGCCACACAGGTTTGCCCAACGCGCCGGCCAGATGGGCGACTGATGTATCAACGCTAATTACCATGTCCAGTTGTTCAATCAGTGCGGCTGTATCGGCGAAGTCCTTTACTTCGCTCATCCAGTTGTGCAGGCTATCGGGAAGCGTTTCCTGATGCTCTTTTTGAAGACTGACCCATGTAATCCCTTCAATCTCAAACAGTGGTGCCAATTCCTTGAATGGCATACTGCGAGAGGTCAGCGTGGTGTTTTCTCGATTACTTGCCCATGCCAGACCTACTTTGAGTTTGGCGGTTTCGATTTGCTTACAGCGATTTGCCCATGTGCCAAGCAATTCTTCTGGGTTGTATAGATAAGGCACATGCTGAGGTAAATCATCCACAGTGGTGCCAAAAGCTAAGGGCAGTGAAAGCATCATGCAATGCCATTGCCAGTTGCTTTGGTCTTTTGGTGTACTACTGATTACTTCGATATTTTTGATAGTGCTGAGCGAATGCTTGAATAACTGCAACAGTGAAGGCAAACAAACGACCGTGACCAGTCTGAAGCGGCTGGCAGCAAGTGCTATATAGCGGATAAACTGAATGGCATCGCCGAAGCCTTGTTCGCGAAATACCAGCAGGCTGTCTTCGGGCCCGACTGATTGCCCATGCCAAACTGGCAATGTGGTCGCAGGCTTATTGGCATTGCCAGTAGCCGCAACGTCAGATCCGAGTGATCGGTACTCATATTCCTTCCAGCCTTCAGTCCACTCACCTTTGCTTAAAAGTGCCAGTGCAAGCCCCATGTGGGCAGCGTAGTGCTGATTGTCGAGCTGAACGGCCTGACGGAAACGGCTAATCGCCGATTCTAGGTTTTTCTGGTTGTAATAAATCAGACCAAGTAAATAAAGTGCCGCAGGTTGGTCTGGATTGAGTGATAGCGAGCATTCGAAATAGCGGCTGGCTTCGAGCGAGTTTTTGGCTTGGCTGAGAGATGCGGCGAATCCGTTGAGCACCTCTGTATAGCTGCGGACAAAGCCTTTTTCCGGGTTAGGGTACTTTGCCTGCATGATGCGACACTGGTTCTGGTGCTCTTCAATCGCACCCGAGCAGAATAGGTTGAGCAGGTGCTGTAGTTCTGTATTATCAGGAATCGCGTTAGTTGGTTCAGGAAGGATACTTGTGTCCGTGACAGTCAAAGCCGGTGTGCCAAATTTCTCTTCCAAGGCCAAGCCCACTTCTTTGATGACAGCTTCCCAGTCCCCCGATACTTTCTGGGTAAAAATCCGCATGGTGGGGTACCAAGGGCTATCTTCGCGATTCACAATCCAGCGCCAGTCACCGCCATTGCGATTGAGCATCCAGGTTGTTTTTGCCTGAGCGCCAGCCAAGTGGGCTACAGAAGTATCAACGCTGATTACCAAGTCGAGATTCTCGATAAGCGCTGCAGTGTCTGCAAAATCCTGAATTTCGTCCATCCAGTCTAGCAAGTCAGGCGCTTGTGCTTTACTTAGTTTCTTGGTGTTGACACTGGCTTTTTGCAGGCTGACCCAAGTGTAGGCTGGATTGTTGATCAGCGACAACATCAGGTGCGGCGGGATACTGCGCTTGCTATCATCTTTCAGTAGATTTCCGCCAGCCCAGACTAGGCCAATTCTTGGCTTGTGATTGCCAGTAGCCGTATCCAGTTTTTCCTTCCAATAATCTACACGGTTGATAGGTGGTCTGAGATAAGGCACTTCATTCGGAACACTATCAATCGTTGTGCCAAACGCTAGTGGTAAGGAAAGTGTCGAGCAATGCCATTGCCAGCGGCTATGGTCAGAGGGGATGCGATCAGTGATTTCCAGATTCTCGGCATGCATGGAACCATTGAAAATATTGATTAGTAATGACGGGAATATAGCCGTTACTTGCCTGAAGCGCTTTGCCAGCAAGGGAACATAACGTACAAATTGCAGGCTGTCTCCAAGCCCTTGTTCACAGAAGACAAGAATGGCGTCACCCGGCTTGATTTCTTCCCCCCGCCATTGCGGTAAGGATGTGACAGGTGCTTTCAGTAAGCCTTCAATTGCCTGCTCAAAACCTAGCCAGCGATTTTCATAATATTTCCAGCCATCCAGGTACTCACCTTTATGCAGCAATGCCATCCCCAGCCCTGCAGCAGCAGAATAATAATCCGGCTTTGCTTCAATGGCTTTGCGGTAATAGGTGATGGCATTGTCAGTCTGGTTAAGGTCTTTGTAGAGATTGGCCAGATTGTGGTAAGGGTCATGATAGCTAGGACGTAGGGCGATCGACTGCAGATATTTTTCTTTGGCTTCTTCTATCCTGCCGCTGGCTTTGAGTGCATTTGCCAGGCCATTAAAAGCTTCTGGAAATACTGGCTGTGTGGCAATTGCCTGCCGATAGTATTCAATGGCAGCAGGATAATTAGCCAGGCCGACCATGACGTTGCCCATGCCATTCATTGCATCAGCATAATTTGGCCGACATTCCATTGCCTTGGTGTAGTAGTGTATGGCTTCCTGAAATTGACGTTTTTCCCGGTAGGCATTGCCCAGATTGTTATAGCCTTCTGGGAATTTTGGGTTGATTGCGATGGATTTTTTGTAGTATTCAATTGCCTCATCTACCTTGCCTTGAGCACGCAGGGTCATACCCAAGCCACTTAGAGCCTCAGGATATTCTGGTTTCAGTTTGATTGCGGTTTCGAAATGAAGCTGGGCAGTTTTAATGTCACCCGCTTCGCGCAGGGCGGAGGCCAGGTTGTTGTGTACGTCGGAATCAAGCGGATCTAGTTCTACTGATTTACGCAAGGCTGGCATGGCCTCAGCATCTTTTTTCTGCATTTTCAGACTGACGCCAAGCGCCTTCCAGCCAAACACATGATTCGGCCATTTGCGCGTCATTTCTCGGGTGAGCTTTTCCATCTCCAAGTGTTCACCCTTGCCATAGAGACTAACAACCTGATTCATTTCCTCTGTCGTCGGACCAAGATCCCGAGCGGGTGCCGTCACGATGACTTTATTTTTATTTGGTTTTGGCTTATTCATGATCAGGAGATTTGTTTTTGCAGAGTATAACCCGCGCCTTCATCCTTTTTTAGAGCGTTCAGCAGCACGGGTAGTGCTTCTTCCAGTATGCCGGGCAATGTCCATGGAGGATTGATGATAAACAATCCACTGCCATACATGCCAAAGCCATCAAGCGCAGGCTTTTCAACACTTAAGCTGACATTCAGCCAGCTTTCTGGCCATATTTTTTTGAGCTTCTCCACCATTTGTAGTGGCTCTGGCCTTTGCAGCAGCGGGTACCAGATGATATAAGTGCCAGTCGAAAAGCGCTGTAATGCTTCTTTCATTGCTGTCACCACATGCTGGTAATCCTGTTTTAGTTCATAGGGTGGATCAATCAGCACCACAGCGCGTCTGGATGGAGGGGGTACTGAGGCTTTTAATCCGGTGAAACCATCAATCACTTCAATCAGAATTTGTCTGCTCTTACCCATCGATTGTTTTAGCAGTTTTTGATCTGTGGGATGCAGTTCATATAGACGCAGTCGGTCTTCTGCGCGTAGCAGTTCTCGAGCACAGGCTGGCGATCCAGGGTAGAGCTTGAGCTTGCCATTCGGGTTGAAATGTCGAATCAGATTGACATAGCTGGCGATGCTTTCGGGTAAATCATCGCGTTGCCATAAGCGTTGTATGCCGGTTTCATATTCAGCATTTTGTGAAGCATAAGTTGAATCGAGTGCATACATGCCGGCCCCTGCATGCGTATCGACATACCATAGCGGCTTATCTTTCTGCGTGGCATAGGCAAGAGTCTGCATCAGTACAAAGTGTTTGAGCACGTCGGCATGATTGCCGGCGTGAAAAGCGTGGCGATAACTTAGCATCTAGTCTGTGTTTCCGTAACCTGAAAAATTATTCTATGACGCCACATGCAATTCGTGCGCCACCGCCACCCAGTGGCTTGGGTTCATCGCTGTAGTTGTCGCTGCCTTCGTGGATCATCACTGCGTGCCCAACGATATTTTCCAGTTTGAGGCGTGGTGCAGAGAGCACCCTAGATGCCGTTCCGTCTTCATTGACCATGAGTGCTGGCAGATCCCCTTGGTGGCCTTGACCTTCAGGCCCTTCATGATGGTTGCTCTTGAAAGGATCAAAATGCCCACCTGCAGCCAATCCGGCGAGTTTTTTGCCGTCTTTCTCGGCAGGGCTGCAATCCGGTTTTTCATGGATATGAAAACCATGCGGGCCAGGTGTAAGGTCGCTGAGTGAGGGTGTAATCAATAATCCATCATCAGTATCAGAAAACTTGATCATACCTATGGATATGCCGATACCTTCGTTACTGATGGCGTTGATGGTGACTGTTTTGTCTGCTGCATTGGCAGCAAGTGCTGCACTGCAAGCTAATACAAGTAGTCCTCTGGAATAATTCATGATTGCTTCCTTTGATGATTTAAATCAATTATAAATGGCGGAGGCAGGCTTAGCATATCAGTCAACCGAAAGGCTGTTGATTTCGTTTCATCTTAGCAGGTCAATTTCTTAACGAGGAGAAAAACATGAGACTTAAGAACTGTAGCGTTTTTTTAGTGGCGTTGGGTATATTTGCTGCGACAAATGTCATGGCAGAAGAAGCAAAGCCAGAGGCGCACAACATGATGTTGAAGGCTGATACCAATAATGATGGCAAGATCACTTATGATGAGTTCAAGGCTGCGCACGAAAAACGTATGGAAGAACATTTCAAGCGCATGGATAAAAATGGTGATGGTGCGATTGATGAGAGTGAAAGACAGGCGATGCATGAGAAAATGCATGAAATGAGAGAAAAACGCATGCATAAGCATGAAATGATGAAACCTGAAGCCGATAAAACCAAGTGACTTGATCAGCCTCGCTAGTTAGCCAGAAAGCGGCCCTTGAAATTTAAAGGCCGCTTTTTTATTTCCATTATTCATGTGCAATATCAATATGAGCCTGCTAGCATTCGAGCTATGACTCAAGATCACCACCACGCACACCGCCATGATCATCATGACCACAATCATGAGCATGCAGCTAACCAGATGCTATGGCCATTGTTATTAACAGCAGGATTCGCATTCATTGAAGCGTTTGGTGGCTGGTATTCTGGCTCCCTAGCCTTGCTAGGCGACGCCGGGCATATGTTTTCTGATGCGGCAGCTTTGGGATTGGCCTGGCTTGGGGCATGGTTTGCACAAAGACCAGTTTCACAGCGGCATAGTTATGGTCTGATGCGTGCAGAGGTCATTGTAGCCATGGTGAATGGCTTGGTTATGTTAGTAGTGATTGGCTTTATTTTGTATGAGGCTATCCAGCGCTTGCATACGCCGCAACCTGTGATGGGGCTGCAAGTGACGGTAATCGCTTTTATTGGCATGGTTGTCAATTTATTGGTCGCCAAAAATCTGCACCAGCATCAGCATAGTATCAATCAGCGTGCCGCCTTGCTGCATGTACTGGGTGATCTGCTCGGCTCGCTGGCCGCTTTGGTCGCAGGCGTTACGATTTATTTTACTGGCTGGACCGCCATCGACCCTCTCCTGTCAATATTCATTTCTCTGCTGATTCTGGTATCCACCATTCGATTGCTTGCAGAAGTGTTGCATGTGTTGATGGAAGGCGTCCCTAATCATCTTGATATAACCACCGTGACGAAAGTCATGGATGCACTACCCAAAGTGCACGGCGTGCATAGTGTGCATATCTGGAGTCTTTCTTCTGAAATCAGCGCGATCTCGGCACATGTGGTACTGAATGACCTGGCCGATTGGCAAGAGGTTTTGCTTGGCTTGCGTGCAAAATTGCATGAGCAATTTGATATTGACCACATTACCTTACAGCCAGAATTAGTTGGCGAAACGCACCATCATCAAACAGATTGTTGGCTCACCTCCAGATAAACATAGGTTTTACATGCAGCACTTTGATATCAATTGCCGTTTATGTCCCCGGCTTGCCACATTTCTTGATGAAGTAAAAATTCAGGAGCCAGATTATTTTGCGCGCCCAGTCCCACCTTTTGGTGATGCTGAGCCGTATTTGTTGATTGTCGGCCTTGCTCCTGGCATGCATGGGGCAAATCGCACAGGCAGGCCATTTACGGGTGATTATGCAGGGGTGTTGTTGTACGATACTTTGCATCGTTTTGGATATGGCAGCAAAGCAGTGTCGGTCTCGGCTGATGATGGCTTACAGCTCAAAGGCTGCCGTATTACCAATGCAGTGAAATGCCTGCCACCAGAGAATAAACCGACAGGTACGGAAATTAATATCTGCA
>Ga0265327_10003551_pt1 | contig 14783 bp, 9 predicted proteins | sample 41621metaG_FD_202089 | JGI IMG/M metagenome (GOLD analysis project Ga0265327, IMG submission 202089) | Rhizosphere microbial communities from Carex aquatilis grown in University of Washington, Seatle, WA, United States - 4-16-21 metaG | ecosystem: Host-associated > Plants > Roots > Rhizosphere >... | reverse complement strand
ACGAGAGCGTGTGCACGTTCCAGCCGAACTGGAAGCCGGTATGGAGCGTCGCGACGACGATCAGCGACAGGCCGAGATAGACGTGCGCCGAGAGCCACGCCTGGACCCGGCCGGCTGCCGACGCATAGGCCCGCTTGCGGTAGCCGAACCACGTCAGCCAGAAGATGAGGCCCGCGCCGATCGTGCCGAGCGTGTAGCCGAGCCACGTGCCGCCGTTCGGCGGCTGGAGCGGGCTGTGCAGCGCGTAGGCGACGATCGAGACGAGGCACAGCACCGTCGCCAGCTTCATGAAGAAGAAGCGGCGGAAGACGAGGAACGATTCGTGCGTGTCGGTTTCGAACGGACGCGGCGCGGTCCGCGCCGGCGGCGAAGCGGCGGTTTTGTCGGCGGCGGCGGCCGGGCCGGCCGGCACGGCGGCGGGAGAGACGGCGGCGTGGTCGGTCATAGGCTTCTTCACCTCAGACGGCGCGGTCGCGCACGAAGGCGATGAACGCCTCGGGGTTGACGCGGATCGCCGCGCCGGTCGGGCAGGCGCGGACGCAGGCGGGACCGGCGTCGTCGCCCTTGCACATGTCGCACTTCACGGCGTGCTTGCCGCCGGTGCGCTTGGCGAGGCCTTCCGCGGTCTTGTCCTCGCCCGGTCCCTGGCCGCGGCCGAAGAACAGCCAGCTCAGCAGGCCCGGCTTCGGCGCCGGCACCGCCGCCATCTGGATGACGCCGTAGGGGCAGTTGCGTTCGCAGTTGCCGCAGCCGATGCAGTCGTCGGTGATGTAGACCTCGCCGGTCTTGTCGCGCTTGATCGCGTCGGCCGGGCAGTCCTTCATGCAGTGCGGATGCTCGCAATGCCGGCACGAGGTCGGCACGTGGATCGATGCGAAGGTCGGCCCCGCCTCGCGGTTCAGCCGCGAGACCCCGTGGTGGGTCTCGGCGCATGCCTTCTCGCAATTGTCGCAGCGGACGCAGAGCGCCTCGTCGATCAGCAGGACGTCGGTCGCCTCGCCGATGCCCTGCTCCAGCAGGAACTGGATCAGGCCGCCGTTCTCCGGCCGCATCTCGGTGCGCGCCTTCTCGACGAGCCGGGTCTCCAGCTTCGACTTCACCTGCCGGAGCAGCTCGGGATCGCGGTCGAGCAGCGCGCGGAACGCCGCGCTGTCGATCTTGATCGTCTCCGTCGCGACCGACGCCTTGACCGTCGCCGAACGCGGCGCCTTGGTCAGCATCGACATCTCGCCGACATAGTTGCCGGCCGGCAGGTAGGAGAGGACGATGTCCTTGCCGCCGATGCGGCGGGACACGCTGACCGCGCCGGAGCGGATCAGATAGACCGGCTCGTCCTGCGCCCCCTCCTCGATCAACACTTCGTTGGGCTTGAACGAGACGAGTTCCGCGGAGCGGACGACGTTGTCCAGGACCGAGTCGTCAACCTTCGGCGCGAGGTAGGTCTTGATCTGCCGGACGATCGCCACCTGATCGATCGCGCGCTTGATCTCCGGCACCGACCGCTGCAACCGGATCATCGTGTTGCGCGGCACCTCCAGCAGCAGCGCGTCGCTCCGCGCCACGACAGTCGCCGTGCGGCGGCGGCCGGCGATCAGGCCCATCTCGCCGAAGAACTGCCCGGGCCCCAGCGTCACCACCTCGGCGGGGTTCGCCGGGTTGACCTGGATATCGACCTCGCCGTGCAGGATCGTGAAGAACGAATTGGTGAAGTCGCCGCGCTCGAACACGACCGAGCCGGGCGCCTTCTGGTGGACGCTGGCGCTGAGCAGGAACTCGCGGATCTGAAGCGTCGTGAGCGGGGCGTAGATCGGCAGGCGGGCGCGGATCAGGTCGATCAGCTCGCCCACCTTCAGCTTCGTCGGCAGGGCATCGAGCTTTCCCTGGATCAGCGGTTCGTCGGCCGGGGCGATATTGTTGCCGAGGATGAACTCGACGACCTCGTACCCCTGGTTCATGCACTGCTTGATCAGCGGATAGCCCGCCAGCGCCCCGATGATGTACAGGCCGGGGACGTTCGATTCGTACTGGTCGCTGACCTGCGGGAAAGCGGTGGGATTCGGGCTCGGGAAGACGATGCCGCACGATTCGACGAACTTGCGCGGCGGCAGCGCGCCGATTCGCGCGATGATCCGGTTGCACGGAACCTGCACCTCGCCGTCCGGCACGCCCAGCGTCAGCATGCCGGGCTCGATCTTCTTCGCGCTCGCGTTGAAGACGACCTGGAGCGAGCCGTCCTTCATGCCGGCCTGGACCAGGGCCACGTTGCCGGGCTTCGCGTACGGGAACTCGCCCTGGTTGTTGACCAGCGTGACGTTGTTGCCGGCGGACAGCGCGATCGCGTTCTCGATGCCGGCGTCGCCGCCGCCGATCACGACGATGTTCTCGTCCTTGTATTCATCAGGATCGTCGAGCTGGTACTGCACGCGCTCCCAGGTATCGCCGGGAACGCCGAGCTTGCGCAGGTTGCCCTGCAGCCCGATGCCGAGGATCACCGCCTCTGCCTCGATCGTCTCGCCGCTCGCCAGCGTCAGCTTGAAGTCGCCGCGCTGGCCGGTGATCGCCGTCACCTCGGCGTTGAAGCGCACGTTGACGCCGGTGCATTGCGCGATGCCGCGATCCCAGGTCTCCAGGATCTCCTCGCGCGAACTCTCCTTGAAGCCGAGATCGCTGCGCAGCGGCAGCGTGTTCGGCGTCGCCATCACGTGTTTCTTCTTCTGATACTTGTAGATGGTATCGGAGTAGTGCGGCGTGCGCTCCAGCAGGATATGCGATGCGCCGCGCTTCGCCGCGCGCGCGGCCGCGCTCAACCCGCCGGGTCCCGACCCGACGATCGCGATCGCGTAGCGTTCACCCATTTTAAAAGTCCCCCTAACACGCCCGCCTCAACGGACGGCCCGGCCCCTCTCCGGACCTACGCGATGTGCGCAATTTCATCTGCTAATTTATTGCCGGTGACGATATCGTAAAAAACTAAGCCGGGTCAAACGACAGAAATGTGCAGAACCTTGTTGCACCGACCTTTTCGCTCCGCCGTTGCGGCAATGCCGCGGCCCGCCGCCGCCGCGCGGTTGCGGCGCGCCGTCCTCGCCCTGCTGCTGCCGCTCGGTCTCGCGTCCTGCGGGAGTGTCTGGTGGCCGGGCGGCGATCCGGCCGATCCGGAAGCAACGTTCGCCCGCGCGTACTGGTACGAGGCGCAAGGCGCGACGGGCGAGGCCATGCGCGACTACGACGTCGTCATCGAACAGCATCCGCGATCGCCGCTCGCGGCCATCGCGCGCGAGCGGCTGGGCGGGCTCGGCGGCGGCGGGCCCGCCGCCGCCGCGGATCCGGGCGACATCGCCCAAGGCGACGCCGCCTGCACCGCGCCCGGCCTCTATCCGAAAGACGGAAGGTGGTGCGGCATCGTCCGCAAGCGATTCGATCCCTACGTCCAGGTCGAAGTGACGCACCTGCGATTCGGCACGATCTGGGCGCTGGGCTTCAGCCGGTCGGTCTGCACCGGCAACCGCTTCCTCGGCTACTTCTCCTACGGCGAGCGGGTCTGGGTCCCGCGCACCTGCCTCGTGACGGGACGGATCTGATCCCGGGGTCGCCGGCGAGCCCGATTCGCCGCCTGAACGTCACCCGTCCGGCGGCGACGAAGGCCGGCGCGAACGACAGTCATCGGCAGTGTGCGCGGCGCCTGTTCCGCGCTTGACAGAGGCAGGCGATCCGAGCGTTATACCGCCGCCTTGCGGCCGCCGCCGTGCGCGCCAGTCATTCCCCCGCGCTTGTCTTTACCGCCTACAAAGGCTCGTCATGTCGTCCACGATCTTTCTCACGGCGGCCCTTCTCGGAATCGTGGAGGGGCTCACCGAATTTCTTCCGGTGTCTTCCACCGGCCATCTCATCCTGGCCGACTCGCTGCTCGGCTTCGACGGCTCGTCGAGCAAGGTATTCGACGTCGTGATCCAGCTCGGGGCCATCCTGGCCGTCGTCTGGGTCTATCGCGAGCGGCTGTGGCACGAGGCGACCGGTCTCGGCACCGACCCGCGGTCGCGACGCTTCGCCACGAACGTGCTGCTCGCCTTCCTGCCGGCGGCAGTGGTCGGCGCGCTGGCGCACGGCTTCATCAAGTCGGTGCTGTTCAACCCTTGGGTGGTGGCGGTCGCACTGGTCGTCGGCGGCGTCATCATCCTGATCATGGAGAGGATGCTGACGCGTCCGCGCGTCCACGATACGGACGACATGCCGGCCGGCACGGCATTCAGCATCGGCGTCTGCCAGCTCCTGGCGATGATCCCCGGCGTGTCGCGCTCGGGCGCCACGATCATGGGCGCGCTCGCCCTCGGCGTCGACCGCAAGGCGGCGGCCGAGTTCTCGTTCTTCCTCGCGATCCCGACGATGTTCGGCGCGACCGCCTATGACCTTTTCAAGAACCGCCACGACCTCGGCGGCGGCGACGTCGCGACGATCGCCGTCGGCTTCGTCGTCTCGTTCATCGTCGCGCTCGCCGTGGTCCGCTGGTTCGTCGGCTTCGTGAGCCGGCACGGCTTCGGGCCGTTCGCGTGGTACCGCATCGCCGTCGGCGGGATCGCGCTGGCGCTGCTGTATCTGCACCATTGAATCGGCCGGACCGCGGCGCGGCGCGGCCCGGCCCACGATCAGTCCTTCAGCGGCGAATAGCCCTTGGCGCGCATGCAGCGCGAGATGATGTCGTCGGCCCGGCCGCGATTCTGCGCCTGCATCACGTCGCGGCGGATCGACAGCGTGTTCGAATTCTGCCAGTCGGTGCTGCGGGTCGACAGGATGTCCTGGTCGATCGCGACGTCGCGGTCGACGACGACCCGCGCCTCGCTGCGGCATTCGGCGAGATCGGCCCTCACCTGCTCCGGCGGCTCGCCGTCGCGCTGCCATTGCGCTGCCCCGAAACCGAAGGCGGCGCATCCGGCGGTCAGCAGCACGCACACGGCGGCCGCGGCGGCAATCCTGAGAGATGGGAACCGGAACGGCACGATCGCCCCCTAGTAGAACGGCAACGGAAGATTAACCGGCCGACCATACAACGGCGGCATGCGATCGAGCCAGCACCGTAGCCTCCGCCGCAGCCTCGCCGCGCTTCTCACCGCGGCGCCGCTCCTCGCCGGCTGCAACGTCTGGCAGGACCGCGCCGAGTTCGCGCCGCCGCAGAGCCGCTGGCCGAACACGCAGCCTTCCGCGGTCAAGGCCGACGCGATGCCGCCGCCGATACCGCTCTCTTACTGCTACCGGACGCTTGCGACGGTCGACTGCTTCGCGACGCCGCAGCCGGATCGGGCGAGCGGCTACACCGGCATGTATCCGACGCCCTGAACGTCCGGCCGTGAACGACTTCCTCCGGACGGGGATCGTCGCCGCAGCGATCTTGATCGCTGCGGCACTTCTTTCACCGCCGGCTTCGGCGCAGCATGTCCTCGCGCCGGGTTATCCGGAGTCGCCGTTGCGCGGTCCCGGAGCCGCGCTCGGCGCCGTCATCTGGAGCCACGGGAAGAACCGCTCCGTCGATCGTTCGCACGCGCCGATCGACCTGTACGCGGCGGCTCTGCGCGATGCCGGCTGGGATGTGTTCCGCCTCAACCGGGCGCTGCCGAGCGACAACTTGGATGAGAGTCCGCGTGCGCTCGGCAATGCGGTGGACCGGTTGCACGGCGAGGACTATCACCGGATCGTCCTCGCCGGCCAATCGTATGGGGCGTGGATCTCCATCGCGCTCGCCGGCCGTCGTGACGATATCCATGCCGTAATCGCGACGGCGCCGGCCGCTTACGGAACGTGGCATAGCGAAGACGCGGGACGGGCCGGCCAGACGCAGTTCTATCGTAACGCCAGCGAGTTCTACGACCGCCTCGGCGAAGTCCGTTCGGCGCGAACGATGCTGTTCTTCTTCAAGCAGGACGATTTCGATCCCGGCGGCCGCGGCGAGCGCAGCGTGCGCATCCTCCGAGATCGCCATGTTCCCTCGATGGTGGTCGATCAGCCGCCCGACTTCGTCGGCCACGGCTCGGCGCATGGCGGGCTCTTCTACCGCCGCTACGCGGCCTGCATCGTCGCCTTCGTCGATCCCGCGGCGGATCCGGGGAAGACCGCCTGCGACACGTCGTGGGGGACACGACCGAGCAACGAACTCCCTCATCCGGGCGACCTGAAGCCGCTGCCGGACGCAGCGACCGTTCCGCCGCCGACGATGCGATTTCGCGGCTACTGGTGGGGGTGGTTTCCGAACGGGCGGGAAGTCGCCGTCGTCACGGAACGGCTCGCCGAAAGCGTCGCGACGATCGCCTATATCGTCGGCCCCGGCGTGACGCCGGATTTGAAGCCGGGCGTATCTCGGCGCACCGGCCGCCTCGACGCCGACGTCCTGACTTTTTCGGAGAATGGACGCCCGTCGCTAACGCTGCGGCCGCGGCAGGATGGCCGGCTCGATCTGCGCTGGGAAGCGGCGGACCGAAGCTCGACGCTCGACGCCGTGCTGACGCGGATGGAGTAGGAAACTACCTCGCGGCGGCGGCGGACGCGCGCCGTTCCGCGACGGCCGCCAGCACGCGCCGCTTCTCGTCGACGCCGTAGGAGAGCCAGCCGGCGATCTCCTCGATCGTCCGCCAGCAGCCGCGGCAGAAGCCGGTCGCCGGGTCCATCACGCAGACCGCCACGCAGGGCGAGAGCGGCGCCCGCGGCGACGGCTCAGCTTCGGTATCAGTTGGCGGCACGTTGTCGCCCCCTCCCCACGGTGCGCCATAGTTCCTCATCGTGACCGCTAAGTATCTGAAAAATCATGAACTTTCTTGTTATCATCAGGCCAGACGGCACCCGCGCCGCGCCATAGTTCACCGCCGCAGCCCGCCCGATTTGGGAGGAAAAAGTGAGTAAAATTGCATTCACCGACCTCACCGTCCGCTCCTTGCCGCCCGGCACCCGCTGGGACACCAAAGCACCCGCGTTCGGGATCAGAATCGACAAACGCCGGAAGACGTGGCTGGTGGTCCAGTCCAAGGCACGTGTCCAGACGGTCGTCGGCCACTACCCGCAGATGACTTTGAGTTCGGCCAGGGCCGAAGCCAAGCATCTCCTGGCCGCGGCGCCCGAGCGCCGGAACCGCGTTACCTTCTCGATGGCCCGAGGCCGATTCATCGAGGAGAACTACCGGGGCAAGCGGTACACGACCAAGAAAGAAGCCGAACGGCTCCTCACGAAGCACTTCGCCGCCCTCGACGATCTCTCGCTCGCGGAGATAACCGACATCCACATCGAGCGCCAGCTCAAAAGGCTGGATCGCACGCCTTCGGAGAAGCGGCACGCCTTCCGGGCCGTTCGGTGCATGCTCCGCTGGTGTGTCCGGCCGCCCCGTCGCTGGATCCCTCACAGCCCTTGGAAGGTTTGGAGGAACAGGCGGTAGGAAGGGATGGCAAGCGCACCCGCCTCCTCTCGGACGACGAGCTGCGTCGCGTGTGGCACGCCTGCCACGGCAAGCACGGCGATATCGTCCGGCTCATCATCCTCTGGGGCACGAGGCGGGGAGAGTCGCGCCAGCTCCGGCGCGACTGGAGGTCCAGTTGCCACGTTTGGCGTCGGCCGACGATGGGCGCGCTTGAGGCGGGATTTACGCAGCGACCCCGAATAACCCGGCAATAAAGGTGACCTAGGCCGGCATGTCGCGCACGCTGACCCGGCGGACCTGTCCCTTCCGGATCATCGCCATCACCTCGTAGCCGGCGAGCGTGCGGCACGCCGTCGCAAAGCCGCCGAAGCCCAGTCCGGGCCGGACCAGGCGTTTGATGCGTCGGTGATCCTGTTCGACGATGTTGTTGAGGTACTTCACCTGGCGCAGCCGCGAGAAGCGCCACAGCTCCCGATCCTTCTTCATCCCGGCGACGGCTCTCGGGTAAGCCGCATTCTTGTCGACCATCGACCCGCCATGAGCCGGTGCTCGGCCGCAGATGCGGCCGGACCCGCTTCTCAAGCTCCTCGGCGTAGGCCTGGATTCAGCGGAAGATCGTCGTGTGATCGACGGCGACACCGCGGTCCGCCAGCATCAGCATCAGTTCCAGATCCCGGTAGCTGACAGGGAACATCACGCACCAGCGCAGCGCCCAGAAAATGACCTCAGCCGTGAACTGTCGGCCTTTGAACGATCACGTCTGCGCCACTGTGCTTGCTCACCCTCAGCCTTCCTGGGCGAGCGTTCTACTCGATCCCGCGCAGCGAGCGGAAAGTTGCAACAGAACCTGCCGACTTGCGAGGTCGTTATCCGCGTCCGCGCCACCTGGCAAGGCAACCGCCGACATTCTCGGTGGTTGCGCATGCCTTGCCGGCCCGACAGCGTCGTCAGGCGAAGAAGTCCATCGGATGCTGCGTCGCCGCCTTGCGCCAGGTGAGATCGCCATCACCGGGATTGGAACCGAACGCGGACATATCCTGCCGCATCAGCGCGAGCGTGTTCGCGGTGCCGGCATCGGTGGCTTGCGAAATGGGGTGAGGCGCCAGCGTCTGACCGGTCGATCCTGTCCCACCACCCGCGCCCGAGCGATTGGCGCTGGAGCCCGGAGACGGCAGGTGAGCGACATCGCCCGAGCCATTCGTTGCTCCCGTCCCCGGTATCACGTGCCCGAGCCAATTGCCGATCGAGGGCGCAGGGCTCGCGGAAAGGATTTGGAGCGCCGAAGCCAGACTGTCGCCCGGGGGCGTCCCGGTCGAGGCGTTCCGGGCGTTGGCGGCCGGCGTCTGCGGCGCAGACGTCTCAGTCAGCACGGCATCGACATACTCCATCCGGCTTCCATCGGTGCGGGTGTAATGTCCGCGATTGACGATCGCCGTGCCGCCGAACTCCCAACTGGCTTCCGTTGCGGATGCTGAAAGATCGATCGAGCGCACATTCGCCGCCGACAGGGATAGAATTTCCGTGCCTTGGGCGATGCCGTCACCATTGCGGTCCTGCCAGAGTTGGAAGTCCGTGAACAGGGCGTCGCCGTCCGACAGGCTTCCATCTCCGTTGCTGTCGAAGGCGCGCAGCCCTTCGAGATCGGAGCGAGCGCCCGCCATGTCGCCGACGAAGCTGAGTTCCGAGATGCCGCTCACGGTGCCGTTGTGGTCGCGGTCGAGGAACAGGAAGGCTTCCGTGGTCCCGATCCAGCTGGTGTCGTCAGCCACTCCGTCGCCATCGATGTCGAACATGGCCGAGGATTGGCTGCCGGTCTTGGTTTCCACCCCCATGCCATCCAGATCGAGGATGATCGGCGCCGCCAGGGTCACGCTCTCGCCATTGCGGAAGATGAGCTTCTCGATGCTCGTGAGCGTATCGACGCCGTCATTGCCATTGGCGGACGTCTGGTTGTCGGTGACCTGGACGGAGCCCGCCGACGTCACGATCGAATAGGTCGACATCACTCCGTTGTAATAAGCCGTGTCCGTGCCGTTGCCGCCATTGATCGTGTCATTGCCGGCCATGCCCCAGAACGAGTCATCGCCGTCATTGCCATTGAGCGTATCGGTGCCGGAGCCGCCGGCGAGACGGTCTGCAGCGCCACCCCCGGTTATGGTGTCATTGCCACCCGCCCCATAGATGCTGTTCGGGGCCACCGTATCGCCGACCAGCGTGTCGGAGCCGGTCGTTCCCTGAACCCAGCCCTCGAAGGCGTTCGAGACGGTGAGACTGACGGTGGCGGTCGCCGTCGCCACACCATCGCTGATCGTGTAGGTGAAGCTGTCGGCCCCTTCATAACCGAAGTCGGGCGTATAGCTGATGCCCTGCGCGTCAATGACCACGCTGCCCTTCGGCGCCGTACCGACCGAGACGATGGCCAGGGCATCGCCATCGACATCGACGTCGTTGGCAAGCAGGCTTGCGCGCGCGATCTCCAGCGTGTCGCCATGGGTGACGGAGAACGGACCGTCATTGGCGGCGACGGGCTTGTCGTTCACCGGCGTGATCGTCAGCGTGAACACGTCGCTGGCCGACAGCGAGCCGTCGCTGGCCGTAACCTTGATGTCGATCGCGCCGTTGAAGTTGAGCGGCGGCGTGCCCGAGAACCTGTTGCCGGTGAGCGTGAGCCAGGACGGCAGCGCGCTGCCGTCGGCCAGCGTGGCCGTATAGGTGAGCGTGTTGCCGTCGACATCGGTGAAGCGGCCGGCCGGGATCGTGAACGAGACTGCAGCATCCTCAGCCGAGCTGACGTCGGACAGCGGCACCGATACCACCGGCGCGTCGTTCACCGGCGTGACGGTCAGCGCAAAGGTGTCGCTCACCGACAGCGCACTATCGCGGGCCGTGACCTTGATGTTGATGGTGCCGTTGTAGTTCGCCGGTGGGGTGCCGGTGAACGTCGTCCCGTCGAAGCTCAGCCAGGACGGCAGCGCGGCGCCGCCGGAGAGCATCGCCGTGTAGGTCAACGTATCGCCGTCGACATCGGTGAAGCTGCCGGCGGGAAGCGCGATCACAAGCGGGGTATCTTCCGGAGACGTCACGTCGGGCAGCGGCACGGACAGCACCGGCGCGTCGTTCTTCGGCGTGATCGTCAGGCGGAAGACGTCGCTCGCCGAGAGCGAGCCGTCGCTGGCCGTGACCTTGATGTCGATCGCGCCGTTGTAGTTGAGCGGCGGCGTGCCCGTGAACTTGTTGCCGGTGAGCGTGAGCCAGGACGGCAGTGCGGTGCCGTCCGCCAATGTCGCGGAATAGGTCAGCGTATTGCCGTCGACGTCGGTGAAGCGGCCAGCCGGGATCGTGAACGAGACCGCCGAATCCTCCGGCGAGCTGACGTCGGCCAGCGGCACCGCCACGACCGGCGCGTCGTTCACCGGCGTGATGGTCAGCACGAAGGTGTCGCTCGCCGACAGCGCGCCGTCGCTGGCTGTGACCTTGATATTGACCGTGCCGTTGAAGTTGGCCGGCGGCGTGCCGGTGAACTGCGTCCCGTCGAAGCTCAGCCAGGCCGGCAGCGCCGCGCCGCCGGAGAGCTTCGCCGTGTAGGTCAGCCGATTGCCGTCGACGTCGGTGAAGCTGCCGGCAGGAATTGCGATCGACACCCCGGTGTCTTCCGGCGAGGCGACGTCGGGCAGCGGAATCGACACCACCGGTGCGTTGTTCACCGACGGGATCGTCAGGCGGAACACGTCGCTCGCCGAAAGCGCGCCGTCGCTCGCCGTGACCTTGATGTCGATCGCACCCGTATAGCCGGTGGGCGGCGTGCCGGTGAAGGTCGTGCCATCGAAGCTGAGCCAGGACGGCAGCGCACTGCCGTCGGCCAGCGCTGCCGTCCGGGTCAGCGCATCGCCATCGACATCCGTGAAGCTGCCGGCCGGGACCGTGATCGAGATGTGAACATTCTTTGGTGAGACCACGTCGGCCAACGGCTGCGCCAGCACCGGCGCGTCGTTCACCGGCGTGATGGTAAGGCGGAACACATCGCTCGCGGCGAGCGTGCCGTCGCTGGCCGTGACCTTGATATCGATGGCGCCGTTGAAGTTCGCTGGCGGCGTGCCCGCGAACGTCGTGCCGTTGAAGCTCAGCCAGGACGGCAGCGCGCTGCCGTCGGCCAGGGTTGCCGCATAGATCAGCGTATCGCCGTCGACATCCGTGAAGCTGCCGGCCGGGATCGTGATCGAAAGCGGCGTATCTTCCGGCGACGTCACGTCGGCCAGCGGCTGCGCTACGACCGGCGCGTCATTCACCGGTGTGATGGTCACGCGGAAAATGTCGCTCGCCGAACGCGTGCCGTCGCTGGCCGTGACCAGGACATCGAAACTGCCGTTGAAATTCGCCGGCGGCGTGCCGGTGAACGTCGCGCCATTGAAGCTCAGCCAGGACGGCAGCGCGCTGCCGTCGGCCAGCGTCGCCGAATAGGCCAGCGTATCGCCATTGGGATCGGTGAAGCTGCCGGCCGGGATCGTGATCGAGAGCGGCGTGTCCTCCGACGAGGACACATCGGCCAGCGGCATCGCCAGAACCGGCGCCTCGTTGACCGAGGTAATGGTCAGCCGGAAGACATCGCTGGCGGCGAGCGAACCATCGCTGGCCGTGACCTCGATGTCGAAATCCCCAGCCTGGTTCTGCGGCGGCGTGCCTGTGAAGCGCGCGCCGTCGAAGCCGAGCCAGGACGGCAGCGGACTTCCGTCGGCCAGACGGGCGGTGAACGTCAGCGTGTCGCCATCGACGTCCGCGAACGCCGTCTTGTCGAGCGCGACATCGAGGGGCTCGCCCTCGCGGCCCGCCTGATCCTCGAGCGGCCGGACCAGCACGGGCGCGTCGTTGACCGGGGCGATCGACAGCAGAAGCTCCCGCACGGTCTGTGCCGTGCCGTCCGAAGCCGCAATCTCGAGCTGGATCGCGCCGTTGAAGTTGGCGGGCGGATCGCCGCTCAGCGTCCTCGTCTGCGGGTCGTATTGCAGCCAAGACGGCAGCGCCGTGCCGTCCTTGCCACGGATTTCGACCAGCAGGGCGTCGCCATCGACATCGGTGACGAAGCCCGCCGGCAGGATCGCGCTGAAGTGCTGGTCCTCAATGCCCTTGAGCACGGGAACGGCCGAGATCACCGGCGCGTCGTTGGCCGGCGCCACGTTGATATTGACGCGCGTCGTCGCGGTCAGGCCGGTGCTGTCCTCGATCTCGTAGTCGAACCAGGCCGATCCGTTGAAATCGGCATCCGGCGTGATCTGGAGCTGGCCGAAGCCGAGATCCGCAACCGTCACGCCCGAGGTAGCCACGATCCGGGTGAGGACGAAGGCCTCCCTGTCGGCATCGCTGTCATTGGCCAGCAACTGGCTCGCAAACAGCGTCAGCGGCGAATCCTCGCGCATCTCGAGCGTATCGGGGCGCGCGACCGGAGCGTCGGCCACCGGCAGCACGTTGATCGTGACGGTCGTCGAGACAGCGAAGTCCTGCTCGTTCTTGACCGAATAGCGCAGCACGAGCTCGCCGTTTAAGTCAGCGGCCGGCGTGACGCGATACTTGCCGTTCGCAAGCAGCTCGGCGCCCTCAAGCCCGACGAAGGTCAGGGTCGATCCTTCGGGCACGAAATCGTTCGCCATGAGCGCGGCCGGATCGATGTCGATGAAGCCGTCTTCGAGGACTTCGAAGCCGGAATCCGACACCGGAATCGGCAGCGGCACGTTAGGCGCGACCAGCAGCGTCGCAAAGCCGACGCTGGAGGCGCCATGGCTGTCGGTGACACGGTAGTGGAAGCCCGCATCGCCGATATAGCCGGCGTTCGGCGTAAAGACCGCGGTCGAACCGACGCGAACCACCGAGCCCTGGTCGGCATCGAAAATCTCGACGACCTCGAAGCTGTCGCCTTCGACGTCGCGGTCGTTGGCGACGAGCGCGGCGAAGTCGATGACGACCGCCTGGTCCTGCGTCGTCCTGAACACGCCCTGCGGGTCGTTGGCCGTCCCTGCCCCGTCCGGATTGGCAATCGGCGCGTCGTTCACCGCGGCGACGTTGAACGTCACGGTGCCGGTCGAGGTCTTGCGCCCGTCGGTGATCGAGTAGCTGAAATTGACGGCGCCGCTGATGTTCTCGTCCGGCACGAACTGCCAGCGTTCGTTGGGTAGTTGGACGATACGTCCGCCACTGGCGCTGCGCGACAGCGACTGGAACGTGATCGTGTCCCCGTCGGGATCGCTGTCGTTTCCGAGCAGATCGGCCGTCGTGAATTCGAACGGCGTATCCTCGTCGGTTGCAAAGATATCGGTCGCGGCGATGGGTGCGCGGTTGGTCGAGGCGACGTTGACCTTGACCTTGCCCGTGCTCGAGCCGTCGGTGTCGTCGGTGACGATGTACTCGAACGACGCGACGCCGTCGAAATTGTGGTCGGGCGTGAACTCGATATGAGTGCCGTCAAAGCTGACGGTGCCGTGCGTGGCGTTGGCGACATCGACGAAACGGATCGGATTGCTGTCGACATCGTAGTCGTTGGCCAGCAACGTCTGCGGATCGATGAGAAGCGGCGTATCCTCGACGGCTGCGACCGTATCCTCGACCGTGGTCGGTGGATCGTTCACGGCGGCGACATGCACGATGGCCGAGCCGGTCGAGCTGCCCTCGCGATCGTCAGTCACGACATAGGTGAAGCCGTCGTCGCCGGAGAAGGCATCCGCCGGCGTATAGACCGCATAGGCCCCGGCATTGCCGTCGAAGCGCTGCGTCAGGGTTGCGCTCTGACTGCCGCCCCCGAGTGTGCGCATGAAGCGGATGCCGAGACTGGCGGCGAACGCAAGCGGTACGTCGCCCGAGAGCGCGCCGGTCGCGCTGTCGATCGTGAGCCAGCTCGGCAGCGCCGAGCCGTCTGCGAGCGTCGCGGTCCAGGCCGCACCGTCGAGCTGGCCGAGCCCGGCCGGCGGCGCGATATCGACATGGGCAAGCTCGGTGACGAGCGAGCCGTTGGCCGGCTGGCCCAGGGCAAGAATGCGCAGGGGATCGCGGTCGCGATCGAAATCGTTGCGCAGCAGGTCCGTCACCGCAAAGCGGGTAGTTTGGCCCTCCCGTCCCGTCAGGTTGTCGGTCGCGGCGTCCGGCCGCTCGCGGGTCGGCTTCACGTCATAGAAGATCAGCGCCGACTTCGCGGAGGTGCCGCCCTTCTCGTCGGTCGCGTCATAGGTGAGCACGACGGTGCCGTTGAAATCCGTCGGCACCAGCAGGCCGATCTGCTCGGGCGAGAGAACCGTGGACGCAGGAATCGGAGCGACCTTGAACGTATCGTCGACCACGGCCTCGGTGATGACCGACATGGCCGGGTGGCCGTTGCCTGCAGCGATATCGAGGCGGACCGGCACCGCGC
>Ga0265327_10003550_pt1 | contig 14784 bp, 15 predicted proteins | sample 41621metaG_FD_202089 | JGI IMG/M metagenome (GOLD analysis project Ga0265327, IMG submission 202089) | Rhizosphere microbial communities from Carex aquatilis grown in University of Washington, Seatle, WA, United States - 4-16-21 metaG | ecosystem: Host-associated > Plants > Roots > Rhizosphere... | reverse complement strand
CGGTTGCGTTGAAGAGCTGATGGCCGCCCTCCTCGCCGCGGAGAAAGGAAACGACATCCCCCTCCTCGAGCACACGCCATCCTTCCGGCGTGCGCAGGCTCGGACGGCCGTCCAGGACCACGAGCATCTCCTCCTCGGTGTAGTGAAAGTGGTACGGGTAGGAGGCCTGGCCGGGCTCGATCTCCCACAGGCTCAGCCCCAGTCGCTCGGCTCCGGCTTGGCGGCTGATCCGGGCACGCCTGGCGAGGAAGCCCTCGTGCTCTCGGAGCTCGTCGAACTCCGGCCTGTTGATGTTCGCCATCGGCTCATACCTCCGAGATGGTGGGCGGGGGACGCCGATCATAGGTGGGTTGCGCGTTGCCGGGATTGACTGTGGCGGGCTCATGCCCTAGCGTGGTTGGTGCGTGACCGTCACGGAGGGTGCGGTCCGCTCCACAGTTCAAGGAGGGACGGAGATGGGGGCATCAAGGGGGAACTCCAGGCGCGTGCTGCAGCGGGTGATCGCGGGCCTGGCGATCAGTGACGTGGCCTACCGGCTGCTGATGCGGGAGCCGCTGAGAAGGGCGCTCGGCATCGAATCGACGCACGCCTGACAGGCGGGGTTGGCGGGGCCGCGACGCTGGGCCCCGCAAACGCCGCTCAGTGAATGCCTGCCTTGCTCATCGCCTGCTCGACCGCCAGCGCCTGGTGCTGCTCGCCTAGCGCGTTCGGGTGAAGTCCGGCGCCTTCGCCGCCGTAGAGCGGTTCCATCCAGCGCACGCCGAGCGGCTGGCAGATGTCATGCCCAACGCTCCCCTTGTAGGTGTCCACGTAGGTGGCGCCGTTCGCCTTCGCCCGCGACTTGAAGACCGAGTTGTACTTGCGCTCCAGGCCATCCCAGAAGTGATAGTCGCCGGGCGTCCAGGGAAGGCTCGCCGGACAGTTCCCCTGCTTGGGGAGCAGGTTGGGATACCCGACGACGAAGACCTTCGCGGACGGAGAGTGAACATGGATCAGGTGGATCGCTTCTCCGATCAGCGCTCCGTCGGAGATGATCTCGTCGGTGAGGCTGTGCCCGAAGTGCTTCTTGCAGGGCGAGCCGCCGTTCGCGAGGATTTCCGCGTCGATGAACGTGCAGATCGAGACCGACGATGAATAGAAGTTGTTGTCGTTCCCGCCGATGCTGAGCGTCACGATTTCCGTCGACGGGGACAGTGCATCGAACTGCGGCGGCTGGTCGGCGTACTGCGCTTCGATCATGTTCCAGACGGTGGCCCCCGCGCAGCTGACATCCGTCAGCGAGAGGTTCAGGGCGGCGGCGGTCAGGTGGGGATAGTTGACGGCCGACTGCGCACAGTCGGCCACGCCGGCCGGCGGCGCGATCCCGGGGCCGGAGGTGTAGGAGTCCCCCAGCGAGACGTAGGAGGGACCTTCCGCCGCCAGGGCACCCGACGGCGCCAGGCACAGGAGCGCGAACGCGACGATGGACGCGAGCAGCATCGGCCGCTTGCCTCCTGCAGGTTCTCCCCGCCGTCCCTGGCTACCCGAATCCATATCCCACAGCGAGTCTACTCGCGTCGGGAAGGCGCTCGGACGGACTGGGACGAGTGGGGGCGCGGCTGCTCTCCGCGCCCCACCCGTCAGCCGCCGGCTAGGAGATGACCTCGGATGAGTCTTCGAGAACCTTGTCCTTGAAGCTCGCGATCGTCGCGGTGGGCTTCTTTTTCGTGATCTTGATGGTCAGGCCCACAACGCCCTTGGACGACTTCGAGAGTGTGAAGCTCACGAAGTAGGTGCTCGTCCCGTTGATCGTCGCTTCCCCCTGACCGGTGAACTTCCTGGCGTTCTTGCTCACCGTGCACTTGGCCTTCGTGAGTCGTGTCAGGACCAGGTGCTGCGCCCCGCCGGCCCAGCTGAAGCCGAGCTGCTGGCCTGCGTCGGCGAGGTTGGTCGAAAGGCTGTCAGTGATCCGCTGTTCGGTCGCGCCGCTGCCGAAGCCGGCGGCTCCCGTCAGCCTCGAGCAACCGGTGGCCGACCCGGTGGTGACCGTCAGGACCTCCTCACCGCAGGCGCTCTTCCCCGGCGCGTTCCCGGCGTCCCCGCTGTAGGACGCCTGCCAGTAGTAGGTGCCTGAGGCGAGGACCAACGCGCTCGAGGACGCCACGACCCCGCTCGTGACGTTCACGGTTCCGGCCGCCGCCACCAGGTTCGTGCAGGCGCCGTCGGAGTAGACCGCGTAGATGACACTCCCACCCGCCTCGGGCGCGTTGTGCCCTCGCAGCGTGGCGAGGTCGCCGACGGGCGTCCCTTCAGACACCGTTATTGCGGCGCCCGACTGCCCGCCGCCGGAGAGCGAGGTGAGGACGCTCGTCGGATCCTCTTCCTCTCCGGGTTCTTCTTCGCCCGCTTCTTTGGCGTGGACCGTCAGAACCTCCGCGCCGCACTGGCCGGTCGATGCGTTGTTGTTGGCGTCTCCGCTGTAGGACGCCTGCCAGTAGTAGGTGCCGAGCGCGAGCGACTGGGGCTGCGACGGGGGAGCGGTTCCGCCGGCGACGGCGACGGTCCCGGACGATGAGACCAGCGTCGTGCATTCGCTGTCGGAGTAGACCCGGTAGGTCACCGTCCCCGTTGCTCCCGGAGCCGTCGGGCCGCTGAGGATCGCGTGATCGGACACCTGCGTCCCCAGTGGGACCGAGGCCTTTTCTCCAGAGTGCCCGCCGCCCGTGAGAACCGTCGAGATCTGAGTTCCGCTGACCAGGCTCTGGCCCCCGATGAACACTGCCGAGTCGAGGATCGGGTCGCTCGCGTCGGCGATGGCAAGCTTCATGTGGTTGCTCTGGCCGGGTGTCACAGAGGCCGTGCAGGTGAGCATCGTCGTGAGGCCGTCCATCTGAGATTCGATCGATGGCGCGGGGCGCACGTTGTCGCGAAAGAGTTCGGGGTGGTGCGGCGTGGCGTCGCCGCCCCAGTCGTTTCCGTTGTTGATGCGATTGACCGCGACGGGTTCGGCTGTTCCCGGGACGAGCGCGCAGTTGTTTCCGTTCACATAGAACGCGAAGACGTCGTTGTAGGGCGTGTTGGCGTAGTTGCTGTACTCCTCCGAGGAGAAGACGTAACTGAACTGCGCCGACCCGTGAGTGGGCACGAAGTCGAATTCCAGGATTGAGGCATCGAAGGTCGGGAATTCAGCGAGGCTGCTCAGCTGTTCGTCTCCGGGCGCTTCGAAGCTCGTGATGTTGTCCGATCCGCTGGGCCCTGCCGGAACTTCGCCGGTTTCCTCATAACAGGTGTTCGGACCCTCGACTCCGCGTGAGCAGGGTTCGTCTTCGGGATTGCTCTGAACCTTGCCCGAGCTCAGAACGATGCCCGATTCGAAGCCGATGCTGCCCGCTCCGCCTGTGAAGCTTCCGGCAGCTCGCGGCGAGCCCGTGACTTTGACGTTCGATATGGACAGCCCCCCACCTACCAGCGTTTCCGCGAGGCCGGGTGCCGTAGCCCCATTGCTCAGGTCGGTAACGGTCACACCTCCCGCCCTGGCGGCGGTGGCACTCATCAGCGTCACCACGACCGCGATCAGCATCACCCCTGCCGCCATGGCCGGAATCCGGCGCGCCCTCTGTGTGTGCGGGGCTCTTTCCGCAAGGGCCTGTTGAGGCACGGTCCCCGAGAGCTTCGCCATGATGTCACGTCCTTTCGCCGGTTCGATCCTGCCCCGGCCGGGACAGGCCTTCACCCAGCTAGACACCGTGGCAACGGGCCCGTCACGCCCGAGCGCGGTGTCTGCGGGCTTCCCGGAGAGGAAGGCAGGATCCCCGCAAAAGGGCTGTGGATTTCTTCGGATTGAACGCCGCGCGGGCGCGTTCTTCGCGCCGCTCAGCCGAGCAGGCGCCCGCCGTCGACGACGATCTGGCTGCCGGTCATGTAGCTCGAGAGGTCGCTCGCCAGGAACAGGACGGCCCGGGCGATGTCATCGGGATCCCCCATGCGCCCCATCGGGATCAGGGCCTCGAATGCGCTGCGGGCCTCATCGTCGAGCGCTCCCCCGGCACCTGGCGTCACGATGCCTCCCGGCGCGACAGCGTTGACGAGGATGTTCTCCGGTGCGAGCTCGAGGGCCACGTTCTTGGTGAAGCCCCAGGCCCCGTGCTTTGAGGCGTCGTAGTGAGCAAGGCCGACCATCGAGGGATGCAGGGCGTCGATCGAGGTGACATTCACGATCCGCCCGCCCCGGCCCTGCAGAACCATCTGGGCGGCGGCAGCCTGGGTGCACATGAAGAGCCCGGTGAGGTTCACGTCCAGGACGTGACGAAAGATCTCCGCGTCGACCTCCGCCAGCGGCATGATCGGGTAGATCCCGGCGTTGTTGACCAGGATGTCGATGCCTCCGAAGTCCCGCACCGCCGCGCCGATCATCCGCTCGACGCTGGCCGCGTTGGAGACGTCGACCTGGACTGCCAATGCCCCGGCCCGACCGGAGGCGTTGAGCTCGGCGGCCGCCTCGCCCGCGGCGTGCTCGTCAAGGTCTGCGATGAGGACATCGGCGCCCGCCTCATGAAGGCGCCGGGCGATACCCAGCCCGATGCCCATCGCGCCGCCCGTGACGATCGCGCTCCGAGAGCTCAGGTCGAGGAGCCGGGCCAGCGGGGTGCTTGACGGGAGTGTGGTCTTCATGACACCCACGATCCCATTCGATCGAGCCGGGAGCTTCGGTAGTGGGCCGCCGGGAGCTTGCGGAGAATCTACGGATCGAGGTTCAGGCGGGTGCCTCGGCGGGTGAGAGCAGACCCAGGGCAGCCGCCTCGTCGCGGAGCTTCTCGCGCGCGTCCGGGTGGGCTGCCTGCTCGATTATCAGCCGCGCCTGGGCGCGCTGGCTGCGGCCGAAGATCTGCGCGATCCCCTGCTCGGTTATGACCGCGGAATGCTGGAACGAGGTGACCGGTGTGTTCAGGCGCCCGACGATCGTGGAGCTGTCGCTCGGGTCATGCCACGAGCGAAGCGCGATCACCGCGTGGCCGCCTCTGGAGCGGATCGCCCCGGCGACGAAGTCGGGCTGCCCGCCGAACCCCGAATAGACGCGGCCTCTGATGTGGCTGGCGCCCGCCTGGTCGGCCAGGTCGAGTTGGAGGGCCGTGTTGATCGAGACCATGCCGGCCTGGGCCTCGATCAGCGAGGTGTCGTTGGTCGTCTCGGTGCGCTTCATCAGCAGCCGGGGGTTGCGATCGGCCCAGCGGTAGAGCTCGGGGGAACCGAACAGAAAGGAGGAGACGATCGGCCTGCCCGCGTCGAGCGCGCCTTGGTTCTCCAGCTCCATGACCCCGTCGCTGATCATCTCCGACCAGACACCCAGCCGGCGCCGCGACGAGAGAGCCCGCAAAGTTGCATCGGGAACCTGCCCGATCCCCAGCTGCAGGGTCGCACCGTCCCCGACAAGCCCGGCGACCCGCTCGGCGATCAGCTGCGCCTCGGGGTGCGCCGGCCCGTAGATCGGCGAGGGCAGCTCGGCCGGGCCCTCGATCGCAAGGTCGATCAGCTGGCAGTCGATCTCCCCGTCGCCGAGGGTGTAGGGCATCGCTTCGTTCATCTGCGCGACGACCAGCCCGCCGCGCGCCCGGACCCGTTCGAGGGCTGCCACGAGGATGTTCACCTCGACACCCATCGAGACGCGCCCATCGCGCTCGGTGGTCGTGTTGAGCAGGAGGATGTCGGGCGGACGCAGCGTGTCGAACAGCCGCGGAACCAGGGAGAGACGCATGGGCAGGTAGTCGAGCAGCGGGCCGGCTGCCCGCATCCCTGGTCCCACGAAGGGCGTCTCGAAGATCACGCCCTCGCGTTGCGGCAGCGGCCCCTGGGCCGCCAGCATGAACAGCCGGTAGCGCTCCCGCGCCTCGTTCACGATCCGCAACGCCAGCTGGGGAACGGCGTGGTTGCCGCTGGCGACGACCCTCGGCTCATCACCGGGCACGGCTGCGACGGCTTCGTGAAGCTGGCGTTCGGAGACGACCCGCATGGCGGCTGACACTACGGACGGCCAGCCCCCCGGGCATGCGGGATAAGTACGGAGCGCGTTAGGTGTACTGCGCGGTAGTTGCGAGGGGCTCGCGGCGGTTGACTGTGAGCAAGTGTTCGAGGTCCGAATCCACGGCCGGGGCGGGCAGGGCGTCGTGACGGCCGCAGAGCTGCTCTCACTGGCGGCATTCAACGACGGCCTGAAGGCCCAGGCCTTTCCGAGCTTCGGCTCCGAGCGCATGGGTGCCCCGGTGATCGCCTTCTGCCGCATCGACGACGTCCGGATCCGCCTGCGCGAGCCGATCGCCGAGCCCGATGCCGTCGTGGTGCAGGACCCCACCCTGCTCCACCACGTCGATGTGTTCGGGGGCCTCGACCCCGAGGGCTATGTCCTCATCAACTCCACCCGGACCCTCGAGGAGCTCGGCCTCGGCGAGCTGCGCGAGCGTCACCGCCCCGAGCGTCTCGTGACCGTCCCGGCGAGTGAGTTCGCCCGGGCTCGGCTGGGCCGGCCGATCCCCAACGCCGCGCTGCTCGGCGGCCTCACGGCGCTCGCCGGGCTCACCTCGATCGATGCCCTCGAGCGGGCCATCGACGAGCGCTTCGGCGCCAGTCCCGCCGCCAAGGCGAACCGGCTTGCCGCACGCGACGCCTATGACCACGTGGGCGCCCAGCGGGAGGCGGCCCGTGCCTAGCCAGATCGAGGGCTCGCTTGCGATCGCCAGGGCGGTGGCGCGCTGCCGCCCGGAGGTCGTCTGCGCATATCCGATCACGCCGCAGACGCACATCGTCGAGGGTCTCTCGAGGATGGTGGCGACCGGCGAGCTGGCGCCCTGCGAGTTCGTCAATGTGGAGTCGGAGTTCTCAGCCATGTCGGTCGCGATCGGCGCCAGTGCAACGGGCGCCCGCGCCTACACCGCGACTGCCAGCCAGGGCCTCCTTTACATGGCCGAGGCTCTGTTCAACGCCTCGGGCCTGGGCCTGCCGATCGTGATGACCGTCGCCAACCGGGCGATCGGCTCGCCGATCAACATCTGGAACGACCACAGCGACTCGATGGCGCTGCGCGATTGCGGCTGGATTCAGCTCTACGCATCCGACAACCAGGAGGCGGCGGACCTGCACGTGCAGGCCTTCAGGCTCGCCGAGAAGCTCTCGCTGCCGGTCATGGTCTGCGTCGACGGCTTCGTGCTCACCCATGCGGTCGAGCCGCTCGAGGTGCCCGAGGCCGAGCTGGTCGATGACTACCTCCCCCCCTTCCTCCCGCGCCAGGTCCTCGACCCCTCGGACCCCATCACGATCGGCGCGATGGTCGGACCGGAGGCGTTCACCGAGGTCCGCTATCTCGCCCACGCCAAGCAGATCGAGGCGCTCGACGTGATCCCTCAGCTGGCCGAGGAGTTCGAGCAGAGCTTCGGACGGACCTCGGGTGGTCTCTTCAGCACCTACCGCTGCGAGGACGCCGAGACGATCGTCCTCGCCATGGCTCGGTCGTGGGAACTCTCGAAGAGGTGGTCGATGAGGCAAGGGCCGCAGGGCTCTCGATCGGGGTGCTCGCCCTGAAGGCGTTCAGGCCCTTCCCTCTCGAGGAGGTCCGAGCGGCCCTCGCACGGGCCGGCAGGGTGATCGTCCTCGAGCGTGCATTCGCCGTCGGGGTGGGAGGCATCCTCAGCGCGGATGTCCGCGCCGCGATCGGCCCCGACGGCCCGGCCTCCCACACGGTCATCGCCGGTCTGGGTGGTCGTCCGATCACCAGGCGCTCGCTCCACGCCCTGCTCGACGATGCGCAGGCGGGACGGCTCGAGGCGCTGCGGTTCCTCGACCTGAGAAGAGACGTGGTCGAGGGCGAGCTGATGAGAAGCCGCGGCGGTGGACGGCCGGGGCCCCACGCGGAGAACATCCTGCGGGAGCTCGGAATCGTCTCGGCGGGTCCGGTATGAGCGAGACGCGCTTCTACCAGACGGGAACCTTCGCGGTGGGCAACAGGCTGCTGGACAGCGACGGCTCGTCCGTCCAGTCGGACCCCGATCGTGCCAACTCCCTGACCAAGGGCCACAGGGCCTGCCAGGGCTGCGGCGAGGCCCTCGGGGCCCGCTACGCGCTGGACGCCGCCCTGCGGGCGACCGAGGGCCGGCTGATCGCGGCGAACGCGACCGGCTGCCTCGAGGTCTTCTCGACCCCCTTCCCCGAGACCTCCTGGCGGCTGCCCTGGATCCACTCGCTGTTCGCCAACGCTCCGGCGGTCTCGACGGGCATCGCGGCAGCCCTGCGTGCGAAGGGCCGCAGCGACATCCGGGTCGTCGGGCAGGGAGGCGACGGCGGGACCGTCGACATCGGCATGGCCAGCCTCTCGGGGATGTTCGAGCGGGGCGATGACGTGCTCTACATCTGTTACGACAACGAGGCCTATATGAACACCGGGGTGCAGCGGTCGGGTGCCACTCCCCCGGCCGCCAGGACGGCCACGACCGAGCCCCTGGGCGCCACGGCCGGCAACAACTTCAGCCAGGGCAAGAACATGCCCCTGATCGCGATGGCCCACGAGATCCCCTACGTGGCGACCGCGACGGTGGCCGAGCTGCGCGACCTCGAGGCCAAGGTCTCCCGGGCGATGGAATTTCACGGCCCGCGCTACCTGCATGTCCTCGTCCCCTGCCCCCTGGGCTGGGGGTCCGCCACGGCCGACACGATCAAGATCGCCAGGCTCGCGAAGGAGAGCGGCCTGTTCCCGGTCTTCGAGGCGATCGACGGGCGCGTCGGCGAGGTCTCGAAGATCCGCCGCCAGGTTCCGGTCGAGGAGTATCTGCGTCCTCAGAAGCGCTACGCGCACCTCTTCGCGGGCGAGGGACGGGCGGACGTCATCGCGGCGCTTCAGGCCCGCGCCGAGAGGAACATCGAGCGCTTCGGGCTGCTCGACCCGGACGAGGACGCTCAGGGGCCGGAGCTGCTCGAGCTGCTGGCCCGCAGCGAGAGAGGCCCCCAGTGAGCGCCCCCGAGCCGGCACCCCGCCCGTTTGCGATCACGCTCGACGTCGGCACCAGCCTCGCGAACCACACGGGTGCCTGGCGCGTCGAACGGCCCCGCTACGTCAGCCGGCTGCCGCCCTGCAGCAACGGCTGCCCCGCCGGCGAGGACATCCAGGGCTGGCTCTATGACTCGGAGTCGGGCGGCGAGGGCTACGAACACGCATGGTTGAAGATCGTCCGGGACAACCCGTTCCCGGCGGTGATGGGCAGGATCTGCTTTCACCCCTGCGAGACGGCCTGCAACCGGGCCCAGCTGGACGAGCCGGTCGGGATCAACTCGGTCGAGCGGTTCCTGGGCGATGAGGCGATCCGCCAGGGCTGGACGCTCCCCGTTCCGGCGCCCTCGAGCGGCAAGCGCGTGCTGGTCGTCGGCGCGGGCCCCTCCGGCTTGAGCGCTGCCTACCACCTCGCCCTTGGCGGACATCACGTGACGATCTCCGAGGCCGCGGCGAAGCCGGGTGGCATGATGCGCTACGGGATCCCGGCATACCGCCTGCCGCGCGAGACGCTGGACGCGGAGATCGACCGGATCCTCGCGATGGGAGTCGAGCTGCGCTGCAACGAGCCGATCGAGGCGCTCGAACACGAGCTGGCCCGAGGGGAATACGACGCGGCCTTCCTGGCGGTTGGTGCCCACATAGCCCGCAATGTCGATCTTCCGGGCGGCACGGCCTCGCACATCCTCGACGCCGTCTCGATGCTGCACGGGATCGAGGACGGAGAGCCGCCCCAGCTTGGCCGCAAGGTCGTCGTCTACGGCGGCGGTGATACGGCCCTCGACGCCGCACGCACGGCGCGGCGCCTCACCGGAGTCGATCCGGTGGTCGTCTATCGCCGCACCCGCGAGCGCATGCCGGCCCACCCGGAGGAGCTGCAGCAGGCTGAGCAGGAGGGGATCTCCTTCCGCTGGCTCTCAACCGTCTCGGCCGCTGCGGCAGCCCCGCCGGCGCCGGGCGAGGTCCACGGGGGCGCCCGTCTGCGGATCGAGCGGATGGAGCTCGACGCTGACGGCATGCCGCAGCCGACGGGAGAGTTCGAGGAGCTGGACGCGGACAGCCTGATCCTGGCCCTCGGCCAGAGCGCCGACCTGGCCCTGCTCGAGGGGCTCGAGGGAATCAGCATCCAGGAGGGTGTCGTCGAGGTCGACGAGCGCATGATGACCGGCCACCCGGGGGTCTTCGCCGGCGGCGACATGACGCCGGGTCAGCGGATGGCGGCGGTCGCGATCGGGCACGGCCGCCGGGCTGCGAGGTGCATCGACAGCTGGCTCAAGGAACTCCCGGCGCCCGGCGTCCCGGAGGTTCAGCTTGCGGGGTTCGACGAGCTGAACACCTGGTACTACGCGGATGCGCCGCGAACCGTGAGGCCGCTACTCGAGGACATCCGGCGTCAGAGCACCTTCGAGGAGGTCGTGATCGGCCTCGACGAGGACTCGGCCCTGTTCGAGGCCAGACGCTGCCTGTCATGCGGCAACTGCTTCTCCTGCGACAACTGCTTCGGGGTCTGTCCCGACAACGCGGTCATCAAGCCCGGCCCCCCGGGAGAGCCCTACGCGATCGACCTCGACTACTGCAAGGGCTGCGGCATGTGCGCAGCCGAGTGTCCGTGCGGCGCGATCGAGATGATCCCCGAGGAAATCTGAGAGGACTAGGCTCCCGCCATGGCTCGAATTGGAATGCTCACCGGCGGCGGCGACTGCCCCGGCCTCAACGCTGTCATCAGGGCCGCCGTGCGTACCGGGCTACCCGACGGGCACACCTTCTTCGGCTATCAGTACGGCTGGGCCGGGGTGATCGCCGACGAAGGCTTCGAGCTGACGATCGAGCGCACCCTGGGCATCCTCCCCCGCGGCGGGACGATCCTCGGGACCTCGCGAACCAACCCGTTCGCGGACGGAGCCGATGGCACCGAACAGATCCGTGCCTCGATGGCCGCTCGGGGGATCGACGCGCTGATTCCGATCGGCGGAGACGACACCCTGGGCGTCGCGCAGATGCTCCATGAAAAAGGAATCCCGGTCGTGGGCGTGCCCAAGACGATCGACAACGACCTCGGCGGCACGGACTTCACCTTCGGCTTCCAGACGGCCGTCCAGATCGTCACGGACGCGATCGACCGGCTCCACACGACAGCCGAGTCCCACAACCGGGTCATGCTGGTGGAGGTCATGGGCCGCCATGCGGGTTGGATCGCAACCCACGCGGGGATCGCCGGCGGAGCCGATGCGATCCTGGTGCCCGAGCGTCCCTTCGACATGGACGATGTCTGCGCTCACCTCACCCGTCGCCACCAGCGGGGGCGGAAATTCTCGATCGTCGTCGTCGCCGAGGGCGCCACCCCACGGGAGGGGAGCCTGACCGCCGCCGACGGCACACCGGTAACGCGCGTTGCCGGGACGGATGCCTTCGGACACGCGCGGCTTGGCGGAATCGGCGTGATGCTCGAGCACGAGATCGAGACGCGCACGGGCTTTGAGACCAGGGTGACCATCCTTGGCCACGTCCAGCGGGGCGGCACCCCGGTCGCGTTCGACCGGATCCTGGCGACCCGCTTCGGCGTCAGCGCCCTGCGGGCGGTGGCCTCTGAAAACTTCGGCATGATGGTCGCCCTGCGGGGGACGCAGATCCTTCAGGTCCCGCTGGGTGAAGCGCTGGCCGGGCCGAAGCTGCTCGACCCGGAGCTCTACGCGACCGCCGAGCTGTTCTTCGGCTGAGAGCCCCGGCGGGGAACCTGCTGGGTGATGCAGTGGATGTTGCCTCCGCCGAGCAGGATCTCCCGTCCGGGCACGCCGACGATCTCGCGTCCGGGAAACGCGCCGGTGAGGATCTGAGCGGCTGTCTCATCTGAGCGCTCGTCCAGCAGCGGGAAGACCACCCGGGAGTTGGCGATGAAGAAGTTGACGTAGGAGGCGGCCATCCGTTCGCCCGCCGGACGGGGCAGCGTCCCTGCCCGCTGTTCGATGCCCGCGGCCTCCTCGGCGGTGATCGAGAGAGCCGCCGGGGCGGGCACACGGATCACCTCGATCTCCCGGCCCTTGGCGTCGCGGGCCGCCTGAAGGCGGCGCTCGGCGTCCTCGGCGGCCGGGCGGGTGGGGTCGGCCTCGTCCTCGGGCCAGGTGAGCAGCACGACGCCCGGGCCGGCGAAGCAGGCGAGGTTGTCGACGTGTCCGTCGGTCTCATCGCCGAAGACCCCGTTGCCGAGCCACAGGACGGTGCTGACGCCCAGATGCTCGCGCAGGGCCTCCTCGATCTGCTCCCTTGAGAGGCCGGGGTTGCGGTTGTGGTTGAGCAGGCATTCTTCGGTCGTGAGGACCGTTCCCTCGCCGTCGACGTGGATCGAGCCGCCCTCCAGGACGAACGGTGCGCGATAGCGATCGACACGTTCGATCTCGAGGACCTTCTGAGCCACTCGGTCGTCGTGCTCCCAGTTCCCATAGAGGCCGCCCTCCTCGCCACCCCATGCGTTGAAGTGCCAGTCGACGCCCCGCAGGGCTCCCGACTCGTCGAGCAGGAAGCTGGGACCCATGTCGCGCATCCAGGAGTCGTCGGTGGAGATCTCGACGACCCGCACCGCCGGCGAGAGCATCGACCGGCAGCGCTCGTATTGCCTGTCGGAGACGGCGATCGTGACCGGCTCGCTCATGGCGATCGCCTCGGCGACCGCCGCGAAGGCCTCCTGCCCCGGCTGGGCGTTCTGGCGCCAGTTGTCGGGACGCTCGGGCCATGCCATCCAGCAGCCCTCGTGGGGCTCGAACTCGCCGGGCATCCAGAAACCGTCGGCGGCGGGTGTGCTGTCGAGGGTCCGGGCCACGGCTAGACGCTACCGCTGCGCGGGCTCATGGGGTCTGACGCCTCAGCGTGACGGCTCCAAGCGCCAGTGCGCCGAACGCGAAGGCCAGAACGATCACCACGTCGCCCCAGAGCGCCCCGCCGGCGCCCGACTGCAGCGTCAGGTGGTGCATGCCGTCGACGGCGTAGGAGAGCGGCAGGACGTCCGACAGGGCGTGAAGCCCGGCGGGCATCAGCTGGCGGGGGACCAGCAGGCCGCAGAGCAGCAGCTGCGGCAGGATGATCGCGGGCATGAACTGAACCACCTGGAACTCGCTGCGGGCGAAGGCGCTGGCGAGCAGGCCTAGGCCCATTCCGAGCAGTGCGACCGAGACCGCCAGCAGGACGACCATGGCGGGCGGCCCGGCCACGTTCAGCCCGAGCAGGCCGAGGGTCACGGCACTTGCAACAAGCGCCTGGAGGACTGCCAGCAGGCCAAAGGCGAGCGCGTAGCCGAGCAGCAGCTCGAGGCGCCCCAGCGGGGTGGTGAGCAGCCGCTCGAGGGTCCCGCTGACGCGCTCGCGCAGCAGTGCCACCGAGGTGACCAGGAAGACGGTCGTCAGCGGGAAGATCGCCAGCAATGGGGCACCGGCGCGGTCGAAGGCGAGCAGGTGACGGTCGTAGATCAGCCGCAGGAGGGTCTCAAGGACACATGGCACCGCGAGCAGCAGGACGATCGTCCGCGGGTCGTGACGCAGCTGGGAGAGGACCCGGCCACCGGTGGCGAAGGTGCGAGAGCCGGCGGATCCCATCAGTTCTCGATCAGGCGCACGAACGCCTCGTCCATGTCGTCCGTGCCGGTTCGCTCGAGCAGCTCCTCTGGGGTCAGGGCCGCAATCATGCGCCCGTCGCGCAGCAGGATCAGCCGGTCGCAGTGTCGGGCCTCGTCAAGGACATGGCTCGAGATCACGAGTGCCGCGCCCTCGGAGGCGAGCTCGCGGAAGAGCCCCCACAGCTCCCGCCGCAGCAGCGGATCGAGGCCGACGGTTGGCTCGTCGAGCAGCAGCAGGCCGGGTGAGCCGAGCAGGGCCGCCGCCAGCGAGACGCGTGCCCGCTGCCCACCGGAGAGATCGCGGACGAGTTGGCCGGCCTGATCCTGCAGGCCCGTCCTCGAGAGCATCTGCCCCGTGTCGGCGCCCGTGATGTGAGCGAAGTAGCGGAGGTTCTCGGCGACGCTCAGGTCCTCATAGACCGAGGGTGCCTGGGTCATGTAGCCGAGCTGCCGGCGCACCGCGGCGCTTCCGGGCTGCCGGCCGAGGACGCTCAGCTCCCCCGCGACGTTCGCCTGCACTCCGGCGATCGCCCGGATCAGGGTGGACTTGCCGCTGCCGCTCGGGCCGAACAGGCCTGTCACCTCACCCGCGTGTATCTCGCAGGAGACGCCCTTCAGCGCCTCGATCGCGCCACGGCGGACCCGCACATCGCGGGCGATGACGGCCGGGGCGCTCAGGTGACCTCGATGGCTCTGGCGACCGCGATGCCCTGGGCGACGTCGAGCGTCGAGATGACGCCCACGGGACGGCCGTCCTGGGCGACGACCAGGTGTGAGGATTCGTGCTCGGCCATCAGCCTTGCGACCTCGTCGATGCGCTCTGAGAGGCTGACGGTGACGATCTCCGTCGCGGCCAGCTCTCCGGCGGTTGCGCCGGTCCGTCCGGCCGCCAGTGCCTTCATCAGATCGAGATCGGAGAGGATTCCCCAAACGAGGCGCTCCTGCTGGGACGCATCGCGGGCCAGCCCCTCGACGACGACACAGTGAACCCGGTTGCGGGCCATCGTCTCGGCCACCTCCAGCATGGGGGTCTGCGGGGGCGTTGCGATCAGGCCGGCGTGCATCACCTCGCCGACTGTCACGGGGGGAATCTCGGAAGTCATACGGGTCGCTCCTTCCAGGGGCTCTGGAGCCGGTTGGCCCCCGTTGAAATGGCGTAGCGTCAAGCGTCGCA
>Ga0265327_10003549_pt1 | contig 14790 bp, 10 predicted proteins | sample 41621metaG_FD_202089 | JGI IMG/M metagenome (GOLD analysis project Ga0265327, IMG submission 202089) | Rhizosphere microbial communities from Carex aquatilis grown in University of Washington, Seatle, WA, United States - 4-16-21 metaG | ecosystem: Host-associated > Plants > Roots > Rhizosphere... | reverse complement strand
AATAGTATTCATGCGCAATTATCCCCGACTGCGCGAGGATGCGCCGGTAAATCTCATCAGAGCATTTTGCGATGGAAAATTGTCGTACAAGATTGATGCAAACCGACACTTGAGGCAAGATGCGCGCAGGTGAACTTTTTGAACACGATAAAGAATTATTGAGGATAGAGATGGGCGCACAGTGGAAGGCCAGACACAAAGAAATCGCGGCGAACGCCAAGGGTAAAATTTTCGGCAAGCTATCCAAGGAAATCATGGTCGCCGCACGCGGTGGTGCCGACCCCGACATGAATTCGCGTTTGCGCTTGGTGGTGGAGCAAGCCAAGAAAGCCTCGATGCCGCGTGAAACGCTGGAGCGCGCCATCAAGAAGGGCGCGGGCCTGCTCGACGGTGGCGCGAATCTGGAGCGCTTGGTGTACGAGGGTTTTGCGCCACATCGCGTGCCGGTAATCGTCGAATGTCTGTCGGATAATGTAAACCGCACCCGATCCAGCATGAACGTGCTGTTCCGCAAAGGGCAACTCGGCGCGGCGGGCTCCGTCTCGTGGGATTTTAATTATCAGGGAATGATTGAAGCGACGCCGAACTCCAAGGACGCGGACGCGGAGTTGGCGGCTATTGAAGCCGGCGCGCAGGACTTTGAACCCGCCGATGAAGGTGCAACGCTGTTCATCACCGACGCCACCGATCTGGATGCGGTGTGTCGCGCTTTGCCCGCGCAGGGCTTTACCGTGCAATCCGCGCAGTTGGGTTACCGCCCGAAAAATACCGTCACGTTGAACGATGAGGAACGCGCGGAAGTCGAGGCTTTTCTGGAAGCGATCGACGCGGACGATGACGTGCAGAATGTCTATGTGGGGCTGGGCGATTAACGTGAAGCTCGGCTAGCACTTGCCTGTACGTTGCATTGGTATTGGGCTGTTTTGCTGAGCCTCTCAATCCAATGCGAAAAGTCTTGCCCTCAAACAGTCATTGGTGTTCGACGGCACACCGGCCTTCATTTTGAAGCAAATTCTGCGAGTGCTTTTTCGATTGCTGCACGATTCGGCAAGTCGGCTTCGCGCGTCAACATAAACTGTCCCGGCCCATTGTTGCTGCGATCCCATTTATCGATACCCAGTTTCTCGACCAATTGATCGAGCACTTGCCGAGGATTCTGGCAGAAGTCCTCATACTGAACTACCAGTTTTCTGGATTCGTCCACTGTTGCCATACCTTGCTCGAGGGCCTTGTTGATGTAGTGCAATTGTCCGGCAGACTGAGCGATGGATTCAAGGTGTTTCAGTTGCGGATATTCGGGTATCTTGAAGGAATACCACTCGTTTTCGCTGCCGAGTTGCCGCTTCCGCGCTTCAAGGATAGACGCCACGTTCGTTACCGGATCGCGCTTGATCTGGATGAAGAGCGCTTTCTTGAAAAGCGCATTCAGGAAAGGAATGTTGTAGTTGAGGATCATACTTTTAAGGGCAAATGGTTTGCCGAATACTTGTGTTAACGTGGTGAGTTCAGCTACCAGCGTTTCTCGATCAACCACTCGAAATAATTCATCGTCAGATAGCCAGTCCAGCTCGCCAAATGGCAGGAAGCGTCGCCAGAAATACCAGAATTCATTGGGTGCTAACGCGCCTTTTGTCTTGCCGTTTTCCGATTCGAATAGGATTGGGCCATTAAAGTCGAGTATCTCATCGCGAAAATTAAATCGCGGATCGGTCAATAGTAGTTGGATTTGTGCGCCGACCACCGGCGCACCATAAAACCGGGAAAGCAGGTTGGTAGGGTAGGCAACCAAACCAATGTGCGCCAACCATTGCATGAATAATGTGGTGCCGCTGCGTAGCGGTCCCATCACGAAGATAAGGGGGTAATCCGGATTCTGTATTGCTGATGTTGCGATGAGTTGCTGTTCAGCACAATGCAAGGCACGATTAAGATTGCCCAGCAAATCTTCTAATTGGGCATTTCGTTTGAATACAGGCACGCGCTCCGCTTCTTCTGGTCTAGTGTGCATGGGTGCTCTTTCTTGGGGGCAATTCGAACGAATCCAGATGATGCATGATCTCAACCGGTCCAATTTCCATTAGCGCATCGATGATTGAAAGGCAGGGAATAAACCCCGCCGCTCGTTGCCGGTATATTAAAGGGCGCATGACAATAAATCGCAAATCTATGCCCGAGTCGTGAAAGATTTTTTCATCGTAAAGATTTTGCCCGCCCTTGGGATTGATGTAGGTGGTCGCTGCTTCTCGTTTGCATATGTCGAGAATTCGTTCCTGTCCGGATAACTCGTTATTCTGGTAATGGCGGCTGGTCACCACGAATTCGGTGTTAATGGACATGAATGCTGACAACACTTGCAACTGATGTACCAGAAAGTCCGAGAGATTGTCGGTGTCATGGCTAATGATTTTTTCTATGACCGGAAATACCCCGTCAAAACATGGGGCGGCCCGATAGGTTATTTCAACCATTTTGAGCAGCTTGGTGCGCCATGCAGATGAAGGCTGCAATGCCGTATCGCAGATGTGTTTGTAAGAGGATGATTGATACAGCGGCATTGTGATATAGCTTGGCTCGCCGTTAATCAGGATACGATTGCGGTTGATCCATCCACCCTTGATGTAATTCACGTCGTCGTAGATAACAAAACGATCTACGGCATGGATCAGTTGCCAATAGCCGATATAGGGAAAAAAATAGGGCTGCATGATAGCGAGGATCATGCGGGGGGCTCCGCCATTGCACGAATAACGTCAACTATGGTGTTGACGGATTCCCCGGTTATTGCCGTGCCTGTTGGCAACACAATCACGCTGTCCGCAATTTTTTTTGTGTTGGGTAAAAACAGCCCGGCATGAGGATATAGCTCGCTATACGGTTTCATGTTGTGGCATCCCGGCCAGAAATATTTGCGCGCCAGAATGTTTTCGGCGCGCAGGGCTTGGACAATTTGGTCGCGAGTGGCAACGCAATCTTCGCCGATTTCAATCACCACGTACTGGTAGTTGTTGCGCTCGGTTTCGTCAAACTGCAGCAGGCGGATGCCGCGCATGCCGGATAGCGCTTCCCGGTAAGCAAGGTAGTTGCGCCGGTTGGTCTCGATCACGCTGTCGATGTCGTCGAGATTGACCAGTCCCATCGCGGCGGCGATTTCCATCATTTTGCCGTTGGTACCTGAGTGGATGACGTTATCGATTCCCGCGAAACCGAAGTTGCGCATCAAGCGCATCGTCGCGGCGAGGTCGTCATCGTTGGTGACAACTGCGCCGCCCTCGAAGGTGTTAAAAAATTTGGTGGCGTGAAAGCTCAGCACTTCGCAGGCACCAAAGTTGCCGATCATCTTCCCCCGGTGCGAGCAGCCCAAGGCATGAGCGGCATCGAACATCAGCTTGAGACCATGCGCGTCGGCGATGTCCTGCAAGGCCTCGACCGGTGCGCCGCGCCCCCAGAGATGAACGCCGATGATGCCGCTGGTGCGCGGCGTGATCATGCGCCTCACGGCTTCGGGGGAAAGCATATGGGTGGACGGATCAATGTCCGCAAACACCGGCGTAATCGCCTGCCAATGCAAAGCGTGAGCGGTGGCGATAAAAGTGTAGGACGGGACGATCACCTCCCCTTCCAGTCCCAGCGCACGAATCGCGATTTCGAGCGCCACCGTGCCGTTGCACATGGCGACGCAGTGTTTGACACCCAGATGGTCTGCGATGCGCTGTTCGAGTTTGCGCACCATCGGCCCATCATTGCTCAGCCAGCGGCGATCAAAAATATCATTCACATATTTCAGGAACGCTTCGCGGCTGCCGATGTTGGGGCAACCAACGTGCAGGGGTTCTGCAAAAGCAGGCGCGGCGCCATTGATGGCGAGGTCTTGGGCGGTCAGGATGGACTTCAATTTCGCAACCCGATCTTGCGAGGGACAAACATTTTTGTGCATGTCGCCGCTGGAATTATCAAGTCAGTACGATCCGTGGGAGTCATGATTTTTCCTTGGTTCTCTCCGCGTGGATTCCCTCCGCGTCCAGTTGTGCTTTGATGCCGAGAAAAAAATTTGCCAGATCCTCAATCGGCTGCATGTTTTCAAACAGCGTGTAATTGTTCGCCAGTATTCGGGTCTTGATGTTTTCGCGCAAGGCATGATCGGAGGCAATGAGCAGCGCTTTACGGGCATAGTCTTCCGTGTCGGCGGCCACACATTCCGGCACATCCAGCAGTTTGCAAAACTGCAAGCCGATGCGTCCGCGCAGGAATTCTCCCGGCCTGGTGACAACCGGCGTTCCCACGGAATAAGTGGCAATCGCTGTCGTTCCTATCCCGAAGTGAAATGGATCGAGAACGACGTCCGAGATTTTATTCAAGCTGAGGAAGTCCGAATAATCGTTGATCCAAGGCAGGAATAAAACCCGATCCCTGACGTTGTCCGGAATGGTCTGCGCCATTCTTTTTTCCAGCAGCCCTCTCCAGGTTGGATGCGTTTCATCTTCAAACAGAATGACGTATCCATCGGGGTCGAGTTGCAGGATGCGGGTTATCGCCGCATCGAATTCCGGGTGGATTTTTTGCAGCTTCATGGGGCAGGTGTAGAGGTGTCCATCCTCGGGTAAGCCCAGTTCCTTGCGCGTTTTGAACGTGGCGGGCATAAGCGGAAGTTCGAAATACGAGGGCCGGATCGGCAGGCGCACCAGTTTTTCGCTGTAATGCGCATCCGCATTTTCGGGTTCCGCCAGAACGGAGGATAAAAAGTAATCCACGTTGCCGATGCCCGTCGTGACGGGGTGCCCGCCCACCACGCACTGCACCTGCGCCAGACGGGAAAAAGCCAGAAAGTAGCTCAGCGGATCCATGCCGATGTCGAGATAAACCAAAATATCCAAGCCCAGCGCCGCCACTTTTTCGCGCGCCAGATCCAGTTGATTGGGCAGGTGGACATGGGTTCCGCTAAAGTTCGGGTAGGCGTTGCGGGCGGATTCTTCCTGATGTCCGTGACTGGAGATCAGCGAGACCTCGAATTCATCGCGCTTGGCCAAAGCCTCCACGACCCGTCCATAGCAAAGCGAAACCGAATGCGCGTAAATGAACTTGGACAAGAAGCCTATGCGCGTTTTATTGCTTGCCGAGCTCGGGCTGGCGCAATGGGGCGCGGTATAGAGCAGGGCGGGGCAGGCTTGCTCGTACAGGCGGGCCGTTTTTTGCTGGATGGCGCGGTCGTTCAGGCCGTGATAAGCCAGATAGAAATTGGTCGCGCCAAACTCCTTGCTCGGATCGGTCAGCGTTATTCCTTCGGCCAGCAAGTGATCGAGATTGTGCTCGAATCGCGCTCTGTTTTCGAGCATCTCCGCCTGAGTGCCCATGATGGGCGGGAGCATGAGCAGGCTGGCGACTTTCAATCCGTCATTGGGGTTAAGCGACTGCGCGCGCCGGTAGCAAGCCAGCGCTTCATCCAGTTTGCCTTGTTCGCGCAAGGTACTGCCCAGATTCTTGTGGGCCTCGGCAAAGTCCGGTATGAGCGCAATGGCCTTGCGGTAGCACAACACCGCATCGTCCAGCTTGCCCTTGTCCAGAAAGGTGTTGCCCAGATTGCTGTATGCCACGCCGAATCGAGGATCCAGGCGCACGGCTTCGCGGAAGGCGGCAATCGCCGAATCGAGCTGGCCGAGTTCCTTGTACGCATTTCCGAGGTTGCAATGAAAAGCGGGAATGGCGCGGTTAATCCGGATCGCGCTTTCGATCAGATAAATGGCTTCTTGATGCAGGCCGCGTTGCAGCGCGATCAGCCCGAGGTAATGCAGCGCATCACAGTCGTGCGGGTTTCTTGCCAGCAGGGCGCGGTAGCTTGCTTCGGCCTCGTTCAGCATGCCGGCCTGATGCAGGGCAACGCCCCGCATCAGCAGTTCCGAAGGCGGTGCCACATTGCTTGCGTTAACGCTGTGATTGACGCTGGTCTCCGCACGGGGAGAGAAGATATGGGTGGCCGCCGGTTTTCCGAGGCAGCATTTTTTGTATTTCTTTCCGCTGCCGCAGGGGCATGGGTCGTTGCGGTTGGGTGAATTCATCTCGAATATAAGTCTGGCAAACGACAAGGTAAGAAATTTTGCAGCCCGCATATTAGCATTTCCCTTGTTCCGGCTGACAGCCCGTATCGAGGGATAATCAAACGTAGATTTCCTTGTGCTACCGGCGGCAAGGGCTGCTACAATTTCCGCCATTTTATTTCGGTCAAACAAGGGATAAATCATGCTGCTCTGGTTCGTCATCGCCTATTGGATCATTTCGGTTGGCATCGGCCTGTACGCTGCCACGCGCGTACACAACACCAAGGACTTCGCCATCGCCGGGCGGCATCTGCCGTTCTACATGGTCACCGCTACCGTATTTGCCACTTGGTTCGGCTCGGAAACTGTGCTCGGTATTCCCGCCACGTTTCTCAAGGAAGGTTTGCACGGCGTAGTCGCCGACCCATTTGGAGCTTCGATGTGTCTGATTCTGGTCGGGCTGTTTTTTGCCGCGCCGCTGTACCGTATGAACCTGCTGACCATAGGTGACTTCTACAAGAAAAAATTTGGCCGCAGCGTGGAGGTGATGACTACCATCGCCATCGTGATTTCTTATCTCGGTTGGGTAGGCGCGCAAATTACCGCGCTGGGGCTGGTGTTCAACGTGGTGTCCGATGGCGAGATCAGCAAGCTTGCGGGGATGTGGATCGGTTCCGGCACCATTCTCATTTACACCTTCTTCGGCGGCATGTGGGCGGTCGCGATCACCGACTTTTTGCAGATGATCATCATTGTCATCGGCATGCTGTTCATCGGCCACGAAATCAGCGGGCAGGTCGGCGGCGTGGGCGTGGTGGTGAGCCATGCGATGGAGGCGGGCAAGTTTGATTTCTGGCCCACGCTCGACCTCAAGGAAATTATCGCCTTTGCCGCCGCCTGGGTGACCATGATGTTCGGCTCGATCCCGCAGCAGGACGTGTTCCAGCGCGTGCAGTCGTCCAAGACCGAAAAGATCGCTATCTGGGGTTCGGTGATGGGCGGCAGTCTGTATTTCGTGTTCGCCTTCGTGCCGATGTTCCTCGCCTATTCCGCCACGCTGATCGATCCAAAAATGGTGGAAGGTTTGATAGATGCCGACCCGCAACTGATTCTGCCCACGCTGGTGATGCAGCACGCGCCACTGTTCGCGCAGGTGATGTTCTTCGGCGCGTTGCTCTCTGCGATCAAGAGCTGCGCTTCCGCGACACTGCTGGCGCCGTCGGTGACCTTCAGCGAAAATATTCTCAAGCCGATGATCGGGCACAGAGTGACTGACCGCCAGATGCTGCATCTGATGCGCGGCGTCACGGTGGCGTTTACCATCTTGGTCACGCTGTATGCGATGAATTCCAAGGCCAGTATTTTCAAGATGGTGGAGAACGCTTATCAGGTCACGCTGGTGATGGCCTTCGTGCCCTTGGTAGCGGGTGTCTACTGGAAACGCTCCACTACGCAAGGTGCGCTGGCAGCGATTTTCTGCGGCCTAGCGGTGTGGCTGGGAATCTCGATTTTCGGCCCGGAAGACCCGTTTGTGCCGGCGCATTTTGCCGGGATGTTCGCCAGTTTGTTCGGCATGATAATCGGCACGCTATTGCCCAGTATCGTGGCCAAACCGCTGCCGCAGGAACCGGAGCACGCCGAGCTTCACCACCTCGCCGCCAGCCACACCGAGCACGTGGCGGAGCATCCGCACCATCATCCGCCGCAGCATTAATTCGGGCTGTCATGTTGCTGTCACAATTCTTTCATACCATCGCAAACTGTCAGGTACAAAAACGATGGAGAAAATGATGAGCGCAAATATTCTGCTGGTGGAAGATGAACCGGCGATACAAGAGTTATTGGCATTCAACGTGACGCAATGCGGTTACCGAGCGATCCAGGCGCTGGACGCAACCAGCGCCATGTCGCATATCAGTCGCGCGCTGCCCGATTTGATTTTGCTTGACTGGATGCTGCCCGGCACCAGCGGCGTGGAATTGGCGCGGCGCCTGCGCGCCGATCAGCGTACGCGCAACATTCCCATCATCATGCTCACCGCGCGCACCGACGAGCGCGACAAAATATTGGGGCTGGAATCCGGTGCGGATGATTACATCACCAAACCATTTTCTCCGCGCGAATTGATGGCGCGCATCCGCGCCGTGTTGCGTCGTCGCACACCGCAGATGAGCGACGAGACGGTAGCGGCAGGTGGACTGGAATTATCGCCGACCACGCACCGCGTCAGCGCCAAAGGTACGATGCTGGATTTGGGGCCGACAGAATTTCGTCTGCTGCATTTCTTCATGACGCACACCGAGCGCGTATACAGCCGCACGCAGTTGCTCGACCAAGTATGGGGCGACCACGTGTTCGTGGAAGAGCGTACCGTCGATGTGCACATCCGTCGTTTGCGCCAAGCGCTGGAGCCATCCGGTTACGACGGGTTGGTGCAGACCGTGCGCGGCAGCGGCTATCGTTTTTCGTCAAATTAACGTTGCCGCCGTGCGCCAACAACGCACACCGTATAATGGCGCACATTCATCTTAAAGGTTGATCAACGTGGTTGATTTTTGGCGGCGCGCGCTGGTTTTTCCATTCATTCTGATTTCCGTCGCGTTGCTGGTGTGGGCGGTAGCGGGAGCTTTGCCAGCCATTCTGTTGTTTGCGCTTGGGCTTCTGGTGCGCTGGGCGTATTTTCTGCGCAAACTGGCGGCACTTGATCATTGGCTGGACGATCCTGAGGAACGCCCGGTACCCGATGGTGCGGGCGTGTGGGAGGATGTGTTTGCGCGGCTGAACAAGATGATGCGTTTGCAGCGCAAGGAACGTGAGCAGAACGCTACCGCCTTGCGCCACATGGAGCAAGCGACTTCCGCGCTACCCGAAGGGGTGGTCATTCTCGATGAGGCCGATCATATCGAATGGTGCAACCGCCTTGCCGAAGAACACTTTGGCCTGGACAGCGTACGCGATATAGGCCAGCAGATTACCTATCTGGCGCGGCAGCCGGAGTTTGTGCAGTACCTCGCCGCGCGCGACTTCGCCGAGCCGCTGGTGTTGCGCGGCGCGCGTCATGACGGCCTGACGCTGTCGATCAAGTTGATCTCCTACAGCGCCAACAAGAAGTTGCTGATCAGCCGCGACATCACTCGCTTCGAGCGTATCGAAACTATGCGCCGCGATTTCGTCGCCAATGTATCGCACGAATTGCGCACCCCGCTGACGGTGGTAAACGGCTTCGTCGAAACACTGAGCGACATGCCCAGGCTCGATAACGACATGGCGCGCCGCGCGCTGCATCTGATGGGCGAACAGACGCAGCGCATGGGCCGTCTGGTGGATGACTTGCTCACCTTGTCGAAACTGGACAACGCGCTCAACGCCTTGCAGGAGGGGGTGGTGGAAGTGCCCGCCTTGCTGCGCGCGCTCTATGAGGAAGGGCAAACGCTGAGCGATGACAAGCATGTTTTGCGGTTGGAACTGGAGAGCGATTGCAACGTGCTTGGCAATACCGAAGAATTGCGTAGCGCTTTCGGCAATCTGATTTCCAACGCCATCCGCTATACGCCGCAAGGCGGCATGATTACCTTGCGCTGGCAAGAGCGGGATGGGCAACCGACATTCAGCGTGCAGGACAGTGGCCTCGGTATCGCGCCGCAACATATCCCGCGCCTGACCGAGCGTTTTTACCGCGTGGATCACAGCCGCTCGCGCGAAACAGGCGGCACCGGCCTCGGATTGGCCATCGTTAAGCATGTGACCATCCGCCATCAGGCGCGACTGGATATTGCCAGCGAAGAAGGCAAGGGCAGCACCTTCAGTATCGCGTTTCCACCCAAGCGCCGCTTGCCCTTGCATGGGGAGTCGGCGCAGGAGATTTAAAGCATTTTACGGATTTGCCGATGTTAGAAATAACATGGGAGCAAATCATGGACTTGATCGGCAGTATCACCTATTTGGAGAACCGGCTGGGAGGACGCAAACCCAATCAGGGCAAGACCAAGCCTGCGCCGAAGAAACCCGGCAACGCTGCCACGGATGAAAAATCCGCTCACGCGGATACCGATCAAGCCATCACCGAATACGACACTCGCCTCGGACACAAGCTGGATACCACCGCATAGGCGGGAACGTTTTATGCCCGCTCCCTCAGCCAATTTACCGCGCCATCTGTTTTAGTGCATCGGATGCCCGTACATGCGGCGCATTTTGTTGCGTGCGTCCTTCATCTGCGCGAGCTGTTCGGGCGTCAGGACTGCCTCGATACTGTTCTCGGTTTCCAGGTACGTCACGATCATCTGGCGCTTCAGGTCGAATACCTTCTGGTATTCTTTGCCGATGGCGGCAGGGTCGCGTTTATCGGCCTGATACAAGTCGCGCAACTTGGCCGTCTCATCGTTGAGTAGTCCCTGCGAGGCCCAATTGTCGTGTTTGAGTTGATCGGCGAGCTTGTTGATTTTCGCTTGCTGCTCATCGCCGAGCGCCAGCGCGCCAAGCATGTGCATATCGGGTTCCATCATCATGTCGGAATCGTGTCCGCCCATCATGCCCGCACCGTGCCCGCCCATCATGCCGTGACCGTAATGGTCATCCATCTTATGCTTGCTATCGCACTCGTCTTTCATATCCGCCTTGGGGTGGGCGTGCTTATGTCCGGCTGGAGCGGCAGGGGTTTTCGCGGCATCAGCGGCGAATACGGGAGCCGCAAAGGCGGCAGAAAGGAATGCAACGACAATGAGTTTTTTCATGGTATGGCTCCTTGAATCAGGGGTTAAATTAAGCGGGTTTGGCTTACCGGACAAGTGCAGTCTATCATTATTAGGTTGGTCATAAAATGCTTGATTCGTACCGGATCGGTAGCTAAAACTTTTGTAATTGAGTTCGAGCCTAGGGTGCTTCCGGTTGTATGGATGTATTTACGAAATTCCTATAGACTCTCAAGGATAAAGCAGAACATTGTTACGGGTGCAACAATAGTGATGACTACATCGAAACAGCCCCGCCCCCCACTGTCGCCCAAGCAAATTGCTCTTGCTGGCGCGGCGGGGTTTCCCCCAATTTTTCGCCCTCATCCCGTCGTAAGTGACTCTCGCTGTTATTCGAGAGGAGTATGGCTCCTTGAATAATACTGTGGCTACGCGCGAGATCAATCCTCCGAAAACTTCCCGACTGGTAATGCTATTCGTCGCCTTCGCACTGGCGGTGCCGCTGGTCGGACTGGCGACGATTAAACTGTACGGTCCGCAGGTGGAGCAAGAAGCCTATGCCAACTTGCAGGCCGTTGCAGAACTTAAGGCCGGACAAATTGACCATTGGCTGGATGAGCGGCACGGCGATGGCCTAGAATTGGCTGCCAGTACCGGATTTTCCCGGCAGATCGAGCAGCTTGCGCAGAACCCAACGGGCGACGCCCAACTTCTTAAGGAAGTGGAGAATCGTCTGGCTTCGTTGCATACAGCTTATGGCTATGACAGCCTCATTTTGCTGGACGTACAGGAAAGGGTGCTGGCTTCGGTGGGCAATGATGTGGATATTCCAACCGAGTTGCAAGCGCTGGTACGCGATTCGCTGAGCAGCGGGAAAATAGTGCATAACGATCTGTACCGCGACAATTTTGGTCGCCTGAATATGGATTGGGTGGCACCGATTGTTATTTCAGATCGGCGAGGTGCTCGCATGGTGGCCGCCGTGGTGTTGCGTGTTGTGCCCGGCGAGTTTCTGTACCCGCTGATTCAGACTTGGCCAACCAGCAGCGCCAGCGCCGAGACTATGCTGGTGCGCAAGGAGGGGGACACGGTGCTGTTTCTCAATGAATTGCGCCATCGTCAGAATACTGCGCTGACGTTGCGGCTGCCTCTGAATCAGCCGGATTTTTCCGCCGCTACCGCAGTCGCGGATTTTCAGCCGGGCACAGTGGAGGGCAAGGATTATCGCGGTGTGCAAGTGCTGGCTGCCTACCGTCCGGTGCCAGGGACGAATTGGCGCATTATCGCCAAGGTAGACCGTGAAGAAGTGCTGGCTCCTCTGCGGCTCATGGCTTTTCTGATCAGTATCGTCGCCTCGTTCGCTATCGCAATTGTGAGCGCCGCAGTGGTGATGCTCTGGCGTCAACAGAATCGCACCCACGCGCTCGAGTTGCAGCATCGCGCCAATGCGATGAGCGAAGAAAGCGAGCGGCGCTTCCGCGCAGTGACACAATCGGCCAACGATGCCATCGTCAACTCCGACAGTGCGGGAAGAATCGTGAACTGGAATCCGGGTGCCGAACGCCTGTTCGGCTACAGCGAAGCGGAAATCAACGGTAAGCTTCTGACATTGTTGCTACCGGAACGTTATCGTGACGCCCACCTCGCCGGGCTGGCGAGAGTGGCTGCAGGCGGGGAAGCGCATGTGATGGGCAAGACGGTGGAACTCGCCGGATTGCACAAGGACGGCAGCGAGTTTCCGCTGGAACTCTCGCTATCGAAATGGAAAACTGCATCCGGATTATTTTTCACCGCCATCATCCGTGACATCACCGTACGCAAGCAGGCCGAAGATGCGCTGTTTGTTTTGGCGCGCCGCGCCGAGGCCCTGCTGGAACTGCCCAGAGCTTCCGAGCAACTGGATGAAGTGGGCTTCATGCAACGCGGCCAGGAGTTGGCGGAAGACCTCACCGGCAGCCAGATCGCCTTCATCCACTTTGTCAACGACGACGAGGAAAGCATAGAGCTGGTGACTTGGTCGCGGCGCACGTTGGAACATTATTGCCATGCCGCTTTCGACAGGCATTACCCGGTCAGAGACGCCGGCATTTGGGCTGATGCCTTGCGCCAGCGCCAACCGGTGATGTTCAACGACTATGTGGCATATCCGAACAAACACGGCTTGCCCGAGGGACATTCAGCCTTGACGCGATTGATCTCGGTGCCGGTGATAGAGAACGGCAAAGTGGTCATGCTGACCGGAGTAGGCAACAAGGCAACGGACTATACCGATCTGGACGTGGAGACCGTACAACTTATTTCCAATGACATCTGGCGCATCGTCCAGCGCAGACGCATGGACAAGAAGCTGGCTCAATTCAGTCGCGCGATCGAGGGATCGTTCAATGAGATTTACATGTTCGACAGCGAGACGCTGCACTTTGTTGACGTCAACCTAGGGGCGCGAACCAATCTGGGCTATACGCTGGCTGAGTTGGAGGATATGACGCCCTTGGACATCAAGCAGGAATTTAGCGCAGAGTCCTTCAATGCATTGCTCGCCCCGCTGCGTTCCCGCAACGAGCATTACTTGCGTTATCAGACGACGCACCGCCGTAAAGACAATTCGATTTATCCGGTTGAAACGCATCTGGAATTGACCGATGGCTCCCCCGCTTTTTTCGTGGCTGTCGTGCAGGACATCACCGGGCGCAAGGCAAACGAAGCGAGAATCGGCCGTTTGACCCAACTCTACGCGGCCCTGAGCCAGTGCAGCCAAGCGATAGTGCGCAGCGCCAACGAAGAAGAACTGTTTCCGCAAATTTGTTGCGACGCGGTGAAATTTGGCGGCATGAAAATGGCGTGGATAGGACTGGTGGACGAGAGCGGCAAACAGGTCAGTGTTGCGGCTTCCTGCGGCGATGATAAGGACTATCTGAGCGACGTGAGCGTTTCGCTGGATGCAAACGAGGTTAATGGGCGCGGGCCGAGCGGTATCGCCATTCGCGAGAACCGGCCCTACTGGTGTCAGGATTTCCAGCTTGACCCGAATACTGCGCCTTGGCATGAGAGCGCTGCATTGTCCGGCTGGAAGGCCTCGGCTGCGCTCCCGCTGTGCCGGGAGGGGCGCGTTATCGGCTGCCTCACCCTGTATGCGGATGCGGTGAACGCTTTCGATGAGGATGCGCGCAAATTGCTGGAAGAAATGGCGAGCAACATCAACTTTGCATTGGACAATTTTGCCCACGAAGCGCGCCGCAAACAACTGGATATGGAGTTGGCGGAAAACGAAGTACGTTTGCGTACTTTGGTGGGAACCATACCCGATCTGATCTGGCTGAAAAATGCAGACGGCGTTTACCTGAGTTGCAACCCGATGTTTGAGCATCTCGTTGGCATCACGGAAGCCAATATTATCGGCAAGACCGATTACGATCTCGTGGACAAGGAAATGGCGGATTCCTTCCGCAAGTATGACCGTATCGCCATGACGGCAGACAAACCGTGTATCAACGAAGAATGGGTTGTCTTTGCCGATACGGGGCGGCGCACCCTGCTGGAAACGCTCAAGACACCGATGCACGACAAGCAAGGAAGATTGATTGGAGTTCTGGGCATCGCGCGCGACATCACCGAACGCAGGAAGGCCGAAGAATCGTTGCGCCAACTCTCGCTGGCGGTCGAGCAGAGTCCCAACTCTATCGTCATCACCGATCTCGATGCGAAGATCGAGTACGCCAACAATGCCTTTAGCCGGGCGACTGGCTATAGCTTGGCAGAAGTCATAGGTCAGAACCCGCGCATCCTGCAATCCGGCAAGACGCCGAAAGAAACTTACGCCGCTATGTGGGCGCACCTGACTCGCGGGGACATATGGAAAGGCGAACTCATCAACTGGCGCAAGGATGGAAGCGAGTTCATCGAGTCGATGCTGATCTCGCCCGTGCGCCAAGCGGACGGGCGCGTGACCCATTATCTGGGGATCGCGGAAGACATCACTTTGCGCAAGCAAGCCGAAGTGGAAATACTCAAGCTCAATGAAGAGCTGGAAGAGAAGGTTATGCTGCGCACCGCCGAGTTGGCGCAAGCCA